>Ga0302163_10000069_pt1 | contig 25234 bp, 4 predicted proteins | sample I_Fen_E2_3_FD_193497 | JGI IMG/M metagenome (GOLD analysis project Ga0302163, IMG submission 193497) | Peat permafrost microbial communities from Stordalen Mire near Abisko, Sweden - I_Fen_E2_3 | ecosystem: Environmental > Terrestrial > Soil > Wetlands > Permafrost | place: Sweden: Abisko...
ACGTAGTAGTGGTACCATTTACCGGTGTGCCACTTGTACTGCTTGTCCAGTTTATCAGTTGATGCCCGTCGACACCCCGACACCATTGGAAGAGCGAGCCGTAAGCCAGATAATCAGTCTTACTGGTAGCTACCCGGGTCGCTCCCAGGTTACGATCCATCCACACCTTCCCTGTTACAGGAGATGTCATATCTACTATTGCTGTGCCATCGGGAGTTACCAACGTCCAGCTACTTACCACTTCCGAACCGGTTTTTCCATCGGACGATACCGGGGTAACTCCAAAGGCAACATATTTGCCCACTGCCACAGGGGATGCCACCGTATAGGTTTTTGCCGTAGCACCACTGATGGCGGTGCTACCCGTACCCGAAGCATCGGTAGCCACATACCATTTATAGGTAGAACTACCCTCAGCAGAAGCACTGATCTGCGGTGGCACATAGGTGTAAACGCCCGTTAGTGTAGCTCCTCCTATTATCGAGACTCCCTGCGCTTTGGGGATATCAGTCTGGTTTTTTATACAACGTACTGGGAAACCGAATGCCCGGTAATTATTGCGTGCTGGGGTTACGTTGCTACTACTGAAATCGAGGTTATATGCAAACGTTCCATTCGCTGTACTACTCCAAACGTAACCGCTGCTAGCAACGTAGTTGAGGGTTCCATCGGTGTAGTTGCGGAAACCTGAGGTTGGCAATTTTAATACATTGTAACATGACGCCATTGTATTCATTCCTGCATTATATTCAGCTTGCCACTCAACCAGTGTAGGCACATGGTATCCTGTAGGACAGGGACTATTGGCTCCCGACACGATGCCGTTCCACCACAACATACCATCGGTTTGCTGGGTGCTTAACCAGTCGTAGGGACTATTGGTATTTATGATAAACAACGAATGCCCCGGGTTGGTGGTAGTGCTCAAAGTAGAGTAGGTGTTATACACCGGCGTACCGGTAGTGCTGCTGGTCCATACAATTTTTTCGTGATTATCGGCTGCACGGCACCACTGGAAAAGCGAGCCGTAAGCCTGATAGTCGGTACTGTTGATGGCAGCCCGGCTGGCACCGATATTCCGATCCATCCAGGTACGCCCGCTGGGGCTTACCAGATCGACCACTTCGGTAGTTGCAGGCAATGGAATATCTTTGATGCAACGAACATTCAAAGCAAAGGCTCGATACCCAGTGCCCATATAAGAGTCTGTGTTACTAAAGTACAAATCTCTGGAATAATAATCAGATGCGCTACTACTCCAATAATACCCATAAGTACCTATATAACTAACAATTCCATTGATAAAATCACGGTCACCTGCCATAGATAACTTCAACATATTATACGCCCCAGTTGCATTATTACCTCCATTACCTGCAAACAGAATCTGTTCGGATCTCCATTCCTGATAAGTTGGCACATGATAACCGGCAGGGCAAGGAGTATTAGCACCTGCCGTTGCACCGCTCCACCAAAGGCTGCCATCGGACTGCTGATTACTTAGCCAATCATACGGATATGAAGGATTACTGATGAACAATGAATTACCGGGGGTGGTAGTGGCACTTAATGTAGTGGTGGTGCCATTTACTGCCGTTCCTGCAGTAGCGCTAGTCCAGTTTATCTTCTGATGCCCATCGGCAGGGCGGCACCACTGGTAAGGCGAGCCATAAGCCAGATAATCGGTAGTGGAAGTAGCTTGTCGGCTGGCACCCAGGTTACGATCCATCCAGGTACGCCCGCTCGGGCTTACCAGATCGGCTACCAAGGTACCGTCGGGTGCGGTCAGATCTTTGATGCAACGGACACTCATACCATACGTGCGATAGCCGGTACTTGCACTTACACCTGCTGCAGAACTGGTAACATAGAAGTAATAGGCATTCGTACTACTAACCGTACTGGATCGGCAGAAGGCAACACTGCCTATATTGATGAGCGAACCCGTATTATCACGATCGCCCGCTAACGGTAATTTTAATGTACTGTAAGCTGTTGCAGCATTGGAAATATAAGGCAGCTCAGCATTGTATTCGGTAGAGGTAGGCACATGATAGCCCGAAGGGCAGGGATTATTAGCGCCCACGACAGAACCATTCCACCAAAGGCTACCATCACTTTGTTGCGAAGTCAGCCAATCGAAAGGGCTGCTATTGTTGGTAATAAATAATGAATTACCCGGCGTAGTAGAACTACTTAAGGTGGCGGTTGTACCATTTACCGGTGTACCGCTAGTGGCGCTTGTCCAGTTAATCTTCTCGTGTCCATCCGGCCTGCGTGCCCATTGGAAGAGGGAACCGTAGGCCAGATAATCGGTAGTACTGGTGGCTATGCGGTTGGCACCGAGGTTACGATCCATCCATATTCGCCCGCTGGGGCTTATCAGTTCGTTTACCACCGTGCCATCGTAAGCAGTAGTTTGTGAGGCTACCAGCACCCAGTTGCTCAGCACCTCGGTGCCTGTTTTGCTATCGGTCGATACAGGTGTAACCCCAAAAGCAATGTACTTGCCGGCACCCACGGGTGATGCTATGGTATAGTTTTTTGCCGTTGCACCGGTAACGGTGGTTTTGCCCGTACCTGTGGCATCGGTAGCCACATACCAGCGATACACAGAAGTTCCTTCGGCTGTAGCAGTCGTTTGTGTAGGTATATAAGCATAAACACCCGTTACCGTATTACCTGTTGCTGCAGTGCCGCTAATGCTGACACTTTGTGCTTGTGGAACTTCTAAGTTTTTGATGCAACGAACACTAAAGCCATTTGCCCGATAAAGATTGGTGTTCATGTAAGCATTACCACTATAGAAATACAGATTGTACGCATTAGTACCACTGGAGGTACTACTCCAATAGTACCCATAGCCACTAGGACTATAGAAAGAACCATCCGCATAACGACGAGTCCCTGACATTGGTAATTTCAATAAATTATACGCGCCTGTAGTATTTGCACCTCCATTACTAGGAAACAGCGCTAATTCCGTATTCCATTCAGTTAGGGTTGGTACATGATAACCGGCTGGGCAAGGCGTATTAACTCCTGCCACATTTCCATTCCACCACAAACTGGCATCTGCTTGCTGTGTACTTAACCAGTCGTAAGGGCTGGTGTTATTATTAATAATAAACAATGAATGTCCAGGAGTGGTAGCACTGCTTAAGCTTGCTGTTGTGCCATTCGCCGGCGTTCCGGTAGTGGCGCTTGTCCATGTTATTTTTTCGTGTCCATCGGCTGCGCGGCACCACTGGAAGAGCGAACCGTAAGCCAGATAATCGGTGGAACTGGTTGCTGCCTGCGTGGCACCGATATTCCTATCCATCCATGTACGCCCGCTGGGACTTACGATATCGACCACTGCGGTAGTAGCCAAATCCTTAATACAACGAATCGCCATACCATGTGCCCGTAAAGCACCACCGGTTTGCATGTAGGCTGAAGAGCTAGTAATGCCCAAAATTCCACAGTATAGTCCACTAGTGTTAGAGCTCCAGAAATAACCGATACTACCAACATTAGCTAACCCACCAGTTCCCCAATGACGGCAACCCGCCATAGGCAGTTTTAAGACACTATAAGCCGTTGTTGCATTCGTAATGTAAGACAGTTCGGTATTCAATTCTGCATAGGTAGGTACATGGTACCCAGTCGGGCAGGGGTTATTGGCTCCTACTACCGTACCATTCCACCAAAGGCTACCGTCTGCTTGTTGCGGATTTAACCAGTCGTTCGGGCTAGTGCTATTGGTAACAAACAACGGATTTCCGGGGCTGGTACTGGCAATTGGTCCGGCAACCGTGCCGTATACCGGTGTACCGGCTGTAGGGCTTGTCCAGTTAATCCGTTCGTGCCCATCGGCAGCACGACACCACTGATAGAATGACCCGTAGGCCAGGTAGTCGGTAGGGCTGGTTGCAGCGCGGCTGGCACCCAGGTTTCGATCCATCCATATCCGTCCGCTGGAGCTTAGCAAATCGACTACCAGGGTACCATCGGGTGATGTAACCGTAGGGGATGATTGTATATTTACCCAACTGCTCAGCACCTCCGCACCCGTTTTACCATCGGCCGATACCGGCGTAACCCCAAAAGCAATATACTGCCCGGCAACCACCGGAGAGGCAAGGGTATAGTTGCGTGCCGTAGCACCCGAAATGGCTGTTTTTCCGGTGCCAATGCCGTCGGTAGCCACATACCATTTGTAGGCAGAACTTCCCTCGGCCGAACCGGTGGTTTGAGTCTGCACATAGGTGTAAATACCTGTTACGGCACTTCCCGGCATGGGTGTGCCATTTACGCTGACATTCTGTGCTTGCGGTGCATCCAGATCTTTGATGCAACGGACAGCGTTACCTTCGCCCCGGTTACATTGTCCCATTCCATTAAAAGAACTACTATAATAGATCAAACGCCAACTATTAATCCCAGTTACAGTACTACTCCAATATTCGCCACGGGTACCTACCATATTTACAGTTCCATCATTCGTCCATCTAAAACCGGACATGGGCAATTTTAAAACACTATACGCAGTTGCTGCATTCGTTATATATGACATTTCAACATTCCATTCGGCATAGGTCGGCACATGAAAACCTGCAGGACAAGGATTGTTAGCTCCCACGGTAGTTCCGTTCCACCAGAGACTGCCGTCCGACTGCTGCGGAGTGATCCAGTCGGCAGGGAAGGTGCTATTGATAATAAACAACGAATGTCCGGGAGTGGTAGAGGTACTCAGTGTAGCAGTGGTACCGTTTACCGGTGTACCGGCTGTGGTGCTAGTCCATACTATTTTTTCGTGCCCGTCGGAAGCGCGGCTCCATTGGTAGAGGCTGCCGTAGGCTAAATAATCGGTACTGCTGGTGGCTGCTTGCGTAGCACCCAGATTCCGATCCATCCATATACGACCGCTGGAGCTGGTCAGTTCGTTTACGGCTGTGCTACCATCGGCAGCTTTGTCTACCTGCAGCTGAACCCAGCTGCTTAACACCTCGGTGCCGGTTTCGCCGCTTGTTGTAACAGGTGTTATACCCGCAGCCAAATAATAGGTATCATTTACATATCCATAACTACCATTTATATTCACGGTATGTGTGCTGGCTGTTTGTCCCGCGATGGCCGTTTTGCCCGTACCCGTAGCACTGGTGGCGTAATACCATTGATAGGTGGGTGTTCCTTCGGCGGCACTCATTGCAGGTGTAACGGAGAAGGTACCCTTAAGGGCAGCAATAGGGGTGGCATTTTTTGCATAACCACTTGTCAACCCTACGATGTTTACCATATCATAGGCCGGAATAAGAGTCGGAGCCTGATACCAGGTACTCATCTTCTCCGTACCAATATCACCGTTGGAGGCTACCGCGGTTACACCTACTGCCAGGTACTTGCCAGCGGCGTAACCATCGCTGAAACTTACGGTATAGGTGGCTGCCGTTTTGCCCGAGATGGCGGTTTTGCCTGTACCCGAAGCATCATTGGCGTAATACCACCGATAGGTGCTGCTTGCTCCGGCATCGCCCGGAATCAGCACCGGCGTACAGGTATAGCCCGAAAAGGTTGCCGTTAGCAGGTTATTGGCAAGGGCTGATGTCCCGGTTAGTCCGCCGATATCCACACGGGCAACGGAAGGCGTAAGCGCACTTACCGGTTTCCAGCTTACCGATTCAAATGAAGCCGTATTACAATTGGTGACAGGAGTTATACCCAAACCGATATATTTACCTACATCGCTGGCTAGCACCGTGTAAGAAGAAGGCGTGCCGAGACCGGTTGATATCACTGTTTTGTTTGTGCCCATGGCATCGTCGGCGCGGTACCAGGTGTAGGTATTACTGGTTACGGTACAGGTGGAAGCGGTATTGTTGCCGGTGTAGATATACCGAACCTCAGGGGTAATAGTCTGGGTTTTGTACAAAACAGGATTGGAAGTGAGGTTAATATCAACCACTACGCCCAGGTCGATCGGAATCCATTTGGCACCGTCGTACCAATAGGTAAGTTTATCGGTACTGTTGGTATAAAAAGCTCCCACCGAAGTAGGCGTTGGAGGCGTTGCCAACACAGGGATATAAGGCACTCCCGCTTCGGTACGGAAATAGGTGTTTTGTGCATAGACTGACCCGGAAAGCAATAGCAATGTCAGTACAATAAACGTTGCCTGTCCTCGCCCGAAAAGAGAAGACTGTCCATAAGATATATGCCGAACAACCGCGTACAACATACGGAGAACTGCCGATAAACCGTCGTTGTAAATACCTTTATGCTCTATTGCTGTTTTTTTCATGCCTGTTTTTGTTTGTTTTAATTTGTACGTCCAACTTTTCCAAAGTTGAGAACTTTGGAAAAGTTTAGCAAGTTGTCTATACTTTACCCCAAATCTTCCCCGTTGTTTATCCCTATCAGTCGGGGAGGGATTAGGGGTCCTCCTATCCTTTTTCTTATCATTTCGCATTATCCCCGCTTGTTCCGATTAATCGGGGATCTATCGGAGAGGTTAGGAGCGGTAGCATATTCTCCTCTCTCCCTTATAAGTTCCCGCAATTTATCCCGGCTCGTCGGGAGAAAAACCCAAAGCAGCATTAACTTTCAGGTTAACCGTTCCTCTCTCTAAGCTGCCTTAAGCTACTCCCGATTTGCGGGATAAATGGCGGGGATGTGTAATTAGTTTTTTCTGCCCCAAGCCCCTGAAGGGGATGTAAGTTAGTTTCAGTCTCCTATCTTTTCTCATCGTTTCGCATACCACTCTTCAAGTCCCCTTAAGGGGATTTAGGGGCGGTTTTATTTATCTTTCTAACCCACTACGGGGTTGTGATTATGAGGCTGTCTTCATCCCCCCGGTTGCGCTTCGCTTACCGAGGGTTTCCGTCAAGTCGGAATGTATCATATGCATATTTAACTCCTTCGGAGTAAAATCATCTCATCATCATATCGCCATATCATCTCATTATCCCATTACCACATCATCAAATCATCACATCTCACTCTTTATCCTCCGCCATTTATCCCGGTCTATCGAGAGGGGCTAGGGGTCATTTATGGAGATTATCTTCCCTTAAAAATCGTACAAGCACCTCCTTGTCATGCTCCCAACCCATACGTTCGGTAATGGTGATGGCACTCTCAGCCAATGCTTCATATATTTTGGGCTGATGCCGTATCTTTTTCAGTACAGTGACCACATCGGTGCCAAACTGCCGGTAGTAAGCTTCATCTTTTTTCCATATCTCCAGGCAGGTGTTGATCAGCGGAAACCACTGTCCGGTATAGTATAATGTTTCAAAATCGATGGCGTTTAGGAAGTATTCGCGGGCACGGGTACGTTCGTCATTGCTTTCCCATATTTTTGACAGCACAGTCTCCTGCGCTACGCGGTATTGCATATACCGGGCGGCAAACAGCGGCGAACTACCCAGCGTATCGTTTAACTGTGTAAGGGCTTCATCAATCGCTGCCTGTTCTTTTACAAGTTCTTCTCTAAAGCGGCCTTGGGTGTAAAGGCGTGTCAGCTCTTTCAAAATCGTTTGCTTTTGCAAAAGCCCCTGGCGCACAGCAAACCAGCGGTCGAGGTTCCTGTTTTCGGGTGAGTGCAGCAGAGTGGTAGTGCCACTGTGTACATACTCGCCATCGCACTGCAAGCTGGGGTTTTCGGTTGGCGAAAGCACAAACTCGTAATACAGATGCTCTTTGCCCGGTATGGTTAGAGCCGCAATGCCTGTACGTGTTTGCATGATTCCAACATACAAGGATCCTTTTCCGTTTTCGTCAAGGGTTACAAGACCAAGTGTATCTTTACTCACTCCATGCATAGATCTTATCAGAACTTGTTTGCCTGCATATCGGCTAAGACTGAGATGCAGCGTTTGCCCCTGAATGGAAAACACCGAACCCAATAAACCGACCACGATCAGGTTGAAGATACTTGTATGTTGTAAAATCATTTTGTTCATATTGTCATTTCTAACTCATACTGAAGCATTACGCCCCATTTATATTTTCTTTTTTTTGTACCCCAAGCCCTAAAGGGGATGTTAGTTAGTATTGTCTCTCCTATTTTTATTATCACATCATCATATTATCATTGTTTCACGCAACGCACCGAGAAGCCGTACGCACGGTAGTTGCTGTTGTTGTCGCTTGGGTACACGCCACCACTGTTGATGTACATGCAGTAGGCGATTGTACCATACACCGTGCTGCTCCAATAGTAGCCGAGGGAGCCTACGTTGTTAGACGTACCACCGTAGTAGCTGCGGTAACCCGCAGCAGGCAAGTAGAGCGCGGTACCAACCTTGTAGCCGTTTCCGGTCCAGGTCCATGTATTGTTGGTGGCAGTGCCGGGAGCACCACTGGTGGTACCACCGCTGAAGATACTAGCCCATTCGGTTTGAGTAGGTACCCGGTAACCTGCAGGGCAAGGGTCGTTGGCTGTTTTGCTAACTCCCCAGAGAGCATCGTTTTGAGGATTGCGCCAATCAGTTGATACGTAAAGGAAATTAGCATTTCCGGGGATATCCGATGAGGATGTACCCGATACGGCAGTGCTACTGCGCCGCTGGTGCCCATCGGAGGGGCGTCCCCATTGGTACAGGTATCCCTTGATGTCGTAGTCAACGGCATCGCCGTTACTTACGTAGGTGTTAGGATCCAGGTTGGTGTTAGCACCCAGGTTATAGGCTTGGAACGTAAGGGTGGTTGTATGCGCCGCATTGCTGTAAACAGTGACATCGGTTGTTGAATTATCGAGATCTTTAATGCAACGGACACTAAAGCCATTCGCCCTATTGTTGTTGTACATCCCTGCACTGCTAGTGTTGAAATGCAGGTTGTAGGCATACGAGCCACTCAATGTGCTGCTCCAATAGTAGCCGTAGTTACCAGTACCGTAGAACGCACCATTACTGTCGATGCGGTTGCCTGCCGCTGGCAGTTTTAATCTACTGTAAGCGGTTGCCGGATTTGTTATTCCCGCTGTTAGTTCGGCATTCCACTCCATATAAGTAGGCACGTGATATCCTGTTGGGCAAGGGTTGTTGATACCAGTGATAGTCCCATTCCACCAAAGGCTGCCATCTGCTTGCTGCGTACTTAACCAGTCGTAAGGAGTATTCGAATTTGTGATAAACAAAGAGTTTGGAGCTGTAGTACTGGTGCTCAACGTAGTGGTAGTACCATTTACCGGTGTGCCGACGGTAGCGCTTGTCCAGGTAATCAACTGGTGTCCGTCGGCAGCACGACACCATTGGTAAAGGCTACCGTAAGCGAGGTAATCGGTAGGGCTGGTAGCTACCTGGGTAGCGCCTAAGTTCCGATCCATCCAAATGCGTCCGGTAGAGCTTAGCAGCGTGTTTACCTGGGTACCATCCACAGCTCTGGCAACCTGTATTTTTACCCAGCCGCTCAATACTTCGGTGCCGGTTTCGCCGGTAGTGGTAACGGGTGTTACGCCTACTGCCAGGTAATAGGCATCGCTGGTATAACCGTATCCACTGCCAATATTCACGGTGTGAGTACGCGCTGTTTGTCCGGTAATGGCTGTTTTCCCGGTGCCTGTAGCGCTGGTGGCATAATACCACTTATAGGTTGGGGCACCTTCGGTGCCGTTAACAGCGGGTGTTACCGAATACGTGCCATTCAGGGCTGCAAGGGTGGCGTTGTTTTGGGCTTTACCTTCTGTTAGCCCTGTAATGTTTGCTATATTATAAGCCGGCACAAGCGCGGTGGTAGGATACCAGGTGCTTATTGTTTCGCTGCCTACATCTCCGTTGGCAGCTACCGGGGTTACACCTACCGCTATATATTTACCGGCTGTGTAGCCGTCGCTGAAGCTTACGGTGTAGGTGGCTGTTGTTTTTCCCGAAATGGGGGTTCTACCTGAACCTGCAGCATCATTGGCATAATACCACTGATAGGTACTACTTGCTCCGGAATCGCCCGGAATCAGCACCGGTGAACAGGTATATCCCGAAAATGAGGCGGTTAGTATATTGCCTTTAATAGCATAACTGCCGGAGATTCCGCTTACAGTTACCGAAGAGATGACCGGTGTGAGTACCGAAACGAGCTTCCAGCTAACTGACTCGAACGCGGGCGCATTGCAAGTGGTAGCAGGAGTCACGCCCAGACCGAGATATTTACCTACATCGCCGGAGGCAACCGTATAGGGAGCCGGAGTACCGGTGCCGGAAGTGATAACCGCCTTGCCGGTACCTATGGCATCGGTAGCTCTGTACCAGGCATACGTACCTCCTGATACTGCACAGGCAACAGGCGTTAAACCTCCCGAATAGATATATTGTACGTCCGGGCTTAGGGTTTGTCCTTTGTACAAAACGGAAGCAGAGGAAAGAGCTGACTTAGCAAAAACGCCGGTCCCTACAGGCACCCACTGAGAACCTTCATACTTATAAACAACTTTATCTGTACTATTTACATAAACAGAACCTACTGTAGGAGACGATGGTGCAGCCGACAACACCGGAATATAAGGCACACCAACTTCGGTGCGGAAATAGGTATTGCTCTGAGCAAAACCTTGTGTACAGCATATACTAATAATCATTGAAACTAAAATAAGCTTCGACACACGCAATTGGATAAGACAGGCCACGTGCCTGTGCTGCATACAAAACCTGCGAACAGCAGGCAATATGCCTGCATCACAGAACCGGTTGTTCCGGTTGGTACATATATATTGTTGCTGTGGTATGGTTCTTTTCATTGTGTATTATTGCTTGTCTTCTGTTTATCTTTTATTTTCAGGCTATGAGGATAATCGAATCCTTTATTTATAGTTCTATATTGTTATTTCATCTCTATGTTTCAATGAGCTAATTGCGAGCATTAATTTTTTATACAACGTACACATATGCCGTACGCCCGGTTGGCGTTGTACATCCCGGCACTGCTACTGTCGAAGTACAGGTTGTAGGCGCCCGTTCCATTCACCGCATTGCTCCAATAGTCGCCGAAGCTACCGGTGTAGTAGAGCGCACCATCACTGTAGTTGCGGTAGCCTGCCGCAGGCAGTTTTAATCTACTGTAGGCTGTTGCCGCATTAGTTATTCCCACCGAATACTCAGCATTCCACTCCGTATTGGTAGGCACATGATACCCTTTAGGGCAAGGATTGTTAGCACCGCTAGCTGTACCATTCCACCAGAGGCTACCGTCACTTAACTGCGTGCTTAGCCAATCAAACGTGCCACTACCATTAATAATAAACAACGAATGTCCTGGAGTGGAAGTAGCACCTAACATGGTAGTATTACCATTTACAGCCGTACCTGCTGTGGAGCTTGTCCAGTTGATCAGTTGATGCCCATCGGCTGCGCGGCACCATTGATAAAGCGAGCCGTAGGCCAGATAGTCGCCACTGCTGGTTGCCGCCCGACTGGCTCCCAGATTACGATCCATCCACACCCGCCCCGTAGGGCTGACCAGTTCATATACGGGCGTACCATCGACAGCCGTAAGTAGTTGCACTCTCGCCCAGCTACTCAATACCTCCGTACCGGTTTCGCCGGTAGTGGTTACCGGCGTAATGCCCACCGCCAGGTAATAGGCGTCACTGTTGTATCCGTATCCGGCATTGAGGTTCACCGTGTGCGATGGAGCGGTTTGTGCCGGGATAGCTGTTTTCCCGGTGCCCGTAGCACTGGTAGCGTAGTACCATTTATAGGTAGGCGCACCTTCTGTACCGTTTATTGCGGGCGTTGCCGAATAGCTCCCTTTCAGAGTTACAAGAGTTGTGGTGTTTTGTGCCTTACCTCCCGTTAGTCCCACAAGTGTCACCGAACTATAAGCAGGCACAAGCGTCGAGGCCTGATACCAGCTGCTTACTTTCTCTGTTCCGGTTTCTCCATTGGCTGCCAGCGGAGTTACTCCCACGGCAATATATTTACCGGAGATATATCCATCGCTAAAACTGACGGTATACGAAGAGGATGTTTTCCCCGAAATAGCTGTTTTGCCTGTGCCGGCTGCATCGTCGGCGTAATACCATTGATAGCTGCAATTTGTCCCTATATCGCCGGGTATAAGTATCGGTGTGCAAGCGTAACCCGTAAAAGATGCAGTCAACGAACGACCGGCAATAGCATATACTCCGTTTAATCCGCTTATGTTTACAGTCGATACAGAGGGCGTAAGTGCTGAAACCTGTTTCCAACTAATGATCTCGAAGGTTGCCACATTACACGTGCTGGTAGGAGTTACCCCCAAGCCGATATATTTGCCTGCATCACCTGCTACCACCGTATAAGAAGTTGGAATTCCGGTACCGGAAGATATAACCGTTTTTCCGGCGCCGGCTGGATCATTGGCACGATACCAAGTGTAACTACTGCCGGACAAGCTACAAGATGAAGTAACTCCTCCCGAATAGATATAACTGATTTCGGGCGAGACAACCTGGCCTTTATATAAAACGGGACTGGAGGAAAGATTAATATTTGCCGTAATGCTTCCACCGATAGGAATCCATTGTGTTCCGTTGTATTTATAGATAAGACGGTCCGTGCTGTTTGCATACAATCCGCCTACCGAGGTTGCTGCGGGAGATGCCGATAATACAGGCATACCCGGAATTCCTGTCTGAGTACGGAAATTGGTGATTTGTGCAACAAGCGAAACAGGCAAAATCAACAACAGACAAATAACCGTAAGCAGCACGCCAAACGCACGCATAGAATTGCCTGTATCCGTCATTCTTATTATCCGTAAATTTTCTCTTTTCACTTTTTTCCATTTTTTGTTGTAAACTCATCTCCAAAGGTTATCTCAAAAGCACGCAAACCACACAAATTCTCGCAAATAAGATTTTCAAAGTCGAATATAAAGTAGCTGCCAATATTTAATGATATATTTTAGCACAATAGCACACATATGGAACATCCCGATATATTCCCGATTAATCGGGACAAGCTGGGAGAAATAATGGGAGAAAAAGACTTAGGTCACATAGTAAAAGTATCTGACGATGCTTTTGCTCAGTCTGAAATTATCCCGTATTCGGGATAATGCTATGTGTTCTTAGTCTTATATCTTTCTATTCAAAACTAATGTGAACTATGTGATAAAAACAAATCAACGATAATTATCATTTTTCGGTGACATATTTATTTTCCTTTGATTTCCTGCAATGTTTTCAAAATAGTTTCTATCTGTTCCTGTTGTCTGATCTGAGTCTGTTTCAAGGTATTTATTTCTTGTTGTTGTTCCTTGATGGCTTGAATGAGTACTCCCGTAAGCTGCGAGTAATTGACCGCCAGATATCCGTTCGTACCTTTCTTCACCAATTCGGGGAACACTTTCTGCAGCTCCTGAGCGATGACACCAATCTGCGGACCGGTAGCATATTTTTTCTGATCGATAAATTCATAACGTACTCCACGGAGCTTATCAATTTTTTCCAACACATCACTCAGTGTTTCGATATGCGTTTTCAGGCGAATATCAGAAGGTGCGTTGATGCTACCGTTTACCGTAAGGTTTCCACTGAACTGTCCGCTACCGGTTACATCCATAGCAACAGCAGGAGCAACATTTCCAATACCGACGTTTCCGCTGGCCAATATGGTCAATCCCGAACCGGCTGTGCTATTTGATTGAATACGCCCTACAATTCCAGTTGTACTGCTGGATGTATTAGCTACATAAAGTAGTCCGTTGGTAGAATTTAATGCCGTATTCGATGCCGTTATTTTCAATCCGGTGCCGGTAGTCAACGAACTCGAAGAGATTGCCGCCAATGTTCCGGTGGTTGCCGAGTTTGCTGTGATATTGAACAATCCCGTACCGGTATATGCCCCCGAGCCCGTAATTCCTAACGCAGTTCCCGTAGTTGTAGCATCAGCAATTCCAACGCCATTGCCGGTGTGAGCACCTGAGAAATTAAAACTTACCAAACCTGTTGAAGCAGCTCCTGCCGATGCTGATGTAACATAAAGCAAACTACCGGTGGTCGAAGTATTTGTTGAGGTCAATGCCAACCCGTTACCCGCTGCCAATGAATTCCATGACCATGTCTGCGCATAAGCGGCATTGTCTATCGGAGTATTGGCTGCTGTGGCGGCTATCAGTTTGTTGATAGGCGGAGTACTGAGACTTGACTGGTCTGTCCATGCAGGCGCAGAAGACAGTCCGGTAGATGTGAGTACATATCCGCTGGCCACCGGTGCAAGGGCTTGTATAGCACCTGTACCATTGCCATAGAGTACACCGTTTGCTGTTAAAGTTTGAACACCCGTACCTCCCTGAGCTACCGATAAAGACGATGTTAATCCGGTCAGCGAAGTAATATCGCTGTTTGCTCCGCTTGCTGCCGCACCTAAGCTGGTACGTGCTGCACTTGCTGTTGTGGCTCCTGTACCTCCTTTAGCAACAGGCAAGGTGCCGGTTACGTCTGCCGATAGGTCGATAGCACTCCACGAAGGAGTACCGCTGGCATTCCCGTGTAATACGGTGTTAGTAGTTCCCTGATAGGCAAATAATGCCGAAGCCAATACCGGAGTAAAATAAGACGGAGCCGCCGAAGCATTGGTGTTATTACCATACACGGTATATGCCGATGCTGTTGAAGCAGGAAGAGCTATAGAAACATTCTTCCAGCTTGTGGTGGCGCCATCATACTTCAATATATTTCCATCTGCCAGACCTGAAATAGAAAGAGTCTTGCCTTGTAGTTGAGATACAACCGACGCACCCAATGTTCCGGTGATGTCGCCGATGATGGTAATGTCTGTGGCAGGAACCGTTGATGCTGCAGTCAACCTACCTTTTCCATCGACTGTAAAAGTTGGAATGTTGGTAGCAGAACCATAAGAACCTGCTGTTACTCCCGAAGCTGCTAATGTGAGTGCTCCCGCATTACTTAGGGTAGCGTCGCCGCTCAGCGCTACCGGAGTAGCTATCCCTGACCCGTTACCTACATATAGGTAGCCCGAAGTCAATGAATTTGTCAATCCGGCAACCCAGCTCAATTTTCCCGAACCGTCATTCTGAAGAATCTGTCCGTTGGCTCCTTGTGCCGGGGGAAGTGTCAGCGTATAGCTGGTAACTGTTGTTGGTGCTATAAAGCCAACCGTTCCCGATGTTGATCCGGTAAGATTCAGTGTCTTGCCACCAGCCAACGTTGTGTTTCCGTTCAAGGAAATGTTGCCTGTTCCCGTACTGAAAGCACCGGTACCCGATATAGCAAAGTCACCCGATGCTTGCGTATACCCTGCAATTCCCGATAAGGTTCCTGAGCTTATAATCAAACCATTGATGGTGTTGCCTGCTGTCGGAGCTGATATCGCTGAGCTGAACGTTTTTGCACCTGCAAAAGTTTGTGCTCCTATAGTTACCACCCCCCGGTTGCTTGAGCTCGCATCGGGAATGTTCAATGTAATAGTACCTCCCAGGCTAACAGAAGTTGAAGAATTGAAATTTACGTCATTACCCGAAGTTCCGGTTGCTAACGTGATTGCCCCGATCGAGGCGGCTGTTGCATTAGCCCAATTGGAACCATTATACCGCAACAGATCACCCGATAAAGGACTTGATATTGACAAGGCAGTTCCCTGCAATTTGTTCACAGTTGTTGCTCCCAATGTCCCTGATATATCACCGCCGACAGACAGGGCTGTAGGTGCCATTGTTTTTATGACTCCGGCATTGGACATAACTACATTATCGGTAGCTGCACCAGTTTGAAGACCGGCTATGGTCAACGTATTGGCACTTGTTGTAGTAATGGTGGTTGCATTGGCCAAGGCACCACCTAAGGCAACATTGCCGCTGGTAACGGTCAATCCGTTATTAGCCGAAGTAACTTTATTGTTGAATGTATTCCAGTCCGCGGAAGATAAGTATCCGTTTGTAGTACTTGTTGCTTTCGTAATTCCAAATGCACCGCTCGTATTGTCATAGCTTAATGGTGCTGTTGCTGATAACGAGGTGAGTGAAAGAAAGTTTGGAACCCAGTTCACCCAGTTACTTCCGTCGTATTTCAACAGGTTACCCGATGCCAGACCTGAAATAGAAAGAGCTGTTCCATGCAATTGAGATACCACAGATGCACCCAGCGTTCCGGTTACATCGCCGGCAATGGCAATACCTGTAGCGGCAGTGGTTCCCGCTGCTGTCAACCGGCCTTTTGCATCAACCGTAAAATTAGGAATATCAGTCACAGAACCGTAAGAAGCAGCTGCTACGCTTGTATTTGCCAATGTGAGGACGCCGGTATTGCTCAGAGTAGCATCACCACTCATGGCTACCTGAGTAGCTACATTTCCATTACCCACGTACATGTAACCCGAAGTCAGTGCGTTTGTCAGTCCGGCAACCCAACTAAGATTACCCGCCCCGTCGTTCTGTAGAATCTGTCCCGTACTGCCTTGTGCAGAAGGAAAGGTCAGCTTATAAGAAGTCAGCGTAGTTGGAGCTATCAGGCCTACATAACCTGTGCCCGAAGTCTGGGTTATATTAACCTGTCCTTTCACATCTAAGGCTGCAGCAGGCGTACTTGTACCAATACCTACATAACCCGAAGGGACTATTATAGCATAACTTTTTGATCCGCCGCTGGCACTGCTGGCGCTTACCGAAAGACCTACATTGGTTGGCGTTGTGCCCCCATGAGTATTGGTGATAGTTACAGCAGTGGTTGTACTGTTTGCCGTAGTATTCGCTCCGGATGTGGCAACTTTCAATAACTGTCCACCAGTCATGCCGGTAGAGGTAGAGCTGATACTTAATGCTGTACCGTTGGTTAGCGCATTAGCATTGATGGCAGCTACCGTTCCCGTGCTGGCCGAATTGGCGTTCACTTGCAATAAGCCAGCGCCGGTATAAGCTCCCGTGCCGTTGATGGCTACGGCAGTACCGGACGTGGTTGCGTCGTTAATTTCCGCTCCGTTACCCGAGTGATTGCCAGTAAAGTTGAATTTGGCAATTCCTCCTGTGGGGGCGATAGCATTTGAGTTTAAAGCTAATACATTGCCTACGTGAGATGCATTGGTATTAGTTAAGCTGTAAAGATTTCCCAATGTCAACGAATTACTAGCTATTGTCAACGGATTTTTTGTTGTTGAAGAGTTCCAATTCCAGGTTTGGTCATAATCACCGTTCATGATACTGTTGGTAGCCACAGCTGTTGTTAAGCTACTTAACGGAAGTGATAATCCTTGTCCATCAAGTTGATAACGAGTAGCTCCATCTGTCTCTGACGTAAAGTAAAGGTGAAAACCATCATATTCAATGGTTCCGGTCTCAAGAGTACCGAGAAGGGAGCCTGAGGAAAGCTTCAATGGAGCTGTACCCAATTCACCTGTACTGCCTGCAAGATGCAAGCGAGCAGTAGGACTTTCTATCCCAATACCAATATTACCGTAAGTAGTGGCCATCGAAGATGGACTGCCTGAAGTGGTGGAGTAGGTATTGGTACCGAAAAGCACACCTCCAATATTGATACCATTGGTAGTACCTGTTGGTAAAGTAATATTAGTACCAATAATAATATTGTTAGTTCCAATATGTGAACCTAAGTTTTCGTTAGCTACATTGTAGCCTAATAATGTGCTGTACGCAGCTCCTGTAGCGTTGTAACCTGCATTATTGCCAATAAAATTGGAATAAGTTGCTCCGGTAGCTGTATAACCTGCATTCTGTCCCAAAAAGTTTGCTCCGTAAGCATTCGTTGCAGATTGTCCGGCTGATTGACCTAAAAAATTAGCATTATAGGCACCCGTAGCATTGTATCCGGCATACTGACCAAGGAAATTGGAATTAATAGCACCCGTGGCATTATAACCGGCGTTCAAACCTAAGAAGTTGGAATTGGAAGCACTGGTGGCACTGCCTCCTGCACCGGATCCCAAAAAGTTGGAATTCGAAGCACCTGTAGCACTAGATCCTGCACCCGATCCGAAAAAGTTAGAGTTGGAAATAGAGGTAACGCCGCTACCGGTATCAGTTAAACCTGTAGAAAATAGATTTGTACTGTTTATTACCGTGATCGGTGAGGCTAATGGAGCCGACCATTGACTTCCGTCCCAAACCAGGGTTACCGACATACCTGCCGGTAAGGTACAAGAGCTTACCTTCACATAATTGCTGGAAGATTTCGAATTGGAAACCGTAAACAACCTACCTGGAGTAGCGGATGTCGGATTAGGAAGAGTGAGAGCGACATCATTAACTGTCTGGGTAATTACCATTCCCGAATAGGCATCTACCGATGCCGCTGCCGTAAGGGCGGGTGGTGCGTATGTGTTTGCTGTCCGGGTAACAGACGTAACTCCAAGCAGCGTAGATCCCGTATTGTGTAAAGTGGCTGCAGGTGCAGAGGTCCCGATTCCTACCTTGCCGGAAGGAACAAGCAATGCATAATTGTTCGTTCCGCCGCTGGCACTAACCGAAAGACCTACATTGGTTGATGTAGTACCCGTGTGGGTGTTGCTGATGGTGGCTGCAGTAGTAGTGCTTCCCGAGGTTCCATTGGTCCCCGAAGTAGTTACATTCACTAGCTGCCCGCCGGTTATGGCAGTGGAGGTAGAACTGATATTTAATGCTGTACCTGTTGTCAGTGCATTGGCATTAATCGCAGCTATTGTTCCCGATGTAGCTGAGTTGCCACTCAGGTTCAATAAACCGCTGGTGCCGGTATAAGCCCCGGTTCCGTTAATAGTAAAGGCAGAACCAGATGTGGTTGCATCGTCAATTTCCAGTCCATTTCCAGTATGAGCAGCGCTAAAGTTGAATTTAGCGATTCCTGCTGTGGGAGCTGTAGCATTGGAAGTTAAAGCCAACACATTGCCGGCATGGGATGTATTACTATTGGCAAGCGAGAAAAGATTACCACCGGTAAGCGAACTGCTGGCTATTGTAAAGGGATTGGTCAAGGTCGATGAATTCCAGTTCCACGCTTGTGCATAATCGCCGTTAAAAATAGTGTTAGTAGCCACAGCTGCCGTCAATCCACTCAAAGGAACAGAAGATGCTAATCCCAATGGGGCAACCCATGCGCTAAGTCCATCCCATTGGAAAGTGGCCAAAGCTCCGGGAGCAAGTGTCAGCCCTCCTACAGTAACGGGAGATGAGGATGATTGTGAGTTGAATACCGTAAAAATGCGACCTGCTGTAGTATTACTCGGCGTGGGAAGCGATAGCGGATAGGAAGATCCCGAATTGGTAATCAGCATTCCCGAGTAACTATCCACTGTAGTTGCTGCCGTTGGAGCAAAGGGTGAAGCATCACTATTTGTTACTGCAGTGACCTCTAAAAGTGTTGAGCCTGTATTATGCAAAGTAGCTTTGGGAGTAGCAGTACCGATACCCACGTTTCCGTTGGCCAATACGGTCAACCCCGAGCCGGAAGTGTTATTCGACTGGATACGCCCAACGATACCGGTAGTACTGCTAGAGTTATTAGCTACATACAACAGTCCGTTTGTCGAATTCAAAGAACTACTCGACGTGGTTATACTCAATCCAGTTCCGGTAGTCAGTGAACCGGACGAAATTGCTGCTAACGTTCCTGTTGTAGCCGAGTTGGCTGTAATATTGAATAATCCGGTGCCGGTATAGGTCCCCGAACCCGTAATGCCAAATGCTGTACCGCTGGTGAGCGAGTTTGTGAAACCTAGAGTAGAAGCATTCTGCGTTACCATACGGTTGTTCGTAAGCGTACCATCAGAAGTGTAAATGTTTTTTACAGTCAGACTGGAAGCATCTGCCCACGTTGGAGTAGAGGCAGCTCCCGAAATAAGTACTTGTCCCGATGTGCCGGCAGCCGTGTATCCTAAGGTGGTGGCGGATGCTCCGTAAACCAGAGCTCCCGGAGTAGCAGCCGTTGCGATACCAGTACCACCATTGGCAATAGCCAATGTTCCTGCCAACGTAACTGGCCCGGTAGAAGCACTAGGTGTCAACCCGGTTGTACCGCCGGAAATAGAGGTTACTCCAGTGTTAGTTATGGTTGTGCCAGAAATAGATATCCCTGTTCCGGCCGTTAAAGCCGAACCCACCAATGAAGTCGGTGTTACATTGACCCAGTGGCTACTGCTGTTATTATATTGTAATAAATCTTTGTCTGCAAGACTTGTATAAATAAGTGCAGCGCCATTTAATCCTTTTACGGTAGGCGAAGTTGCTGTACCGCCTAAATCCCCGGCTAATTGCACCACTCCGGCATTGCTTGTAGTTGCACTATTTATCCCGATTGTTACAGCTCCACTTATAGTAGATGCTGTTATCGGTGCTGTACCGGTAACGCTACCCACTTTCCCGTTAAAGGTAGTATAATCGCCATTGCTTATCAAACCAGCGGTTACGCCGCTTACACTTGCCAACGGGATATTCAAGGTATGTATTGGTGATGAAGATACCCAATTTGGCGATGTGCCGGATGTCCCCGTTGCAAATGTTTGAGTTGCGACTGTCAATCCATTTAAAGAACTAATAAAAGTACTGTTATCAAAGCCCCAGTTTGTTCCATTATACTTCATATAACCGGTTGAAAACCCTGTTGGTAAATATGGCACTTTAGTCTGATCAACAGTCCATGTTTGTGCGGCACTTCCATCATAATCAGTACCCGTCAAGCCTATTCCTGCCGATAATTTATAAGGAGTAGCAGCTGTTATTGTTGCGGATCCCCCTAACAAAACATCCGTTCCGTTAATGGTGACCTTGCTATTGGCTAACGAAGAATTTGGAATATTGGCTGTTGCCAATGCAGTTCCCGAGAACGTTAATCCATTACCTAAGGTTATTCCCTGTGCATTGGCAAGCGCTGCGGTAGGATTACCTACCAACGAACTGGCTGCTACCTGTTGAAGCTTTGCATAAGTTACGGCATTGTTTCCGATAGTTAATGTAGGAGATAATGATGTTGTTCCGGAAGCTGTTCCTGTCACATCTCCCGATGCTAAGAAGTTGACACTTTGATTGGCGGTTAAATAAGTAGAATTATCATAACTTACATTACCACTACCGTCTAGCTTAACTAGTCCGGTTCCACTAGTGGTGCCCAAAGTGCCTGTTGATGTATTGGTTACAAGACCTTTTGAAGTTAACCCGTTAACGGTTAGTCCGGAGAAAGAAGGAGTACTTGTGGTGGCAATACTTTGAGGCAATGTTAGTGTGATATCTCCGGTAGTACCAGTGCCTGATGTGCCGTTTACCAATACCTGATTGGCTGTACCGGTAAGAGTGGTTACCGGACTGCTTGCACTAATGATTTGCCCACTGGCATTAGTTGCTATATACGATGTAGAAGTTGGAACCGCAGCGCTGTTCACCTGATTGGCATTCCACAATGCAGCGGTATTGTTTACGGTTAACGTGGCATTTCCAGAGCCAACTAACTGCCCCGTGTTACCACTCAAAGTAAGAGGCAATACGGCTGCTGCACTCGAAACACCAGCAACAATGTCTTTTGTCAATAATGCGTTATTGGCGGGTGCCGGTGTCCATCCCGTTGTCGTATTATACACCAGAATATTGTTGGCGATTGTTGGTGATGTAGCATCTACGGCTATCCCCTGTATTTGGTTAGCATTCCAATAGGCTCCTGTATTAAGAACAGTAGCCGTTGTTCCGCCGGTTGACACGGCAGCTGCCGTCGTGGCTGTTACCGTTCCTATCTTATTATTGAACGTTGTCCAGTCTGTAGAAGATAGTTTTCCTGTATTTGTACCCGAAGCTGTTGGAATATTCAAGGTAATAGATCCACTAAGATTAGTAGGCGAGCCGCTAATATTTACATCTGCTCCCGAAGTACCGGCCGTTAATCCGATTGTTCCCAGATTAGCTGTATTGACATCCACAGTAGGAACTGTTGTTGTTCCTCCAATAGTAACTTTTGAACTACCTGCACTAACCGATGTCACTTTATTATTAAACATTGTCCAGTCTCCAGACGTAAGAGCACCCCGATTAGAGGATGAAGCATCTGGGAGATTAAAGGTGTGAGTACTTCCTGAAGATGCTATATTAAAGTCAGTTCCTGATGTACCTGTTGCAAATGTTTGATTGTCAATTGTTAATCCATTTAATGAACTGATAAATGTACTATTATCAAAACTCCAGTTTGTTCCATTATACTTCATGTAACCGGTTGAAAAACCAGCCGACAAGTAAGGTACTTTTGTATGGTCAACAGTCCATGTTTGTGTGGCACTTCCATCATAATCCATACCACTCAAACCGGTTCCAGCTGATAATTTGTAAGGAGTAGTAGCTGTTATTGTTGTGATTCCGCCTAACGAAACATCCGTTCCGTTAATGGTGACCTTGCTGTTGGCTAACGAAGAATTTGGAATATTGGCTGTTGCCAATGTAGTTCCAGAGAATGCTAATCCATTACCTAAGGTTATTTCCTGTGCATTGGCAAGCACTCCGGTAGGATTACCTACCAACGAACTGGCTGCTACCTGTTGAAACTTTGCATAAGTTACAGCATTGTTTCCGATAGTTAATGTCGGAGACAATGATGTTGTTCCGGAAGCTGTTCCTGTTACGTCTCCCAATGCTGAAAAGTTGATACTTTGATTGGCTGTCAAATAAGTCGAATTATCATAACTTACATTACCACTACCGTCTAGCCTCACTAGTCCGGTTCCATTAGAGGTGCCCAAAGTGCCTGCTGCTGTATTGGTTACAATACCTTTTGAAGTTAACCCGTTGACGGTTAATCCGGAGAAGGAAGGAGTACTTGTAGAGGCAATACTTTGAGGCAATGTTAGTGTAACAGCTCCGGTAGAAGCAGAAGCTATTATTTGATCAGCTGTACCGGTAATTGAAGTTACAGGAGTAGTTGCACTGATGATTTGTCCACTGGCATTAGTAGCTAAATATGATGTTGAAGCTGGAACAGCAGCACTGTTTATTTGATTGGCATTCCAATAAGCTCCAGTATTAAGTATTGTAGCTGTTGTTCCGCTGGTTAACACTGCCGCAGCCGTTGTTGAGGTTACTGCGCTGATCTTATTGTTAAATGTTTGCCAGTCTACGGAAGATAAGTACCCATCTGCTCCACTTGCTGCTGGAGTAATCCCGAATGCACCGGTAGAGTTGTTATAGCTTAAAGGAGCAGTTGCCGATAGTGATGAAAGAGTAAGGTAGTTAGGAATCCAGTTTATCCAGACTTTGTTTATCCCGTCGTATTTCACTATATTGCCATCCGCAAGACCTGTGAAAGTAAGCCCCACACCTTTTAGTTTATCAACGCTCGAAGCACCTAGTGTTCCGGAAACATCACCACTTATAGACAAGGCTGTTGGAGTAATAGTCTTTAAAACTCCACCATTTGATACTATCACATTATCAGTAGCAGTACCTGTTTGAAGTCCGGCAATAGCAAGTGTATTGGCAACGCTGGTGGTAATGGTGGTGGGTATTGTCAACGTACCACCCAAGGCGGCATTACCATTAGATCCTGTCAAACCATTATTTGCAGATATAAGAACAGGAACAGCAGGTGTAGTGGCTATACCATTAACAGTAGAAATAAGATTCCCATTAGTGGCTGTTAATACATTACTCCCAATAATAGTAGCGTCAGTAGTGGCATCTACTCCATTTATTGTTGTTCTGACAGTATTCACTGTTGGATTAGAAAGCGTACTGCTGTTAATCAGCGAAACATTTGCACCGACAACGCCATTGATAATGGTGCTTAAACTATTGGCTGCAGAGGTATTGACTACCGTATTTACAGCTGGTGCTGTTGCAGCAATACCATTTACTGTTGAAGTTATTATGTTTGCCGTATTATCTAAAGTATTGGTTGTTGTGACACTTGCACTTCCTTCTGTTACCAAATTGCCAGAAGCATCAAACCCTAATCCATTGGTGATTTTTCCATTGGCAGGAGCTAAATCTGCTGATACACCATTAACAATGCTAGTTAGTTTTCCTGACGTACCAGTTAATACATTAGAATTAATTACATTTGTTGAATTTCCGGTCACACCATTAACCGTTGTCGATAAGATATTTCCGGTAGAGGTATTAGAAACTGTTGTGTTGGCTGCAACTATAGGGCTCAAATCAGTAGCTGCTGTATTAATCCCATTCACACTAGTAGTTAAGTTGTTTCCAGTTAGGACATTCGTCACTGTTGTTACGGCTGGCGCACTAGCAACAACACCATTGATTGTTGAAGTAATGATATTTGAAGTATTGTTGAGTGTGTTAGTTGTTGGGGTAGTTCCTGCTATTACTAAATTACCAGAAGCATCAAACCCCAAATTCTGATCAATGGTTCCGCTTGTAGGAGTTAAATGGGCTGATACTCCATTCACAGTACTTGTAAGCTTCCCTGAAGCCCCGACCAGCGTATTCTTTGTAGTTGTATTTACAATAGATTTGATGCTATCTGCTAAATTCAGAGCAAGATAGTTTGATATTAACGTTGATAACTCGGATTTGTTAACCACTTGTATCCACTGTGCCAAATCCAGGCTCCAATAATATATACCTTTTGGCGCTGTACCTGATTCGTTAAAAATAATCATTCCACTTACAGGTGCTCCATCAAGTGTCCATAACTTGATGTCATCTAATTGGATACGTGTTAAACGTAGCCCTTTCGTCTGGCTTTCCAGTTCAAGCAATGAGCCTGATTTAATAACCGTAGGATTGTCTCCTATTTTGTTTTGGGCATGTGCAGATAAAGCCAAGACCAGTGACAAAAAAAACAAGAAAAGGTATTTTTGTTTCATAACTGTATTTTTTTTGCTTTTTGTAATGCGATATATTGTTATTCTGTCACCAGTCTATTGTTTATATTATTTTGCTGACTGTGCATTTTATTATGTTTCACGAATTATCAATCGCTAACTATTAATCCTGTCTCTTGCTGCGAATTTAGTTTTTGCTTTTCCTGTATTCTGCGCATAATCACGCGTACAGCAAGATTTGTTTTACCAGTAATGGTTGCAATCTGAGATACTGACATATTAGCTGCAATGAATCTAGCTATAACTGACTCTGTTTTTGTAAGCTTTCTGTATTTTGTTGATTTCAACTGCATTCTATGATTTTCTGCTAAGAGATTGCTGCGCCGTTCAACTAACTCCTTTTTTTTTGGGTATATATGACCATTCTGCAGATTCGTAATCCTGGAAACTGGAATAGAAATAGCTTCATAATTATTATCATTATTGTTGTAGGAAATGAAGGTTTCCAAATAAGCTTCTGTTGAAAGCGATATTTCAAATATTTGAAACAGGAATAAGTTTCGACTTCC
>Ga0302163_10000075_pt1 | contig 23733 bp, 23 predicted proteins | sample I_Fen_E2_3_FD_193497 | JGI IMG/M metagenome (GOLD analysis project Ga0302163, IMG submission 193497) | Peat permafrost microbial communities from Stordalen Mire near Abisko, Sweden - I_Fen_E2_3 | ecosystem: Environmental > Terrestrial > Soil > Wetlands > Permafrost | place: Sweden: Abisko...
AACTTCAATATACTCTGATCTGGGCGTTCCAAACATTTTGTTCTCATTTAATTCTTCCATGATCTTAAAATATTAAATTGTATGTATTTACAAGCAAATAGTTACGAGTTACAAGATTGTTTATATGAATTTTGCTTTCAGAAAACAGATCATTAAATACTATTGATTGCTTATATTTTCAAATAGCAAGTATACATGAATGTTAGTTGTACCGACAAGAAGGAAAGTCCTCTATTGATTTTTTATTTAGATTGACTTACTTATAATCTGATTTATACTTCATCTTTGAAGGTTATTTGAGTTTTGAAAATTCGGGTAAATATCTTTACTTTTAGTCTAATGGATGTTGCAAAATTTTTGAAAATGGTTATATGATTCACACATTCTTTTGTACTTCCGGAATAATTGGGGAGGCTACGGATAACTCTAGAATATGGTAGGTTGTAGAATTATATTTAGTCGCATTTTTTATATTTACAATTAGAAATTTTGTTGGCACTTTTTCGATTTTAAAGAATTGATTTGTGAAAATCAATACGATAGAAAACAAAAGCGCAATAGTGATTAGTTTCATTGCCCTTATATAATTTCTATTTCCTTTTTCAGTAATTATTTTGTTTTTATTGTACGACTGTAGGTTGGCTTCAATTTCACTTAGCAGTATTTCTTTATACGTGTTCGTTAATAGCTCCTGATACTTTTCTACATTGTAAGCCTGATCGAGTGGTTTCGTTTTAAAAAGGTTTAGCAATAGAAGTATGGCCCAAATAAAAAGAGCGATGGGAATAACCGAAACAAATCGAATAAAATGAAAAGCGCCAAGACTGCTAAGAAAGAATGGTATGAATAAAGCAGTAATACCAATAATTGTTCCGGCGTACGAATGTTGCTGCCGATAGGAATCTACTTGCTTATCAAGAATTTCTTTTGAATTAGTTGCAATAAATTCCAACTGTTTTAAGTCTTCCATTCTGTATGACCTGTTTAATTAACCCTTTTCTTTTGGAACCTTGTCGCCTTCTTGTCGGGCTTCACTGATGCCAATAGCTATAGCTTGCTTGCGGCTTTTTACGATTCCACCCTGACCTCCTTTGCCTGATTTTAGTTTTCCGAGCTTAAATTCATGCATTACTGTTCCGATTTTGTTCAGGGCTTTCTTTGAATATTTAGCCATAATTAATTACTTTAAAATTATACTTTTCTTCTTGTTACAGACGAAGAGAAAGAAAGTTCTTAGTTAAAACTGCAAAAGCAACGAAAGAGAAGTTTTTAGAGTTGAAGTCCAAATTTATTAGAAGACTTCGGTACTTAACTTCACCCTTCCGTTGTTTTTTCGCAGAATATAATTAAGATTATCCCCATATAGTGTATTGCTCATTAAAATGTGGCTAATCTATTTTCTTAGTCGGAACGATGAACATTGGAATACTGGTTTTTTGCAATACTTCTTTAGTTACACTACCCAAAAGAATATTTTCCAGCCATTTCTGACTATGCGAACCCATTACAATGCAATCTGCTTTTATTTCATGCGCAGCTTCTAATATTATTTGAGCAGCATCGCCTTCTTTCTGCATAATCTGAATTGAAGTATCGCCTAAATGTTTTTTTGCTTTTTCCAAAAAATTATGTGACGCCTTATTTGCATTATCATATTCATCCATTAGATCTACTGAGTCGATTTGCCATCCACCCATATCTGGATAAACGGTAGAGTACATGCCTAAATCGAGCCCAACATGCAATAACAAAATCTCAGCGTTCATTGCTTTAGCCATTGCATAGCCATCTTCTGCCACTTTTTTAGCCGTTGGATTGTAATCCAATGCTATCAAAACCTTTTTCATAGTGTTCGCTTTCATTTGTTTACTTTTATACTACAAAGCTCCCTAAATTAAAGAACAAAAGATTACATAATTTTTGAATAAAGTTATATGATTCACACATTTTTAGCCAACGAAACGAAAGCAGGTGAAATTGATTCAATTTCACCTGCCTTTTACTGTTTTGTTATTGTGTACGCTCTCTTTGTATTAATTAAATGATTGTCTGAATTTCATAGAGGAAATATTTGTTTTTATCCTGAATAACTTGCTGAACGACTGCGAGTGTTCAACCTCTAATTTGTAAGCAATTTTGCTAATCGATAAATTGGTAGTCGATAGTTTTTCTTTTGCCTTTTCAATCAGCTTATCGTGGATGTGCTGTTGTGTGTTTTGTCCCATCAGATAATGTAACATATCACTTAGCTTCCACTAGTGTTGTGGGGATGATCTTGGGTCCAATCGCGTTTGTAAGACATAATATTTTAATTTAAGAACTATACAGACCACCCGATACGGAAATTTGCTCACCTGTAATCCACGCTGCATCATCGGAAGCAAGAAATACGGCTACTTTCGCAATGTCTTCGGGCTGACCTCTACGACCAAGTGGTGTTTTTGAAACAAAATGTGCTTCCGCTTCGCCTCCGATAAAACCCGCACTATGCAAGCCTTCGGTTTCCACAAGACCGGGCAGAATTGAATTGATACGAATGTTCCTTCCTGCAAACTCTTTAGATAAAGAAACAGTAATGGCATCTAATGCTGCTTTTGTAGCAGAATATACAGAACCTTTAGGTGTAGGCGCATTGCTTACAACTGAACTAATATTGATAATATTTCCACCCTTACCGCCAAACAATTTCAATGCTTCCTGAATGGCAAAAATAGAACCTAAAACATTTATATCAAAAGATTTATGGAATGTTGCTGCCGAAATCTGTTCTACAGGCTCATAAATATATATACCTGCATTGTTTACTAAAATATCCAATGTGCCGAAAGCATTTTTAGTTTCTTCAAACAGCCTGATTACATCGGCTTCTTTCGATACATCGGCCTGTACCGAAATGGCTGTTCCTCCATTGTCGGTTATCTCCTTAACCACTCTATCCGCGTCTTCTTTGCTTGAGGCATAATTCAGAACTACCTTTGCACCTTCAGCCGCAAAGTGTTTTGCGATAGATGCACCTATTCCTTTTGATGCTCCGGTAACTACCGCTACTTTGTTTTTTAATTTGCTCATTTTTTCTATTATTTAATGTTTGAGCCACAAAGGTAGATAACTCAAGTTATTTATAGTAACTTTGTACCGAAAAGGAATAGTATCATAGAAGTAACAAAGTAACATTATGGAGTGTCAAGTAACAGATTTTCAAAAGGAATACAAGAGAAAAATGAGAGCTGTCCAGGATTCAATGGACGTACTGAACGGTAAATGGAAAATATCCATCATATCATCTCTTTGCTGTTATAACAAAAGACGGTTTTCCGATCTTTTGAATGATATAGAAGGAATTTCCAACAGAATGTTGAGCAAAGAATTAAAGGATTTGGAAATAAATCAATTGGTCAAACGAACCGTTTTAGATACGCAACCCATAACGGTTCAGTATGAGCTTACAGAGCACGGTTTAACGCTACAAACAATCATTCTTAATCTGATAGATTGGGGAATAGCACACCGAGAGAAAATCATCGGGAAATAATTGTTGTCGGTAAGTCTGAACGGTTGTCTGTCATGATATTTTTTCAAGTATCTGACTGTGCGGTTATTTAGCCTTGCCGGTATCGAGAGTCTGCGCAAAAACTCAACTCTCTACTTAAAAATCCTTGGATGCCTTTCCGAGAAAAGTTTCAACTATCTAATTCTCTGAGATTCATCTTTAGTTTTTACTCTGTCTAACGACTGAGACTATTGGCATTTGTCCGTCAGACGGAGGGAGCATTAGCTTCGCTGATTTTCAATTCGCTGTTGTGAAACGAAGTGAATGCGGGAGCAAAACTGCCGGAATGTACGTCAGCCAGCCGGTGACCGAGGCGTGTATTAGCGGCTATTGCTTTATTTCAAATACTCATTTAGTTATTTTGTCAATGTTGCTGCAAGTTGTGGTAATAAATAACTTCTGAACCAACTCATTAATCAATGGAAGTTCAATGAGATATTGCATTTGCCTTATCGGTTAATTTCTAAATTGGTTATTCAGTTCTTTATTTTAGTAATCCTTGAAATTTTTGATAATCCCCCACCATTTCAAGGCCTGCTATATTTGTGCTGTCAATAAAGAGAATGTTTCCCTTAATGTCTAACATTGTAATTTTTAGCGTTGCATCAATACTTTCAGGAATTCTCCGGTCCATTGAACCTTTTACAGGGGCTTTTAATAAACCGGCATTGTTTGATTTGACATTCAATAAAAACGTATTTTTGCGATTCTTAATTTTTATTTTTAATACATTTGAATCAGCAATTTCCAATTGCAGTTTAGTTTTGAGATAGGTAGCAAAGCGATATATCTGATGGTTATAATAAAAAAAGCCTAAAAAGCCGGTAAATGATTTTCCCAGCCAAGGTATATCAGCTATGGAGAGCATGAAGGAACTGTTGGAATCATTAAAATGATTGCTTTGCATCCAAATCCAAGCTGAAGGCATGCCTGAGCCCCAATCCTTCTCAACGTAACCTTTACCGTTATTAAAATCAAAGATTTCATTATTAATAAGCAAATTCCCCCTTAGTTTATTTGATAGACTTACAACTCCGTGATAACATTGCATAAAGGGTACTAAGCGATACCATCCCATAATTCCGGGAACCATACATTTACCGGAAGTATATTCAACTTGATTGGACATTTCTATTTTTCCTGAAACAAAGGAGTCGCTGTCCTTTAAATGAAGGATAACGCTGTCTTTCGAGAAATAATTATCTCCAATTTTTATTTCAAAATCCTTTTTTGAGAATGAAAATTCTTCAATTGGAAATTTATAGTATTTGGTTTGAGCCGTAACACCATTAATTAATTGAATAAAAGCATGTTTTTCTTTTCCATCAGCGGACAATGATATTCCCGGTATCACACTAAGAACAGATGACCCATTTTCTGAAACCATTTTAAAATACCATCCTTCAAAATAGTTTTTGGTTTTATTGTTTCCCTGAAAAATAGAAGGATTATTTAGTTTCTTGAGATTGTAAAAAGGCAAGAATTTATGCTCCGAGAAATTGATTTCCGTTCTTAAATCCTGCGCCTGCAAAGAGCTCATTGATAAGGATAGATATATTAATAAATTGCGAACATGAAAAGTTTTTATTGACATTGTGGGATCTTTGTTTTTTTTATCAATCAATTATGGTTCATGCAGTGCATTACCGGAATTTACGGTATAGACCTCCCGCTTTACTATGCTTTGTGCCACCCCCCGCTGCCGCACGATTTTATCGTGTGGCAATCCTAAATTAGTGAATTATTTTCCCACGCGATAAAATCGCGCGGCAGCAGTGAAATTGATTCAATTTCACCTGCTTTTTACTGTCTTGTTATTGTGACACTCTCTTTGTATCAATTAAATGATTGTCTGAATTTCATAGGGGAAAGATCTGTTTTTATCTTGAATATCTTGCTGAACGACTGCGAGTGTTCAAAACCTAATTCATAGGCTATTTCGCTAACCGATAAATCGGTAGTAGACAGTTTTTCTTTTGCCAGTTCAATCAGCTTGTTGTGAATATGTTGTTGTGTGTTTTGTCCCGTTAACATTTTTAGTGTGCCACGCAGGTAATTGGGCGATATGTTTAGTTTCTCCGAAATGAATTGAACGGTAGGCAATCCATTTTTACACAAAATATCACTAATAAAATATTCCGCAAGCAAATTCTCTAAACGGTCAAGAATTTGATGATTCCCTTTTTCTCGCGTGATAAATTGACGGTTGTAAAACCTTTCAGCATAATTGAGTAAGGTTTCAATTTGTGAGATAATGATTTGTTTGCTGAATTTGTCAATATTGGAATGATATTCCTGCTGAATATTTTGAATAATGTTTTTGATTGTCGCTTCTTCTTTTTCAGAAAGAAATAATGCTTCATTTACAGAATAACCCCAAAAATCATATTTCCTAATAGTTTTGGCTAATGCTGTATTCCATAAGAAATCAGGATGAATGAGTAATACCCACCCTGATTGCTTTAATTCTTCATCTTTATCAAGAGCAATACTAAAAACCTGATTGGGCGACATAAAAGATAGGATACCTTCATCAAAATCATATTGCTGTTGTCCGTATTTTACTTTGGAATTGGAAATTCGTTTTAGAGCAATAAAATAAAAATCAAAAACCAAATTTATCGGTTCCTCACTAAGCAACTGTCTGACTGTTTCAACATTTATTACACTAATTAGCGGGTGTTCCGGTTTTGGTAACTGCCTAAAGCGATGAAATTCGGTTATTGTTTTAAAATGCTTCATATTTTTGAATTTTCTTTTCTTATTTCCAACACAAGTTTGCCACGAACGTGCCCGGTTTCGCTTTCCCGATGTGCTTCAGCAACTTTCTCTAATGGATATACTTTACTCACAACAACTCGGACTTTACCTTCATCAATCAACGTTGCAATTTCATTCAACCATTCCTGCCTACCTTCCCCATGATAGACTTTAGCGAGTACATTTCTTTTTGCGAGTGCTTCCAGAACATCCTCACTAAAGGGAACAGCTTGGGTACTTACCAAAATACCATTTTCTTTCAACACTTTTGCAGACTTTATTAGTGTATCGTTGCCAACAACTGCGGCATCAAATACAAGGTCTATGTCATGCAACAAATCTTCAATTTTTTGGTTTTTATAGTCAATCACTTCATCGGCACCCAGTTGCTTTAAAAATTCAAGATTATTTTCCGAAGCAGTACCTATTACATATGCACCTTTCCATTTTGCAAATTGTAAGGCAAAATTTCCTACTCCGCCTGCTGCTCCGTGAATCAGAATTCGTTGTCCCGATTGCAATCCTCCACACTCGAATATGCCATGCCATGCTGTAACTGCTGCCAAAGAAATAGCCGATGCTTCATTAAAACCAATACTTTTGGGTTTTAATGTGAACTGTTTTGCTTTGGCCGCAAGATATTCGGCATAACTACCATCGCCGGGAAAATTGGGAATACCATAGACTTCATCTCCTTTTTTAAATTCTGTTACATCACTACCTGTTTCTTCAACAATGCCTGCTGCATCCCAACCAAGGGTAAGGGGCAACTGCATAGGTAATCGATCGGCCACTCCGCCATCGCGAATTCTCCAATCCATGGGGTTTATACCACTTGCATATACTTTTACCAGGATTTCATCAGATGCGGGAACCGGACGTTCTATTTCTTCTAATTTCATCACATCCGGTCTACCATACTTGCTAATTCTTATTGCTTTCATTTTCATACCTTTATTTTTAAACAGTTATCGCATGAAACTTGCTATAAACATGATTTTTATTTTAAACACCTGTTTAAATGCTCGCTTCATACTTTATTACTTTGGTTGTTATTGATGATACAAAGGTAAGGAACGATTGAAAAACAGATTTAGCCAAATCGCCTTTTGTTTTAGCCAAAATGAAGTTTGTTTAGTTGAATGAAGTCCGAAACTTCAAAGGACTCATACCACTTTTACTCTTGAATAATTTACTGAATGACTGCGAGTGTTCAAACTTATTTTGATGTTGTAAGGTTATACTGCGATAAAACAATGAACATATCTAAATCTACTATTGTCATTAAAGTATCTATTTTTAAAATCAATTAAAACTAGCCCTGAACTCCAAAGGCGACATTTCAGTTTTGTTTTTGAATAGTTTATTAAACGATTGAGCCCGCTCGAAGCCCAAATTGTAGGCAATTTCGGATACTGTTAGGTTCGTTGTTGTTAAATATTCCTTTGCTTTTTCAATCAATTTTTCGTGAATGTGTTGCTGGGCATTTTGCCCTGTAAGCGAACGAAGTGCATCACTCAAATAACTGGCAGATAGATTAAGTTGACTTGCCAAATATTCTACGGTAAGAACCCCCTTTTGCAATCCTTCGTCAACATTGAAATACGCATTGATAAAGTGTTCCGTTTTTGTGAGTAAATCACTGTTTACGGTTTTTCGGGTGATGAATTGTCTTTCGTAAAAGCGGTTGCTGTAATTCAATAATAAATCTATCAGAGACAAAATAACGTCTTGCGTGTGCTTGTCAATATGCTGGTATTCTTCTTCAATTTTTTTTAAAATCGCAATAACATTGGTTTCTTCATTTTCGGATAGATGCAATGCTTCTTTTACTGAATAAGAAAAGAAACTGTAATTTTTGATGTTAGCTGCTAAAGGATGTTTTCCTAAAAAATCGAGATGAAACATTAGCACATAGCCTGTTCCTATAGTTTGATTAAAAGTATTGGTTGCTTCCACTTCCACCGATTGAACTTGCCTGGGGGCTGTAAAAGTCATCGTTCCATTGTCGAAATCATAATAATTTTGTCCGTACTTGATTTTCGATTGGATATTGTTTTTCAGCGAAATGGTATAAAAATTTGTCGTGAATTTTTTCCATACATCAGAGTTTATGGCGTGAATTTCCGAAACATGTACTACGCTCACCAAAGGATGCAAAGGCGGTGCAATGGATAATAATTTGTGAAACACTGATAGGGAATTAATTGTTTTCATAATGACCTGAATTTAAATGCTGTTTATTGCTATCAATGTTTTTGTTTCCAATAGAAAAATCCGAATAGGAATGAATGCTATACATTCCATCAACAACCACCATAATTGTTTGTTTATCTATATTTCATTTTTACAGGATTTGTCAAAGATTTTCTTTGAAGAAGGGAGTTATTTGTTCCAATGCTTCTCTGATAGCTTCGGGACGGTCGTACAAATCATAGTGACTTGCACCTTTTACGATGTATATTTTTTTATTGTCGGAAGCTGCTTTGTTATACAAATCGAAACCATCTCTGTACGAACCAAAACCACCAACTTTGTCGCCAACAATTACCAAAAGTGGTTGCGTGAGGAAATACTCTGCCAAATGAAAGGCATCAAACATAATTAAGTTACTCATGCTCGTGAAAAGTAGTTTGTTACAAGAATTTGGATGTTCTCCACGAGGTGTTCTATAATAATCAATTGCTTCCAATAAATCCATTTCTTCAAGCCCTATTTGTTTGGCTTCTCCGGCAGAGTTAGGTATCCAGTTGTTGATTTGTTTTTCAGCACCATTAGCTTCTGCTGTTCGCTGTTGTGCCACCGCTTTAAGCGTCTCCATTGGATTAGCTTCTCTAAAAGCTCTGCTTGCATTGGTCCCCACAACGGTAGCAATAGCTTTAATTCTTTTCTCCGTTATGGAAGCATTGGCAGCATAACCGCCACCTGCACAAACGCCCATTGCTCCGATGCGGTCATTATCGACAAAGTTCAATGTTGTTAGATAATCTACAGCGCAGCGAATGTCCTCCACACGTGTTGTCGGGTCTTCCAAAAATCTTGGTTCGCCACCACTTTCACCCTGAAATGAAGCGTCGAAGGTTAAAGTAATAAAGCCATTTTTAGCGAGTTGATTGGCATACAAGCTAACAGTTTGCTCTTTCACGCTGCTGCCGGGATGCACACAAACAATGGCGGGATATTTCTTTGTATTATCGTAATTTTCGGGAAAGTATAGGTGTCCGGCTACATCCCAGTTTCTGTTTTTAAAACTTACTTTTTGCATGATTCTATTTTTTAATGTTTACAATGCAAAGATCAGAAAATACTGAAGAAAGAATGTTTCCATATTATGGTTAGTTGTGTCCAAATTGGTGGGATAGCATGGTGTTAGTATTACCGTTAAAACTCTTATTGCATATAGTCGTTGTTGGTGGCTGCCTTTATTTATCATGGCTTTGTCCGTAAACGATTGATTAATAAGTCATCTTTGAGAATTCTGTCTTATATTTACAATAATTCGCCAACATCCCAATTACTACTCAAATAACGTCCTTTCGCCCAGTCTGCCTCGTCCCTCCAGATATATCTATCTCATTGTTTGCAGAATGTTTCTGACCGTTGGTTCCCACCGACCAGCCCGCACCTTTGTGCAACTAAGTAATGGTTGTATATCCGCGAGGACGGAGTAATGTCGGTCTTCTAAAATTGCCGCTAACGTTTTTGGGCTTGGCGAAGGTGGGGTTTAGAAAGCACTAAAGTTCAAATTTAGTACAAAAGCTAATAGAAAGTACAAATGTTCAGCCTAATACTAAAGCCCCACTTTTGCCAAACCCATGTTAGCAGTTCGTTGCTTTTTCGTGGAGTGATTTTATTTATATCCACCCGACAAATCTATCAATTGTCCTGTTACAAAGCTGGCTTCTTCGCTAGCTAAAAAAACAGCCATATTTGCAATGTCTTCGGGCTTGCCAATTCGTCCTAAAGCAGTTCTTGAAATCATTTTATTTTCCATATTTGTGGCTTCTGATGCTTCTACTTTTTTTACTGGCATATTTGCTTGCATCTTTTTTACCCCTTCTGTTATTACTGGCCCTGGAAGTATGGCATTTACTCTGATGTTTTTGGACCCTAATTCCTGTGCCAACGAAATTGTAATGGAATTTACAGCGTTTTTTGATGAAGCATAAATTGTCTGATGTGCTTCTGGGTTTCGGGTTAATGCAGCACTTATGTTTATGATACTACCGCCATTTATATCAAACATTTTAATAGCTTCTTGCGAAGTAAGAATAACTCCCAAAACATTAAGGTCAAAAGTTTTGCGGTAAGCGGCTTCTGTTACGGCTTCTAATGGTGCAAAACTATACATACCTGCATTGTTTACCAATACATCTAATTTACCAAATGCTTTTTGGGTTTCTTCAAAAAGTCGTTTTACATCTTCTGTCTTTGAAATGTCGCCTTGAATAGCAATGGCAGTTCCACCATTATTGGTAATTTCATTTACAATATTGTCAGCATCTGTTTTACTTGATGCATAATTTACAATAACTTTTGCACCTTCTGCACCCATAAGTTTGGCAATTCCTGCTCCCATTCCCTTTGATGCACCTGTTACAATGATTACTTTATTTTCTAATCTTTTACTCATTTTTTTTTAGTTTTAAATTTTACAATTACTTTTGTTTCGCAAAGATACTTTTTATAGTTACTAATTGTAACTATTCTTAAAAGAAAGTGGTTACTTTGCAGTAACTATAAAAGAATTTTGATATGAAAGATGAAAAATTTCGTTTTGCCGAATGTTCACTAACAAGGTCAATGGCAATAATTGGCACAAAATGGAAACCACTAATCGTCTATGTACTGCAAAAGAAAAAAGTCCGGTTTGGTCAGCTTGATGCAATAATTCCTTTAATTAGTAGAAAAGTCTTAACTGAGCAATTAAAGGAATTAGAAGAAGATGGCATTTTGAGAAGAGAAGCATTTAATGAAATACCACCAAGGGTTGAATATTCGCTGACAGAAAAAGGATTAGCGTTACTACCAATATTAAATTTGATAAAGTCTTGGAATATTAAGTTTGAAGCTGAAAACAAGAAGCAAAAGGTTCAATAGTGTCGTTTGTGAACAGACTCTTTCTGTTTATCTTGTGTCAATATGTTTATTGTCGGTTGGTGGGTCGCTCTGCAATAACCGCTAACCCCAATATATGCAAACTTAATGTTCGTTTATTCCTTTATTTGGCAGGATATGCGAAATAGAGTTGCGCATAGTTCTACTTTATAAGTACTTGCTTTTGCCTAACTTATTTTTTAGCACTCCAAAAATACAAACACTTTTCAATTCAGCAAACAATAATTGTGTTTGTTTTTTATATTAGATTAAAAATACTTATTTGTTGCTGTTTCTAGTGCCTGTGGAGGCTATAGGTCGGTATTTTTGTTAGGTTGTAGTGAGTAGAAGTTTCAGGCAGGTATATAGCTATTGCTACAATATGCAAGCATGGGTTGTGCGGTTACACGGAAAACAGAAGGCAGTGCATTTTTAGCTTTAGGGAGTGTAATTGCAAAGCGTTTTAAGACTTTTTTACCCCTTCATAGTACTTTTTCAAACCTACATAGTGGCTGGACGAAATGAAATAGTACTATTACGAAATGAAAAACCACTAATAAGAATCGTTAATAAAGATTCAAAAAGCTTATTAGTGCTTTGTCCTGTTAGTGTTTTCAATAAACGGCTCAAGTAGTTGGGGACCCAAATTTATTTACACTTTAACTTTCGACAAAAAGGCACGCGTTTCGGCTACAACACGATTTTGAAACTTCGGATCCTGAGATAAATCGGAACCAAGCATCGGTTTACCTTTTTCGTCAAAGTAAATACCGGTTTTACCTGACTCATCGGTCAGAATTTCTGTAATGACTTTTGCCGACTTTTTGGGTGTACTGCTATAGTTGGAGAAAGGAGGGATTGTTGCCATAACCAGACCAAACAGGAAGCGTACGATAGCATTCGTGTCTTCCCCACCAAGACTTGTTCCCCGTGTTATTCCCGGCTCTACTGCATTAAAATGTAAGCGAGGGTTTTCGCGTGCAAAAGCCATTGCAGAGGCAAGAATACATTGCTTTGATGTCGCATAGGCATCTGTACCGGCCATTTTAGAACCTCCTTCTTTCCATTCACCTCGGGCACTTGCTTCTACTGAGATAAAACGACCACCGCGCATTCCCATCGCTTTTACAGGTTTACGTTCAGGATCTTCAATGGCAGAAGCAATAAACACTACGTTTGCTCCGTCCGGAAGATGCGAAGCAAGAATTTCGGTTAATGCAAATGCTCCCAGATGATTTGTGGCAAATGTCATATCCCAGCCCTGAGCACTTTTTGTTGCTTTCGACGGCATAATTCCAGCATTGTTTAGCAATCCGGCTATCGGAAGTTTTAGCTCTATGATTTGCTGTGCTGCGCGCTGCACACTTTTAATATCTGAAACATCGCATACGACCGAAACGGCACTTTTCCCCATTTCTAGAATGGTTTTTTGTACTTGATTAAGTTTTTCAATATTTCGTCCAACAAGTATAACTGTACCATGCTTAGCCAGTTCTAATGCAGTAGCATAGCCTATTCCAGAAGTTGGTCCAGTGATGATGTATGCTTTACTTAATACTGTTTTTGAATTTTCCATTTTCTTATTTTTTTATACTGCAAAGTTCAACATAAAAAAGTCAGCCAAATTTCTTGTAAAGTCCAAAGTTATTGTATTGAGAAGTCCAAATGTTGGATACTAGTCTTCGAAGTTTTAAATTGGTTGCTCTTCTGTTGTCATACTAAAATATATAATTTGAATTTTTAATTTTTGATAATATATACTATTGTAAACGTCTTTAAAACCTGTATTAAGGTGAATTTTACTCAATTAAAACTCGCCCTAAATTCTAAAGGGGTCTGGTTGGTCTTCTTTTTGAATAATCTACTGAACGATTCAGGACGTTCAAAACCCAATTCATACGCAATTTCATTCACAGTAAGTGATGACGTTGAAAGTATTTCTTTAGCTTTTTCAATGAGTTTTTCGTGAATATGTACTTGTGTGCTTTTCCCTGTTAATTGTTTGAGTAAACTGCTTAAATAATTAGGAGAAACATTTAGTTGATTTGCTATAAATTGTACACTTGGTAAACCGCTTTCTAAGGTTTCTCTTTGATTGAAATAATCTGATAAAACCATTTCTAGTTTCGTTAAAATTTCATGGTTGTTTTTTTCTCTTGTAATGAATTGTCTTTTGTAAAAACGTTTTGCATAATTCAATAACAATTCAATTTGTGCCACAATAATATCTTTGCTCAGCTCATCAATACTAGAATTATATTCTTTATTGATGTTTTCAAAAATCTGTGCCATGATTTTTTCTTCATCTTCCGACAAAAACAAGGCTTCATTAATAGCATAACCAAAAAAATCAAAATGTTGAATGCTTTTCGCTAAAGTAGTATTCCAAAGAAAATCCGGATGGATAAATAAAAGCCATCCAGATGGTTGTTCATTAAAATTAGTTTTAATAGGTTCGTAATGAATTACTTGATTAGGAGAAAAAAAAGACATCACACCTTCATCAAAATCAAAATACGATTGTCCATATCTGAACTTAGCTGGAATGTTCTTCTTAAAACCAATAGCGTAAAAATCAGGCGTTGTGACAATTTCCTCCACATTTGTTCGATGATCAATTTTGCTATAATCAATCAAACTCATCAACGGATGTTTAGGGCCGGGTAAGCCCCGGAATTTATGATATTCACTAATGGTTTTAATATTTCGATCATTCATAAATAGAACATTTTAAGTAATATAAATACAAAAATTAGTTTAAAGTGCCATCCCACCGGAAACTTCTATGCGTTGACCGTTAATCCAATACGCATCATCTGTACATAAAAAGGCAATCACGCCGCCCAAATCTTCGGGTAAACCGGGGCGTCCTAAAGCCGTTATATTAGATACTGCTTGATTCATCTTGGGATCATCTCTTGTTACGCCGCCATTAAAATCGGTTTGAACTGCACCAGGAGCAACTGAATTTACTCTGATTTTCTTTTCAGCCAATTCTGAAGCTAAAACTCTTGTAAAAACCTCAATTGCCCCTTTTACAGTAGCATAAGTACTTGTATTCGGGAACGTGCGACGAGTTAATCCGCTTGAAATATTCACAATTCCGCCTTTGTCATTAATGAATGGTAATAATTTTTGAGTTAAAAAATAAACGCCTTTAAAATGCACATTGACCATTAAGTCAAATTCTTCTTCGGTTGCTTCGGCTACCGACTTATGACCACCCACCCCGCCATTATTTATAAGATAATCAAATTTAGCTTGACCGTAAGTTGTTTGTAAATAATTTGAAATATCTGTTACAAAAACATCAAAAGTTTTGATATTTTTACTGGTATCCAATTGGAACGATTTGGCTTTATGTCCCATTTCTTCAATTTCAGCGACTACTTTCTCTGCAGCATCTTTATTTGATTGATATGTAATGATTACATCTAATCCTTTACTTGCCAATTGAAGCGCGGTATCTTTACCAATACCTCTGCTTCCACCTGTTACTAATGCAATTTTATTCATTATTTCTGTTTTTTGATTTACTATTATTGTTGTCCGGTAAAGAACAGTAGATTCTTCACTTCGTTCAGAATGACAGATTATTACATTCTCTTTGTAAGGGATGGGGTAGGTTGGCGGCGTAGCCGCCAACCTACCCCATCCCAAAACATAAAACATTGATTGTCATTTCGAACGAAGTGAGAAATCTCTCACAAGATTTCATATATAAAGTTTACCGGACAACAATGATTTACTATACAAAAGTATAGCAAAACTTTTTTATAAAACTGATCAAAGCTAAGATTGTTCTGTCTGAATCTAATATGGATGAGTTTTTAATATTACCGCCAAACGACTAGTATAAGACCCTGCCGGTTAATGAAGCCGATCGTTGTCACACCGTTTGTCATTCATCATGCTGGGTAAACATCCTCGATGACTTCGACAAGCGCTCACAAACTCAAAGAGACCTCCCCATGCTGGATAAACTACTTCCGTATAGCAAGTATACAAACCAAGCTTTTTTATAATTTCGCGGGTGGCTGGCTGGCCACCTTATAATGTATTGTATATTGCACCACTGGAATAGATGTTCTAGTAGCTATGGCAAACTGGGGTGAATTGCATTGTATGAAAATTAAATTAAATAAAATTTCATTTAAAACTCCCTCGCTAGTGCAGGTCTGCGACCTATGCTACTCAAAAACAAAGTTTCTTATCTTTTCTGTATTGACACGGTTCACAGAACCGCGTCAGAGGAGGGGCCAGCCTTTCAAATTAACGGATTAAACTATGGAATAAAGCAATTAAACCATTAGAAGATGCTGAACCTACTGTATTAGTGTCATTGCAAAGCTTCCAAATAATATATGCACTTAAAACAATTGCAATAGCTATGAAACTTACTTTAAAGAGTCTAATAGTAATTTTAACATTATCTATTCTTTTCTGTACTGATTCTTTTTCGTTATCTATTTCTACCTGATCATAGCCAGAATCTCGGTTAATTATTTCAAAATCTTTATCTAAAGTTCTTTCCAAATCATTTAAATCATTTATATAAAAACCATGTATTCTTAGCATAAAAAGAGTATAACCCCAGAAAACAATTAATATTAATACCTGTAACCAACCTTCACTTTTAAATGAAGCCAAAATAGCTGCTGAAATAGATATAGGTACACTTATTATTTGGTTAGTTATTTTCGAGAGAACTTCTGTTAGGGATTTAAAATAGTTCTCTTTCTCTTGACGAAGTTCAGTTCGCAGTTTTTTGAATGAGAATTTTTTGCTGAATAGCTGATATTCCATATCAGCATTATGAATCAATTCAGACAATACTGTTACAATATATTGTATCCTTTTTTCTTCAGCAATAACCGGTAAGTTGTATAATTGATTTTTAAAATGTAGAATAAAATCAGGTGAAGCATATTTAATTGAGAATAAATTTACTTGCTCCTGAAAATTTTTACTATCATCTAAATGGGGTGCTAATATTGGTAACTCTATTTTATATACTCCTTTGTCTAATGAATATAATAGTAACTGATAAGACACATCATTATAATCATCGGCAAAAATTTTCGATTTTAATAATACTACAAATTGATTATAGGCAATTTGATTAGGAATGAAATAATTTGTAGTATGGTTATTTGTCTTATTGTAAATTAGTAATTTGCTCTTTTTATAAAATAAGATAGCAATATTCTTCTCTAAAGAATTCATATCGAATTCTTTATTGTTACGAATAAATTCAGTTTCATTATAATAAACATTCGTATCTTCCATTAGTCCATTAAGACTAATATCTAATACCTTATCTGAATAAGTGATATTATCATTGCCATATTTCAATATACTATCTCTCTGTTCGATAGTGGAAGTAACTAACGAGATACAATTATTCTTATATGTGACATTTTCACTATTCGAAATAATTAATTTATTTATATCTTCTAGAATATTCATAATATCCTTAATAGATTTTTTCACTATTAATCTTATCTGCAAGGCTTTGTGATTTTATCACAATTTTATCACCTTTAACCGTTATTATATCATTTAGAAGTTCTTGAGGAAAACTTATACTTATAGAATCAGCAGTTGCTTTTAAATCTACTAATTTTTTTAGTTCGGTATTATCAGGTTTAAAGATAGAACTTATCACTACTCCGTGTTTATTTGATTCTTGTAAAAGATAGGCGCTATCTTCCCAAAAGCTAAGCCCAATATCTTCTAACGAGACTTCTCTTTTCGGACTACTTCTTATATGGTCATAAATTGAATCACATAGGTCGATTAGAGACATATCAACCCCATTAATTTTTGGAGGTGTAACTTTTCTTAGCAAGGAAATAAGTGCTTTTGTATCATCTTTATCCCGGATAATTTCATTTGCACAAATCCAGGTTAAGAAGAATTTTGAATCTTCACTCTTCTTGTTTATAAAACTCAGGTAATTGTCTTCTTTATTATCCAGTCTTTTGGTATTTATCCTGCAAGCCATTGCTAGATTATCAACATCAACATGAATTTGCTCCGTGATAGTGTACACATTATCCGATTTTATCAATTTACTGCCTTTCCTGTTCCGTATAAGAAACACGGCTACAAAAGAGCCATAATCTTCATATTCAGCATAAACAAGAAAACCTCCTTTTGCAGGTGCTGTGAGATTTAGAATCCTCATTAATTCCCCTGTTGTACTCTTCGAAAAATTTAAAAATTCATTATTTTTCGGACTCTTTTTGTATTTTAGATATTCATTTGCAAAAGAATCGCTCTTTTCAGTTTTAAAACAACCATGAGATTGTCGAGAGTCAATATATCTTTTGTTTAAGTGTTCAACAAAATTAACTTCATTTTGAGTTATTGTCAATAAACTCTGAGATAATTCAACTGTTGCTGTATTTAATTTTATCTCATTTTTGATTACTTCGTGAATTATTAGGCGATTTAATTTCATACTATGTCAAATTAGGGTGTATTTAATTGTAAATTATAATTTAGAAGATTGACAGTTAAACAGCATTATAATCATAGCAAATTACAACTTCATTATTTTTAATGCATTTATAACTAAGCTTTTCTAACAAATATTTTTCTATCACTTTAACTGTTGGCGTGTTTTTAGAATCAGAAAAATCATAATCTGAAAAATATTGTTGATTACCACGTGCCCAATCTTTTGGTGTAGTTGCTGTTATAACACCACCATTATTAAAAATCAGGAAATGTTTTTTATTGATTCTTTTAGACATGTGGTTCAAATTTTACATTTTAATTGTTCCAAAAATTCTTCCCCCTTGCTAGCGCAGGTCTGCGACCTGTGCTACTCAAAAACAAAGTTTCTTATCTTTTCTGTATTGACACGGTTCACAGAACCGCGCCAGCGAGGGGAAATCAAAACTCGTGGAAATTGTTTTTGAATATTGTTTCATATCTTTTATATAATTTTTATACATCAACTATTTGAAATAATTTTAATTCTAATTTTCTTTTAACGATTGGAGTTAAACTAGGAATTGAAATAAATAGTTTATTTTTTGCTCGACTTACTGCAACATAATTAATTCGGTGCTCCTCGTTATTATCAATATTGGGGCTTAAAATAAAACTCAAATCAGATTCATTTTTTAAAACTAAAAGCACATTGTCGAATTCATCACCTTTAGATTTATGAATAGTTTTATGACAACTTAAATCTTCTGGAACATTTACACATAATGCCAACTGTTGATAAGTATGGTTTTCATAGAATATTTTTATTGCACCACCAGAAACCTTTGACAAGTCTTTTTTTATGTTATTACGTACAAATTCAGAGAACTCTAACAATGAACCTTTTTTAAATTCATCATAATTTTCTGATAATTTAATAATGTGATTTAAAGATATTTTCTTTGTCTTTTCTTTGTCATTACCGTATTTAAAAAATCTCTCAAGTTCCTTTATAGAATCTTTAAATTTATTTTCACGAGCAAATTCAATAGATTTAATACAATAAATAATAAGATTGCATCTAGTTTTATTCGAATCCACAGCTTTAAGTTCATCAAAAAGCTTTCCATTCAATTCAATACCTCCAATTGCCATTTTCATTGCATTTGAAATAACATTCTGCCTTGCTAAAGAGTATATAATTTCTTTGCCACAAAGTATCTGAGCCTTATCTAAAGCACTACTCATTTCACCAATTAATATTGTAGGGTGTATAGATGAGAAATTCCTAATTGGATTTTGAATAATATCGAAGCGTAAATTATTTAGCAAACTAATTATCTCATTAGAACTTCTTCGATTATTAGAAATTTGATAATCCAATATTCTTGTTAGACTAAATAATTGAAATTGACTTGGATCTGCCCCTTGAAAACCATATATAGATTGAGCTTTATCTCCAATAATTCCAATAATAGTTTCTTTTTCTCCTATTAACTTTAGTAATTCAACTTGTATTGGATTGCTGTCTTGAAATTCGTCGACAAAAAAATATGGAAACTTTGATCGTAAAACATCCAATGTAAATGGATATTTTTTAATTATTTGATAACTAAAAAAAAGGACATCGTCATGATCAATCTTGCCATCTTGCCAATAAAGTCGCTTGTAACTTAAAAAATCACAATCTAGCAAATCCATACATTGTCGACCTAAAAACCTTCTACTTCTATTATCTATATAAAAAGCTTTTAATCTATCACTAACAATATTTATAGTACCTGTTTGATCAATCTTATATGACAAGGAATTTAACCAATTTGAAAGTGCTACTTTATTATTTTCTAATTTTGTCAATTGATTAATTGTGTATGGATGCCTTAACTGAGCTGAGTTAGTATGTGATTCAATCCATGTTACTAAATTCTTTAAACTAATGTAAGATTCATCATGACCGTCCATCTCGCTAATATTTATTCCATACTCTTCTGAAATAAATGATATATAAGGCTTAACGATATGTTTATATAAAAAACTATGAATAGTTGAAACTTCTACATTTTCAGAAGAAGTGCCAAGTCTTGAAAGGATTGTTTCTACGGCAATATTTGTATAAGTAATACATGCTATTTTTTTTGATTTCGCTAATCGATTAGAATTATGAAGTACATTTTTAATGTGTCCTATAAGCCAGTAAGTTTTACCGGCACCTGGTCCTGCTGATACTCGGAAATGTTGTTCAATATCATCGAGTAAAGTATCTGAACTAATTTGAGTTACTGACATATCCAATCAATTGCTTTTTTAATGTATTCAGGCACAATAAACTCAGTGAAATCAGGTGTATCTTTCATTTCTAAATTATCCAGCAAATTATATGATAATTCTAAGGCGTTTTCACCTTTCCCTACAGAATTTAGATAACGTGATGCAATTATCGCTTTTTTCTTATCAACTTCATCCCATGCATTAGCTGCAATACTATCTTTTATTCTAGCATTTTCATCACTATCTCTTAATTTTGCCTCAAAATCAGCAATAGGTTTATTGTTACTAAATAGGTTCATTAAATCTTTTATTTCTTGTTGATTATTCATAGAATCTGTAACAAGTAATTCTAGTGTAGGATTATGCAATACTATATCATATTCAAAGGTCTTTCCTTTTAAATATTCCTGACTAAAAAATGTTATGTTTTCATTAGTTCCAATTGGATATTTGCTTGCACTAGGATTTGAATTATAATCATAGGCTAAAGCATCATTGTTAAACTCAAATGGATAACATTTCTTATAAGTATTTTCGGCTTTTGTCTTTCTCTCAGGATCTCTATCAGTAATACAAGCAATTTTCTTATTGATAGTGTTAGGCTTTGTACTGTCAAATAAATGCAAGAAGTAATCAAAAAAACGTCCTCCAACATTTATTACAGCTACATGATTATCTTCTAATGATTTATTTTCGTATTGGGCAAAAACAGACATTAATAATTGTTCTGCAATACCTTCAACTAATATTACTTTTTGAGCAAATAACATGTCAGACTTAGTTGCATCTAAGAATCTCTGAACGTACTTTTTGCTTTTATCATCAGGAAAAACTTTGCCAGGATATCCGACTGTGGTTACTCCATTTTCATTGTGAAGGCAGATTAAATCATCTAAAGAAACAGCTGAAGTAATATGAGTAGAATGTGTTGTAATAAAAATCTGCCTTGCTTTATTTTGAGTCTTTTTTTGCTTTAAAAACTTTAAAAACTTATATTGCATGGCAGGATGTAAATGAGCTTCAGGCTCTTCAATAGCTAATACAGGAAAGATTTTAGAATTACTACCCATATAGTCTCCATCTGAATTTACCTGCATTTTTGCTAATAACAGGGACATGAAAATTAGATTATTATATCCTAAACCATTATGAGTCGCGGGTATTTTCATTTGTATTCCCGTGGTATATTCAACAATTAATTTTAAAACTGAGAACATTTCAACGTCTGAAATAGCTCCTTCAAAGTTTGGATTTGCGTTATTAAATGAGGCACCTGTTTCTTTGGCATAAGATAAAATTTGTTTTTTACCCTCATTCATTCTAATTTGAAGTTCGTCAATTAAAACATCTGCTTTTAATGAAAAGTCATTTCTTCTTCGCTTTATTATTTCGGCCTTTTCCTCATTCGTTATAGCCTTATCAATTTTAATTTCATAATCAATGAAAAAGTTAAAGACATCTCTTAGGAGTGTATTTCTTCCTGTTAGCATATCTCTTTCGACATCCCTTATTGCATCAAGGAACTGAAAATCAAATTTTTGAAGAGAATCATTTTCTGCTACCGTTTGATTTGATAAATTTCCACCCCATATTTTGAAGGTATAAAGTCTAATAAAATCTTGTTTGATTATGTTTAATGCTTTATCAATTGCTTTAGGATCTACATCTGATATTTCTTCAATAGATTTTTTATATTTAGTCAATTCCTTTTCAGGTAGGAAAAATTCATATGTAAGTAATGCTTCATAATTCGAATCTAACTTAGTAAGCCAAGTTGCAATCGTAACAAGGTCGTCAGGTTCTTCATTTTTACCTTTTTCTATTGTAACAGCAATGCTAACTTTTGGTGGATTTGCTTTAAGTTCAGCAATTGTAGTATTTTTATTAAAATCATCAATATCAAGTCGTTTGGAGGTTTGACAATCTATTACTAAAGATAATGCCTTAATCAAATTAGTTTTTCCTGCATTATTATGACCAATAATAACGTTTACTCCATCATTGAAAATAATTTCTTTGTCTTTGAAATTACGAAAATTTGTGATTTTTATTTTTGATATATACATTTTCTTGGTATTTTCTTATGTACAATTTTATTTTTATTTACAAAAACTCTATATTTCTCAGCAGTTGATTTTCATTTTTTACACTTGCCCATAACGACCGAGGCTATGCGCATCCTGCGGTTTGCGGGAGCTTTCACTTTCGCAAAGCGAAAAAGTGAAAGCGGGAGCAAAGACCGCTGAGTGCATGTCAACCAGCAGGTGAGCAAAGCGCGTGTTAGCGGTTAGGTGCTTTTGTATTAATACTTTTATGTGTATTTTTTTTAGGTTTTAGTTTGAACTCTATAGGAAGAACATACTTGTGACATATAGGTTTTCCGTTGCTGAAAGCAGGTTCCCAGTTTGGCATTAATTTGATAATGCGAATAGCTTCGTTATTTAACTTTTCATATTTTCCTCTCAAAATCTCTATATTTGAAATTTCTCCGGTTTCAAGTATGCAAAATGAAAGGATTACTCTGTCCTCTTGTATTTGTTCTATTGCTTCTTGCGGATATTCTAAATCCTTCGTTATAAATTTAAACAATTCTTTATTACTGCCAGGAAAAGTTGGCATTTTCTCAGTATAATCGAAAATTCTTGAAGTGGTGTCTGTTTCACATTTGCACCGTTTAAGAGAATCAGTTTGTCCAAACAGAATTGTTGATTTTATGGCAATTAGTAGAACAAGCAATATGAATTTATTCTTTTTCATTATGAATTGTATCTCGTTTTTTTAAGTTGTCGAAATAATAGAAAATTTCTTATAATTAATTCAAGTCAACTTCACATTAGTCATCAATTTATTCTGTTTCTTAGTCGATTGCAAGTAGGCTCTTTCTTTTTTTTGCACTTACCGCTAACAATTTATATCGGCACCTAGGTGACCTTATATAGACTTTAGCTTTAGCGCTTTTTATTATTATATACCTATAAATAAGTGGATTATTGTTTGTTAATCCTTTAATAAAGGTGCTCTTATTTATTTTTATTCTTTAGTTTGGATGTCACCTTATGGAACTATTCACTTTGTTCTCTTCTCGATTGTTGCAATGTGTACAAACCTCTGTTTTATCTCCAGCAGTGATCATATTCATACTTTATCCCTACTTCTTATGGCTATATTCTATTTTCACACTCCAAAAATACAAACACTTTTCAATTGAGCCAACAATAATTGTGTTTATTTTTGATATTAGATTAAAAATACTTATTTGTTGCTGATTTTAGTGCCAGTAGAGGCTATCGGTCGGTATTTTTGCTAAGTTGTAGTGAGTAGAAGTTCCAGGCAGGTATATAGCTGCTGCTATACTATGCAAGGATAGCTTGTGCGGTTACAAGGAAAACAGAGGGCAGTGCATTTTTAGCTTTAGGGAGTGTAATTACAAAGCGTTTTAGTACTTTTTTACCCCTTCATAGTACTTTTTCAAACCTACATAGTGGCTGGACGAAATGAAATAGTACTATTCTAAACCTACATAGTGGCTGGAAGAAATAGAATAGTACTATTCTAAACCTACATAGTGGCTGGAAGAAATGAAATAGTACTATTCTAAACCTACATAGTGGCTGGAC
>Ga0302163_10000085_pt1 | contig 22483 bp, 17 predicted proteins | sample I_Fen_E2_3_FD_193497 | JGI IMG/M metagenome (GOLD analysis project Ga0302163, IMG submission 193497) | Peat permafrost microbial communities from Stordalen Mire near Abisko, Sweden - I_Fen_E2_3 | ecosystem: Environmental > Terrestrial > Soil > Wetlands > Permafrost | place: Sweden: Abisko...
CCCCGATTTTCTGAAAGACGGAGTTCCAACGCTTGGATTTTACGGACCATTTGAACCTGCCGTTCAGATGTACAGCTGCCGGGGTAGCGTGTATTGGGGTGGAAAGGTTTTTCTTGGATTATTAGTTCCGGAAGACAATCCTTTCTGGACATCAATAGAAAATGAAGGAGATTGGGAAAACAAACTGATTAAAGGAAAAGTATACAACAAATTTGAGTCCGGATCAAAAATACTAATTACTGATTACCCTAACATCGGCGCATCGGAAGTGCGGGCATGGTGTCACGAAACTGTAGCCGCCGACTGGCAAAAGTTTCGCAGTACCGAAAACTATAACCGATTATCTTACAACAGTGCCTTTCCTTGGCAGGCAGACGGCAAAAATGGTGAGGTAGCTATGAATTACGTAGTCAACAATAAGGATAACAAATGGGAAACACTCCACCTCTTCACCTTCAAAAAATTTGAAAATGGAATCTACTATCGGGATGCAGAGCTTGAGACAAACAAGAATATTCAATTTAAGCTGGCAGACATTCCACTACCCAATGGAATATTGCGCGTTGACAAAGTTATGAGTACCGATTCGCTAAAACTACGTCTTGGGCACTACGCACTACCTCAATTGAAAGGATCAATAAAAGAAGAAATACGCAACGTAAAAGGACATCAAGTTCATATAATTAATAATGGAATTTACCAGTTGGCTCTAATTTCACTAGAAGGTTGGAACTCCATAGAGTTTGTGCGCTCGAATGGATTACACCCTGAGAGTGATCAAAGTGAAGTGATCAATGGCTCAGATCGGTTTTCGCCGGCTAAGAGTAGTCAGAAAATGTACATAAGCTTGATGCTTTGGAAAAAGGCTGACGAAAAGTGGACCAACGATGAGTTAGCACCGGTAAAGGGAATACAACATTCCGCAACTAAAGATCGCGTAACAATACTATTTAAGAATGGAGACAGAAAAGTACTAAGCTTCGATTAAACCAATCTGAATTGCATATGCGAAGTAATGCGGAGGGTGTCCAAAATGATTGGTCACCCTCTTTTTTTTCAAATTAGCGATCAACAATCCATACTGACACTATCGATTGTCTCGATAGCCTAATGTCGAGAGTCTCGACAGCCTAATGTTGAGAACATCGATAGCCTAATGTCGAATGAATCGACATTAGGCTATCGAATAGTTCAATAAGTAATGTGGGGGAAAATCGATATCCACTGAGTACACGCTATTGCCCGATGGAAAAATACAATTTAGCTCAACCTACAACCTGAAAGCTCAGCATTGAACTTTGATTAAATACATTGTTTTGCATTTCGCTGTTTAAATTAATCAATAAAAAATGAGATAGAATAAAATATCGAATTCATTCAGGCTATAGGTAAATCGTAAAATTAGCACACACAGAACAATGAATATCAACAAAATAAATATCATGAATGAATTTTGAACCTATTTGAATGAATAGTTATCCACCTTAAATGAACGATATAATACATTTGCATTCGTTAAGCAATATTCTCCGAACATATTGTAAGATTATTCTCTAACTAAAATAAATATATGAAGAACGAAACCAGTTAATTCTAATGTGGCGAATCAATATGTTCAATCGCCGCATCACAAACAACATTTGTATAATTCTAATATTAATTAAATCTAAAAATCATGGATGTAAAAAAAGTTTTATGTATCCTGACTTTATTTGCATGGTTAACACCAGCATTTTTAAGTAATGGGAGTGAATTAGTCGCACAAAGTTCAGCGGCTCAACAAAAGAAAAAAGCTGTTTCCGGTAAAGTAACCGACAAGAATGGAGAAGCTTTAATCGGAGTAAGTGTAAAGGTAAAAGGTAGTAACGCAGGAACAATTACTGACGTTAACGGTGAATTTTCGCTTAGCAATGTAGAACCTTCAACAGTATTGCTATTCACCTATATCGGTATGAATAATTTAGAGATGAAAGTTGAGAATCGTAGTTCATTCAACGTAAAACTCGAAGATAATTCTGTAAATATGAATGAAGTCGTTGTAGTTGGTTATGGGACACAGAAAAAAAGTGATATAACAGGTTCTGTCACATCGGTATCGAAAGAACGTTTTTCTCAAATACCCGTAACAAATGCGATGACTGCAATTGAAGGTGCTGTTGCTGGTGTTACAATTACAAACACATCATCTGTCCCGGGAAGTGCTCCATCTGTTCAGGTTCGTGGTGTTAATTCTATCAATGCAAGTACAAATCCTTTAATCATTGTTGATGGTATTCCTTTCGAAGGTAATATTAGTTACATCAACCCCAATGATATCGGATCAATGGAAATCCTAAAAGACGCTTCTGCAGTAGCAATTTATGGTACCAGAGGAGCAAATGGGGTTATACTCATCACTACTAAAAAAGGAGTTGCAGGAAAACCTGTTATTCAGTATGCTGCTTATGGAGGTGTTGAAAATATTGCTCACACATTAACTCCAAGAACCGGAGCTGAATATGTTCAAAAGTATGCTGACTATATGTCACAGACAAATCAGAAACAAACCAGCCCCGTTCCAAATTTATACGAAGTAGCAAATTACAACTCAGGGACAACTACTGACTGGATCAAAGAAGCAACTCAACAAGGCATTATACAAGACCATAATTTATCTATTTCAGGTGGAGCCGAAAATGTAAAATACTATATTTCGGGAGATTATTTGAACGAAAAAGGGGTTGTAAAAGGTTATAATTATAAAAGAGCTGGTTTACGATCTAATTTGGAAACAAATGTAACCGATTATCTGACTACCGGTGTTTCTTTATTCTTAGTTTCAAACAACTATGATGGCAACAAGGTAAATTTACTAAACGCATCGGCTATGAGTCCTTATGGGCAATTAATGAATAGAGCAACCGGAAAATATCAAATTTATCCGATGTACCCTGAATTATTGTATACCAATCCATTGATTGGAACCTATAATGATAGCAAAGATCAGCGAGTGAATGTAAATACGAACTTCTTTGCCGAATTAAAACCAAAATTTGCTCCTGGGTTAAAGTATCGACTTAATGCTTCTTACAATTACAACCCTACAAATGCTTCAAGCTATGTGGGCAGAGATGGAAATGACAATTCTGGGACGGCTTCAATAACTAATACTAAAACAACTCTTTACGTAATCGAGAATATACTTTCTTACGCTAAAGATTGGCAAAAACATCATTTCGATTTTACCGGATTGTACAGTTCTCAAAAAAATAATTATACTTCAGCTACCGCCGGTGCAGTTGGATTTATTAACGACATATTGACTGTCAACAATTTGAGTGCCGGCGCAAAACAAACTTCTGGCTCATACCAAAGTGGTTATTCTATGCTTTCTCAAATGGGACGTCTGAATTATTCATACGATAGCCGATACTTAATTACACTTACAGCCCGACGCGATGGTTATTCCGCTTTTGGTGCAAATACGAACAAATATGCCACATTTCCTTCTTTAGCAATAGGATGGAACATGTCAAACGAAAGTTTTATGAATAGTACAAAGAACTTTCTGGATCAATTGAAAGTAAGAGCTTCTTATGGAAAATCAGGGAATATGGCCATAGGTGTAAATCAAACATCACTTGTAGATAAGACAATTTCATATCCTTTTAATGGTGTAAGCAATGTAACTGTTATAGCAGACATACTGGGTAATCCTAATTTGCATTGGGAAACAACCAGAGGGTTAAATGCTGGGGTAGATTTTTCATTTCTGAACTCAAGGATAAGTGGAACAGTAGATGTTTATGACAACCGCACTTCCGATTTATTATTAAAACGCAATTTACCTCTTGTAACAGGATACTCAAATGTTTGGGATAATATAGGTATAGTCGGAAATAAAGGAATTGACATCAGTCTAAAAACAGTAAATGTCGCATCTAAAGACTTTAAATGGTCAACAAACTGGAATTTTAGCACAAACAAGAATAAGATCATTGATTTGTACGGTGATAAAAAGAGTGACATTGGAAATAACTGGTTTATCGGAAAATCGCTTGGAGCAATCTATGATTATAAGATGATTGGTGTATGGCAAACTGGAGATGCAGATTTAGCTAAATATGGCGCTAAACCCGGCGATCTTAAGTTTTTGGATGTCAATAAAGATGGTAAAATTGATGCTAGCAATGATAAAATTTACCAAGGTTCTACACAACCAAAATGGATAGGAGGCATCACCAATACCTTTGATTATAAAAATTTCCACTTAAGCATCTTTATTCAAACATCGCAAGGTTCGTTGAAAAATAATGTCGATTTGAATTATGCCGATGAGCAAGGCCGAAGAAACACTCCTGCAGAAATAGGATACTGGACTCCAACAAACATGAGCAATACCCGCGCAGCGCTATCTTACAATAATACTCTGGGATACGGGTATCCAAGAGATAATAGCTTTACAAGAATAAAAGATGTAACGTTGAGTTATGTCTTCTCACCGGAAATTCTTGAGCATACATTCTTTAGAAGCCTTACCTTATATGCTAGCGGTAGAAACCTTTACACGTTTACAAATTGGGTTGGATGGGATCCGGAAGACACCTACACAGGCAGAGGCATTAGTTATGGTGCCACTAATAATGGTCCCAATAATGGTACTGTCAGCTGGACAAATAATTATCCAAGTGTAAGATCAATAGTTTTTGGAATTAACGTAGCACTTAAATAATATTATTATTAAAAAATCAAAGAATATGAAAAAGACATTTTTTTCAATAATATGTTTGTTCCTGATGTTACAAACATTTGTATCTTGTAAAGACTCGTTCCTGAATGAAACAAATTACTCTACATATGCTCCGGCAACATTGACGGACTCCTTGGGATTTCAAGCTTCACTCAAAGGCTTATATACTCAAATGAGCTATTATTACACCTATAGCGATCATCAAGGTTGGCTCGCTGTTTGGCAAACCGGTACTGATATTGCTTATTCTACTCCGAATCAGGAAAGTCAGGAGATCCCCTATTATAGTTATGATAAGTTAGTATCAACGGATGGAGCAGCAGCCTATACATGGAAGTGGGCCTATCAGTTAATCAATAATGCAAACAACATTATTACCTCAGTTGAATCGCCGAGCATTACAGGAATATCACAGGGAGGTAAAAACCAAATTGATGCAGAAGCAAAATTCTTTAGGGCTTATGCTTACAATATGTTAGCAACTTTGTTTGGTCGTGTTCCGGTAATTACGAAGACTATTACTACACCTAAAACAGATTTCGTTCGGGCACCACTCGACAGCGTCAATGCGTTAATTGAAAAGGACCTGGTCTATTCAGCTACTAATTTGCCGTTAATTGATAATACAAATCAAGCCCGTGCTAATAAAGCCATGGCTCAACAATTATTAGCAGAGGCTTATCTAAGAATGGGGAGACCTGCAGATGCAGAAGTTCAATGCCAGGCTATTCTTAGTAGTGGCAAATTTAGTTTAGTTACAAGCAGATATGGGGTAAAGAAAGCACAAGCAGGTGATCCATTTTCTGACATATTTGTATATGGTAATCAACGAAGAAGTCAGGGAAATACCGAAGCAATCTGGGTACTTCAACAAGAAAATCCGACTACTATTGTTGGAGGAACATCTGGAGCTCCTCAACAGCGAAGAGTTTGGGGAGCAGCATACTATAATATTGCAGGTCTTGCTATTTGCGATTCATTGGGAGGAAGATCCATTTGCCGTTTACGTTTGAACAATTGGGTTCTTTACAAATTGTACGATCCTACCGACATGCGTAATTCAAGATTCAATATAAGACGGAGATATACATATAATGACCCTGCTTATCCGGCGAAGTTAGGACAATTGGTTCCTTATAACAGTGCTGATACCATTTATAAAATATGTCCAAGCACAACTAAATGGGGTGCTTATGATCCCCTTGATGCTTTTGGATATTCAACAATTAAAGATTTCCCTATCATGCGTTTAGGTGAAACCTATCTGTTACTTGCCGAAGCTCAGTTTAAACAAGGCGGTGCACATATAAATGATGCAGTCGCCACCATTAACACTTTACGTGCAAGATCAAATGCATCACCAGTAACAGCAGCTCAGCTTTCATTAAACTTTATTTTGGATGAAAGAGCCAGAGAGCTTCTAGCTGAAGAAAACAGACGCATGACATTAATGCGAACCGGTATGTTAGCCAAAAGAGCACTTCGCTTAAATAATGATGCCACCAGCTCTCATCCCATTGTAGGATTGGATAGTACATCTGTAAACAAATTGTTACTACCAATTCCTCAAAGCGAAATTGATCTAAACAAAGATGCAGTCTTAGAACAAAATGCAGGGTATTAAATCTAAAATTTAGAAAAAGAAATTAGATTCAAACCGCAAGGGATGCTCAAATGAGCATCCCTTGTTTATTTAAAAGGACCTCGATATAAAACGATAAAAACAACAGACTATCGTTTGTTCTATTCATAAAATATATCTATCTTCACGGCAACAAAAGTCTGTATTATGAGCTATAGCACATACAGCATTGACGAGAATAAAAAAAATAAATGAACATTACAGAACCCACCATACAAGTAGGCATACTCTCTGCCAATGAAATTGAATTTGTGCTGAATGGAACTTTCGCATCAAATGGTAAGAACTACTCTGGAAAACATAAAGTTGCATATCTCGATGGAGCTATTGCTTTCGATGGTGAATATCTGAAAGAGATAATCTTTGAACCTGCTAATAAAGAAGCATCATTCGATTTAATAGATGTAGTGATTGGCATTAATTTTCATTGGGAGCGCAAGGAAAATCAACGATTCAAAGGTGCATTGAAAATTATTATTGAAAATTGTATTTTAACCGCCATCAATTGTATTTCGGTCGAAGATTACCTCACCAGCGTAATTTCCAGCGAAATGAGTGCCACTGCATCGGAAGAATTATTAAAGGCGCATGCGGTTATTTCGAGAAGTTGGTTGTTGAACCCGATTATGTATACCGTTACAACAAAAAATGGTGATCCAACGGATAACGCGCATGCAACGCATGACGTAGAGACAAGGCATGCCTTGTCTCTACAAAAAAACGACAAATATATCAAATGGTACGAACGCGATGCACACACCCATTTCGATGTATGTGCCGATGATCATTGCCAGCGCTACCAAGGCATTACGCGAGCATCGACTGCTGCAGTAGAAAAAGCGATTGAAACAACCCGCGGTGAAGTATTGATGTACGATGGAAAGATTTGCGATGCCCGTTTCAGCAAATCCTGCGGCGGAGCTTCCGAAACCTTTGAAAACTGTTGGGCACCGGAGCATCACCCCTACCTCACCAAGGTCATTGACAACCCAACAAATCCGGTCGGATTCGAGTTGGATTTTACCGTAGAAGCCAACGCTGAAAAGTGGATATACCAATCGCCTGAAGCATTCTGTAACACTACAGATAAAAAGGTATTGGCACAAGTGCTCAACAATTACGATCAGGAAACCACCGACTTCTATCGCTGGAAAGTAGAATATACGCAAGCCGAATTATCCGAAATACTCACCGGCCGCTCAGGCATTGACTTTGGACAGATCATTGATTTGATTCCGGTAAAACGCGGCGAATCGGGACGCATTATTGAACTCAAAATTACTGGCACGAAACGATCCATTATTGTTGGAAAAGAGTTGGAGATACGCAAATGGCTATCTAACTCGCACCTGTACAGTTCAGCCTTTGTAGTGGATACAGCGGATATTGAAGACGGCATTCCGCAACATTTCACCCTCACCGGAGCCGGCTGGGGACATGGAGTGGGACTTTGCCAGATTGGTGCTGCCGTGATGGGCGAAAAAGGATATTCGTATGACAAGATTTTGTTGCATTACTTCAGAGGGGCTGAATTGAAGAGGATATATTGATATTTGCTTCGCGACATTAAACTTCGCTGTTATTTGCCTTCGGCAATATTAATTGATCTAATATCGCCACATTACTTGCTGAGAGAAAAACAATCTAAAATCAATCAAGTATGATAGAAAAACTCAAGATTACAGCTTCATTTGAAAAGTTCGATGAAGATGGAGAAAATTTCAAAAAAGATAAAGAAATTAATTCCTATTACATCTCTTATCCAGAATTTATAGAATATTTCAAAAATAGAAGTAAAATAGAGAAACACGATTTAATTATTGGAATCAACTTTGTTTATGGTTGGATGCCTAGGACTTTAAAATTTCATTCAGATAATTTTGATGATGTATTGACAATTCTGAACAAAGCAAAATCTGGTCAGCAGCCCCTATCAAAAGAAGACCTTGATAAACTCAAAGATACGCTAGATCATTCTCTCATTGGAGCAAGTAAATTGTTACACTTTATTAATCCAGAAGCTTTCGCAATTTGGGATAGTAAAGTTTATAAATACATAACTGGAGAAGAAACTGCATACCACCATAAAACAGAAAAAAGCGAAAGTTATCTTGCTTATTTGAAGTTTTGTGATGAGTTAACTGAAAGAGAAGAATATGAAGGTATCCACAGTAAAATTTGCGAAGCCGTTGGATATAAAATGACAAAATTTAGGACAGCCGAACTAATTATGTTTTCTAGTAAAGATAATGAAAAACAAAACTAACCTCAACTCCCCTTCAGGGGTTGGAGGTAAATCCCCCTGGTCGTGGATACCGACCCTCTATTTTGCCGAAGGGATCCCCTATGTGGTAGCTATGACGGTTGCGGTAATAATGTACAAACGCCTCGGTATTTCCAATACGGATATTGCCCTTTATACAAGTTGGCTGTATCTGCCATGGGTCATCAAGCCTTTTTGGAGTCCATTTGTAGATATCATCAAAACCAAGCGTTGGTGGATAGTTACAATGCAATTGCTTATCGGAGCCGGATTGGCAGGAGTAGCTTTTCTCATCCCAATGCCGTTTTTCTTTCAGGCTACACTGGCGGTATTGTGGCTTATAGCTTTCAGCTCGGCCACGCACGATATTGCCGCCGATGGATTTTATATGTTGGCATTAGATAGCCCGGAACAATCTTTTTTTGTAGGAATCCGAAGCACATTCTATAGGTTGGCCATGATTTCAGGCCAAGGATTGCTGATTATTCTGGCCGGCATGTTAGAACATTATACAGGTAATCTTCGGCTGGCATGGAGCATCACCTTCTTTGTATTATCGGGACTTTTTGTGTCATTCTTCGTTTATCACCGCTTTGCACTACCTTATCCCGATTCCGATTCGAAGAAAGCAGGCAGCACTCCAAAAGAGATTTTCCGTGAATTCGGCCTTACCTTTGCCTCTTTTTTTCAGAAAAAAGGAATCCTGCTGGCCATCATATTTATGTTGCTTTACCGATTGGGTGAAGCTATGCTGGTAAAAATGGCCTCCCCTTTCCTGCTCGACGCCCGAACTGTTGGCGGACTCGGTCTCAGCACCGAACAAGTGGGACTCGTTTACGGAACGGTTGGCATCATCGCATTAACGCTGGGCGGAATTACAGGTGGAATTGCAGCTTCGCGCAAAGGATTGAAATACTGGATTTGGCCCATGGCATTGAGCATCACACTACCGCACTTGGCTTATGTGTATCTGTCGTGGGCACTCCCCACGAGTTTTATCCTTATAAATATCGCAGTAGCCATTGAGCAATTCGGCTACGGATTTGGATTCACAGCCTACATGCTTTATATGATTTACTTTGCCGACGGAGAACACAAAACAGCTCATTATGCCATCTGCACCGGATTTATGGCTTTGGGTATGATGCTTCCGGGCATGATAGCCGGTTGGTTGCAAAACATCTTTGGCTACCAACATTTTTTTATCTGGATTATGATTTGCGCCATTCCCACATTGGCAATTATTCCTTTTTTGAAAATTGATAAGGAGTATGGAAAGAAAAAGGATGCGGCAATGTGATGATGTGATGATGTGATGATGTGATGATGTGATGATGTGATAATATGATGCTGTACCGATGGAAAAGTTGTAGCTTTTTATTTACCTTTGCTGTCTGAAAAGCAAAATATTTACAAGCAATATTTTGTAAGCATAAATAAACTTTCGTTCCCAGTCAACACGTTTAGTTGTTGACTAGTCTACTCAAAAAAAATGAAAATATTAATTCTTGGTGCCGGAAAAATGGGCACATTCCTGACCGATGTTTTGTGCATTCAACACGAAGTGGCTTTGTTTGACACCGACCCGAAACGGTTGCGCTTTGTGTTCAACACCTATCGCATGACGGGCTACGAAGAAGTCCGGGCTTTCGAGCCGGAACTGGTAATTAACTGCGTAACATTGAAGTTTACCATTGAAGCTTTTCAAACCATATTACCGTATCTACCTAAGAACTGCATTATTTCGGATATTGCTTCAGTAAAAACCGGCTTGCAGGCATACTACGAAAGCACCGGCATGCGTTATGTTTCCACCCATCCGATGTTCGGTCCCACCTTTGCCACACTTGACAACCTGAGTACGCAAAGTGCTATTATTATTTCAGAATCGGATCATATGGGTAAAGCTTTCTTCAAAGATTTGTACGGATCGCTGCGGTTGAAAATATTTGAATACAGCTTTAATGAGCACGACGAAACGATAGCCTATTCATTATCCATTCCGTTTGCATCAACACTGGTTTTTGCTTCGGTAATGAAACCACAGGAAGCACCGGGAACAACATTCAAACGACACATGGACATTGCCAAAGGATTGTTGTCGGAGGATGATTATCTGCTGACGGAAATTTTATTCAACCCGAACACGCCCAAACAAGTTGAGAATATACGGGCGGAGTTGAAAGTGCTATTGGACATTATTGAAGAAAAAGACACCGACCGGATGCAGGCATTTTTGAAAAAAGTGAGAAAGAATATTGAATAAACCCCTAACCCCTAAAGGGGAATTAAATTACTTCATATTCAATAAGTGTTAACTGATTTCAAGACGATACTATATTTTAAACAGATATTTATAAACAAAACTAACCTAATTCCCCTTCAGGGGTTAGGGGTAATTAAAAATTTTATGGAAGCAAAAGAACAAGTATTAGATGCAATGAAAAAAGCCGGTTTACCTTTAAACGCAGGTAAAATAGTAGAACTAACCGGTCTTGAACGTAAAGAAGTAGACAAAGCAATGAAGCTACTGAAGGCCGAAGAAACTATAGTATCTCCTAAAAATTGCTTTTGGCAACCAAAATAATTCTTAATCCGACGAAAAGAAAGGTCGTTTTGCAGATTTGCAAAACGGCCTTTTTTTATATTTAATTTACGTTCTATACCTGGCAAAAAAGCTTTCCATCGACAAAAACCACCCATTCGTCTAAATTAATTGCATTCCATAATTATCTGTTCTACTTTTGCCTTCGAAATTAATCCATTAGAAACAGATGAAAATTCGAATTATTATAATCAGTCTACTTGCGCTGCTCACAATGAATCTTGCAGCTCAGGAAAAACCAAAGCAATGGGATTTAACCAACTGTATCAACTACGCGTTGCAAAACAACATTCAGGTTCAGAAGAGTAAAATCACATTTGAAACCAACTCCGTCAGCACAAAGCAAGCCAAGGCAGCGTTATTTCCGAATCTATCGGCAACTGTTAGCCAAAGTTACACAAATAATCCGTTTGTTCCGGCAAACACCTATGGCGGAACATACAGTATTAATAGTTCCATGACTCTGTTTGATGGTGGAAAGATAAAGAAAAATATAGAGCAGCAAAAACTAGCCGAACAAGCCAGCCAATATGACCTGCTGAATTCTCAGAAAAACATTCAGATGTCGATATTACAAACCTACCTGCAGATTCTTTATGCCGACGAATCGGTAAAAATCAATCAGGCAACGGTGAAGGTTTCGGAATACCAACAAACCCGCGGCGAAGGATTATTGAAAGCCGGAAGTCTTTCGAAAGCCGATTTCGCCCAACTACAGTCGCAATACAGCACTGACAAGTACCAGCTGGTAGTATCTGAAAACACACTAAGCACAGATAAATTACAACTGAAACAATTGTTAGAATTGGGAGTGGCAGACGAACTAAACATCGTTATTCTTGAGTTGACCGATATGGATGTTCTGAAGCCGCTACCAAGTTTACAAAACATATATACAAATGCGCTGAACGCTATGCCAACAATTAAAAGCAGCAAGCTAAGCATTCAGATGGCAAGTTTGGAAACCGAAAAAGCAAAAACAGGTTATCTTCCCACAATCAGCCTCAGTGCAGGTGTAGGAACTTCCCACGGTTCTTCAGACATCGGAGATCAGTTGAAAAACGGGCTATACGAAGCCATTGGCGTCTCAGTAAGCATTCCGATTTTCAACAACAGATAAAAAAAATCGACGGTAGAAAAGGCGATCTTGAGCGAAAAAACAAGCAAACTTAATTTGCAAGACACAGAAAAAACGCTGCTGAAAGACGTAGAATCGGCATACCAGGATGCATTGTCGGCACAAAGCCAATATGCAGCAGCCGAAGAAAAAGTGAAAGCACTGCAAACAAGTTATGACCTGATTGATCAACAGTATAAGCTGGGAATGAAAAACACGCTGGAACTATTGACCGAAAAAAACAACCTGCTGACAGCGCAACAAAACATGATACAGGCCAAATACCTGAGCATTATGAATACGCAATTGCTAAACTTATATCAGGAACTGCCCATTGAAATCAAATAAAAATATTCGTAACTAAAAAGATATGAAAAAGAAGAAAATCATTATTATCTCGGTGATAGGCGTAGTCTTATTGGCCATCTGTGCACACTTTTTTCTAAAAGCTTCGCCAGCTGATAGCTTTCAGTTGATTACAACGAAGCTTTCCACCAACAAAATAAGTACAACGGTAACCGCCACAGGAACTATTAATCCAATTATCTCGGTAGAAGTTGGAACACAGGTTTCCGGGATTATTTCCAAGCTTTATGTTGATTACAATTCCGTTGTAAAAAAAGGACAGATTATGGCCGAGCTGGATAAAACAACCTTGCAAGCAGCACTCAGATCGAAAGAGTTGGAACTAAAATCGGCAAAAACAGAGTACGAATATCAAAAGAAAAACTTTGAGCGGTCTAAAGATTTGCACGGAAAAAATCTGATTAGCGATACCGATTACGAAACAGCAAAATACACCTATGAAAAGGCAGAATCTGCTTATAAAAAAATTATTTCGGATTTGGTAACCGTGAGAACCAATTTGAGTTATGCCACTATTTATTCACCCATCGATGGTGTAGTACTATCAAGAGCTGTGGAAGAGGGTCAAACCGTAGCTGCCAGTTTCAGTACGCCTACTTTATTTACCATTGCCAAAGATCTGACCAAAATGCGGGTTATTGCCAAGGTGGATGAAGCCGACATAGGTTCGGTAAAACAAGGGCAACGCGTAACTTTCACCGTAGATGCATATCCCAATGATATTTTTGACGGGCAAGTGACACAAGTGCGGCTAGAAGCAACTACCACGTCGAATGTAGTAACCTATCAGGTAGTAGTAAATGCACCGAATCCAGATCTGAAGCTAAAACCGGGATTGACAGCTAACATCACTATTTTCACGTTAGAGAAAAACGGCGTTTCGGTATTACCAAACAAAGCGCTGAATTTTAAACCTGACACCGAGGCTATGAGTCATAATGGGTTCACAGTTTCTGAAAACGTACAGATAAGTAAAAATCTGGGGAACGACGAAAAAGTTATTTGGCAGCAAGATGGAAAAACGATCCGAAATAAACGCATCAAAACCGGTGAAACCGACGGAATAAACACAGAAATACTATCGGGCGTAACCAGTAGGGATGAGATTATCACTGAAATGAAAACTATAAGTAAGAATGATGCTTCACAAGCTAAGTCTTCCGAAAGTAGCCCATTTATGCCGAAACGTCCGGGATCTGATAGCAGCAAAGCTCCGAAGAAGTAATTGGAGGTTGAGTGGTTAATTAGTTAATTAATTGGCTGATTAGATAATTAGGGGATTAGTTATAAAAAAACTGATGACATATAATCGGGATTGAGACCGGAGACAAAAAAGATAAAAAGATGAGTAAATCAATTATTCGATTAGATAATATAAAGCGAAACTTTCAGGTGGGAGACGAAACCGTGCATGCTCTGCGTGGCGTTTCGTTCAACATCAACGAGGGGGAATTTGTGACCATCATGGGAACCAGCGGATCGGGAAAGTCGACCCTGCTGAATCTGCTTGGATGTCTGGACACACCTACCGAGGGTGAATATTATCTGGATGACATTGCCGTAAGTACCATGAATAAAGATGAGCGATCTACTTTGCGAAACAGAAAGATTGGCTTTGTATTTCAATCGTACAATCTGCTGGCAAAAACCACCGCACAAGAAAACGTGGAATTGCCATTGCTTTATAATCCTACTATCAGCACCAAAGAGCGAAGAGAAAAGGCCGAAAAAGCGCTGGAAGCCGTAGGACTAAAAGACCGGTTACACCACAAATCGAACCAAATGTCAGGAGGGCAAATGCAACGCGTTGCCATTGCACGGGCATTGGTTAATGATCCTGTGTTGATTCTGGCCGACGAAGCTACCGGTAATCTCGACACACGGACTGCTTACGAAATCATGGTATTATTTCAGGAATTGCACAAAAAGGGTAGAACAATAATTTTCGTTACACACAATCCAGAACTAGCAACCTTTACGAGCCGAAACATAGTGCTCCGCGACGGAAAGGTAATTAAAGATGAAACCAACCAGCATATTGAATCGGCAAAAAAGATGCTGGACAGTTTACCGAAACTAGATGATTAATTAGTAAACAAGTAGACAAGTTTACTGGTTAATTGGTTTATCAGTTAATTGGATTATTAGTTAATTAGGTTACTCGTATACTTGCTTACCTGTTTACTTGTCTACTAATTAACTCATCAACTCTGAAACATATAACACAAAGTAACAATGAATATAGGAAATCTGATCAAAATATCATTCCGGGCACTCAGCAACAACAAACTGCGTGCATTCCTCACCATGTTGGGAATCATCATTGGAGTGGCATCGGTTATCACCATGCTGGCTATCGGACAAGGCTCCAAAGAGAGTATCCGCTCGCAGATTTCGGAAATGGGCTCGAACATGATTATGATTCAACCGGGTGCCGACATGAAGGGCGGAGTAAGACAAAGCAGTGATAATATGCAGACGCTGAAATTACAAGATTTCAACGACATAACATCCAAAACAACTTATATCGCCAAGTGTTCGCCATCGGTTAGCAGCAGTGGACAGTTTATTTTTGGGCCAAACAACTACCCGAGCTCCATATCGGGCGTGAATGCCGACTATATGGACATCCGTAAACTTACAATCGAAAAAGGTACCATTTTCAACGAGCAGCAAATTGCCGGTGCAGCAAAAGTATGTATTGTAGGCACGACGATTATTAAAAATCTGTTTCCAAACGGCGAAGAACCTATTGGAAAAATAATCCGGTTCAACAAAATTCCGTTTACCATCATAGGAACATTAAAAGCAAAGGGTTACAACAGTATGGGCATGGATCAGGACGACATTGTACTGGCTCCTTACACCACCGTGCAAAAACGACTGTTGGCCATCACATACATCCAGGGTATTTTTGCTTCGGCAATATCGGAAGATGCCACCACCAATGCCACAGCAGAAATTAAAGCCATGCTACGCACAAATCATAAGCTAAAAGCTACTGACGATGATGACTTTAATGTCCGCTCGCAACAGGAACTCAGCACCATGCTTACTTCCACCACCGACATGATGACCATTTTGCTGGCTTGTATAGCCGGAATATCGTTACTGGTGGGTGGTATTGGCATCATGAACATTATGTATGTATCTGTCAAAGAGCGTACCCGCGAAATAGGACTACGCATGTCTATCGGAGCCAAAGGGCGCGACATTCTGTCTCAGTTTCTGATCGAAGCTGTTCTCATTAGTTTCACCGGCGGCATTATAGGAGTGATACTAGGCATAGGTACATCGTTCATCGTAAAACTTTTATTCTCATGGCCTATATCGATACAAACTTATTCTGTATTTTTGTCATTCTTAGTATGTACAATCACAGGTGTATTTTTTGGTTGGTATCCAGCCAAAAATGCTTCGGAGCTCGATCCAATTGAAGCATTGAGATATGAATAAATAGCAAGCACGCACCAAAAGAGCTTTACATTATGAATAAAACAACAAAGATAAGAAGTCGGAATTTCATTCAATTTCTCATCCACTTTATTGCATGGGGATTGGTTTTCGTCTTACCATTTATTATTTTCGATAAAGATCCTGATTTTGACATAATGGATAAGATGTCTCACCATGCCGTGTGGGTTTTGTCACTGTTAGTTGTGTTTTATTCCAATTATTTTCTGTTGATAGAGAAAATTCTGTTTAACCGGCAAATTGGAAAGTTTGTATTATATAATGTTACTTTGGTTTTATCAGTAGCTCTGGTAATTCATTTTTGGCAGGAATCCATTATAATACCTCACCTTCCACTGCCACACGAAGGCAAATTTCCTCCCCAGCAGATACTGCCATTTGGAATTTCTTTTGTAGTGCGAGACATATTAACTTTATTGGTGATTGTAGGACTAAGTGTGGCTGTAAAAATGACTGCGAAATGGTACAAAACAGAGGTGGAACGACAAGAGGAAGAAAAAAAGCACACCGAAGCGGAACTGACTAATCTACGCCAGCAACTAAACCCGCATTTTTTGTTTAATACACTCAATAATATTTATGCACTGATTGCTATAAGTCCTGAAAAAGCACAGAATTCGATGTTGGAACTAAGCAAATTGCTCCGGTATGTGTTGTACGAAAACAACGACAACTTTGTGTCGGTAGAGCACGAACTGAGCTTTATCCATAATTATGTAGAGCTGATGCGCATCCGGCTGAATGCCGATGTGGATTTGAAAGTGGAAATTAATATAGACCAGACAGATAAAATGATAGCACCACTACTTTTCATTGCTTTGATAGAAAATGCATTCAAACACGGAGTCAGCCCAAGTTCGCCTTCATTTATTCACATCGATATCCATGAGCTGAACAGCAAACAGCTGATATGTATGATACGCAACAGTTATTTTCCGAAAACAGAAACAGACAAAAGCGGATCGGGCATTGGGTTGGAAAATCTGCGAAGACGACTCGAAATTCTGTATCCGCACAAACATATAATCCGCACCGAAAAAGACGGCGACACATTTATTTCTGAATTAATTATTCCACTAAATAATCAAGAACAATCATGACACTTAGCTGTTTTATTATCGACGACGAACCCCTGGCACTCGGATTACTTGAAAGTTACGTTGACAAAACACCGTTTCTAAAAGTTACCGGTAAATTCTCATCAGCCATAGCCGCCAGTTCGGCAGTAAACCAAACACCACCGGATGTAATATTTCTGGACATTCAGATGGCCGAACTCAGCGGAATGCAGTTTGCAAAATTAGTGCCCGAAAAGTCGAAAGTTATTTTCACCACCGCTTTTCAGCAATATGCCATCGAAGGTTACAAAGTCAATGCACTCGACTATCTGCTAAAACCATTTAGTTATGCCGACTTTTTAGCATCGGCCAACAAAGCCATGCAATGGCATCAGTTGTACACCAAATCTTCTACCGAAATAACGGACGCATCGAAGGATTGCATTTTTGTAAAAGCCGATTACCGACTTATCCAGATAGAACTACAAAAAGTGCTGTATATTGAGGGATTGAAAGATTATCTGAAGATTTATGTAGAGGGAGACGACAAACCGATTGTGTCGCACATCACCATGCGAGCCATGGAAGAAATGTTGCCCAGCAGACTGTTTATGCGCGTTCACCGGTCATTCATTGTGCAAACCGATAAGATTAAAGTGATTGATCGCAACCGAATCATCTTCGGAAAAGCTCATGTTCCCATATCCGATTCGTACAAAGAAGCTTTTCAGGAATTTTTGGAGAAAAGAATGCTGGTGTAAAACATTTATGAGTGATCAGTGATTAGTGATTAACGATGAGTGATTAGACCAAATTTAGGTTGCAGAAAATTTCTGTAGCATTTTTCTTTAAAGGAAAACCCTGCAGAAAATTTCTATAACACTTTCCTTCGTTGGAAAACCCTGCGGAAAATTTTTCTAACATTTTTCCTCGTCGGAAAATACTGCAGAAAATTTTTCTAACATTTTTCTTCGTTGGAAAACGCTGCAGAAAATTTTTCTAACATTTTCCGTGGTTGGAAAATCCTGCGGAAAATTTCTGTAACATTTTTCTTAGTGAGAAAACCCTTCGGAAATTTTCTCAAATACTTCTCAGCATCGAATTGACGAACATTTCAACCATTTAAAGCACAAAACTCTGTTGTTTGATACGAACAACAGAGTTTTGTGCTTTAATCACTGATCGTTAATCATTAATCGTTAATCACTAATCGTTGATCATTAATTTATATCAAGATGTTCCGCTTTTACTTCTTCTTTCAAAAATATAGAAGCCGAAGAGGAAAACTTTTCAACCGATTCGGTCGAAAAATAGCGGATAGAAGCATTCTTAGTGCAAAGATCATCCATTTCCGGATGCCGTTGCAGATAATCCACCAGACTTGCAGACACAATATCGCCTTGCGACAGCACACGCACCCCGGCGGGTAACAAATCCTTTATTTTTGCCTCCAACAGGGGGTAATGCGTGCAACCCAACATGATGACATCAATCAACGGATCGGCAGCCAACAGATGCTCTACATTTTTGCGTACAAAATAGTCGGCACCCTCAGTTTGGTATTCATTATTTTCGATAAGCGGCACCCACATGGGGCAAGCTTCGGAAGTAACCACTATGCCTTCGTGCAACTTTTGTATTTCCAGCGGATAAGAATTTGACTGCACCGTGCCCACCGTAGCCAGCAACCCGATGTGCTTACTGGTAGTCATAGCCCCAACAGCTTCCACGGTAGGTCGGATCACCCCCAACACGCGCCGACGAGGATCGAGCAGTGGCAGGTCGCGCTGCTGAATGGAGCGCAACGCCTTTGCAGAAGCTGTGTTGCAAGCCAGCACTACCAGCTGACAGCCCATTTCGAACAATTGTGTCACACACTCCAACGTGTATTTATACACCACGTCAAATGAGCGCGTACCGTAGGGAGTCCGGGCATTATCGCCCAGATATATATAGTCGTATTCAGGCAACTCTCTCCGGATTTTTTCCAGAATAGTCAACCCGCCATAACCCGAATCAAAAACGCCAATCGGACCGGGAACATCCGGTAATTTCAGATTCTGTTTCATTTTAATTAATCAATATTTATATAAATACCCTTGTAACTCGCAATCTACGAGACCTACTTGTAACTAACTGCTTGTAACTCGTAACTATTTTTTGGCTTATTCAGATTTCCGGCTCTGAATTCCGGATTCTTATTTCGCAAAATCTTTATTCGTGGATTTAGCGGTTCTATCCAGCCATCGTTGTCAATTCGTATCACCTTATCCATTTCCGGGAAATCGGTTTTTGTCAGCTTTTGAATAACCGAAATAGCTCTTTTCTTCTCGTCGTAGCGCGGGGGATGAAACTTTTGCTGATAAGTCGGAATAATCTGTGCCCGGATAAATTCTCCGTCGTTGCTGGTATAAATATGAAACAAAGGAGCAACACCACACTGTCCGGCCACACTCACACAACTGTAAGTACAAAAATTGCCCATGCTGTACGTAATAAATCGCTTTTTATATACCTCCACTGCCCGTGTCACATGCGGCCCATGGCCCAGCAACACGTCGGCACCGGCGTCTATCATTTTATGCGCAAACTGGTATACGTTTCCACGGTCTTCGCCAATATAAAACTCTTTTTGGCGACTCACATGCTGCCATTCCACTCCTTCTCCACCGGCATGAAACGATACAATAACCACATCGGAAATGGAATCCAGATAATGAACAATTTTAGCGGCTCGCTTTATATTTTTAATGCTTACCGTTCCGGCATTGGGCGCAAAGGCACAAAAGCCGTACCGCACTCCATCTTTGGTAAATGTGTCAACCGGGCATTCGGTCAGTCCGGCAAAATGAATTTTCTGATTTTTCAGACTCCTTCGGGTAGACTTCCGCCCGATGGATCCAAAATCGTTTATATGATTATTGGCCAAACTCAGCATATTAAAACCGGCATTCTTCAGACTCACAGCAGAAGCAGTAGGCATCGCAAAAAAGTAACACCGTCCGTCAGTATAGCAGTTTTTCACCTCCGACAAATCATCGGTCAGCGTCCCTTCCAAATTTCCAAAGCTCACATCCGCATTTTTCAAGTACGGATACAAAGGTTTAAAGAGATAGAAACTGTTGTATTTAGGTAGAAAAGAACGATCGGGATAAGCCGTACCCAACATGATATCGCCTACCGCTGCTATCTTCACCATATTCTTCTTCTGTGCCGATACATTTAAAAACGTCAGCCCAACAAACAGATAAATAAATTTTGCCTTCATATCTCTAGTCAAACATCTGACCGGCATTGTTACTCATCTGAACCATCCGGTCATAATCAGCCGGCGACAAATCGAGATAATAATAATTTTGCGGATTCATCACAGTGCCTTTATAATGCACTTCGTAATGTACGTGCGGTCCTGTCGATTTTCCGGTACTACCTACCAGTCCAATCACGTCGCCGCGTTTAATTTTTTGTCCGGGTCGTACCTTAATGGCACTCATGTGCCCGTATAAAGTCAGGTATCCGTAACCGTGATTGATCTGTACACAATTTCCGTAGCCCTGTTGCCAACCGGCACTTTGCACTGTTCCGTTAGCCGTTGCGTAAATATCTGTTCCAATGGGAGCCGTAAAATCCATACCGGCATGAAACCGTCGGGAGTGATATACCGGATCGATACGCCATCCGTAACCGGATGCCATACGCGTTAAGTCTTTATTCAAAACCGGTTGAATGGCCGGTAAGCATTGAAGCATGACTTCTTTGTTTTTAGCCAGCAGAATCAGCTCGTCGTATGATTTAGACTGAATATAAAGTTCTTTTTTCAATTCGTTCAGCTTCTTGGTAGTCGACACCACCACTTCCGAGTTGGTCATATCCAGCATTTGCTCGTAATATTCAGTATTTGCCGAACTACCCCTTCGTACAGCCAACGGAATCGGGTCAGCCTGAAATACCACCCGGTAAAGATTATCGTCCCGTTGTTGTAAATCGGTCATTACATATTGCATTTCTTCAAACTGGCGCTGTAGCACTCTGTACTGAGCTTCCATGTGCGTTTTATCCTGACTAAGCTTTCTTTCTTGCGGCGACTGAATAGTGAAAACAAAAATAAAGAAAAATATAAGGCCCAGAAATACTCCCGAAAGCGCATGTATGAGGACCTGCTTCAACCAGTGAGTTATAGAGTGCTCTATTTGCTCGTAACTGAGAGTTTCAGGATTAAAGTGGAATTTCTTCTTAGCCATAAAGGAAAATCGTTTTTTATTCTGCGCGTTAAACTGTAACTCACAAGCCTACAATTTGAGAAAAATGGAAGTCTATCAATCGTTTCAGGAAGGAAATCTTCAAATCATCACAATTTTTATATCATCAATTGCTGCAAAAATAATAAATTTGAGCTACTTTTGCAGTCTTTATTTGATATTATTAACCCTCCGAAGGATATTTGCCTCCGGCGATATAACCTTCGGTGATATTATTTCAGTATATATATCTTCAATGTTTGTGATATATCAACCCCATATCATTCCCGAAGAGAATAATATCTACGTAGTTTAATATCTATTAATATCGCGACCGTAGGGAGCAAATATCTATCAATATCGCATAGCTAATAACATTTTAAAATATGACTTCACAAGAAATTCGTCAGTCTTTCCTCGACTTTTTTGCTTCGAAAGGGCATAAAATTGTGCCTTCCGCTCCCATGGTTATCAAAGATGATCCGACTCTGATGTTTACCAACGCCGGAATGAACCAGTTCAAAAACATCATTCTGGGTAACGATCCGATTAAATATTCGCGTGTAGCCGACTCGCAAAAATGTTTGCGTGTGAGTGGAAAACACAACGATCTGGAAGAAGTAGGACACGACACCTATCACCACACCATGTTCGAGATGTTAGGCAATTGGTCGTTTGGCGATTATTTCAAAAAAGAAGCCATTGAATGGGCCTGGGAATACCTCACCGAAGTATTAAAGCTGGATAAAGATCGTCTGTATGTCACTGTTTTCGAAGGTTACGCACCCGAAGGACTGGAACGCGACGACGAAGCAGCTTCTATCTGGGAACAGTTTCTACCCAAAAGCCGTATTATAAACGGAAACAAAAAAGATAATTTCTGGGAAATGGGCGATACAGGTCCCTGTGGTCCTTGCTCCGAAATACATATTGATATCCGCAACAACGACGAACGCGCCAAAATAGACGGTTTGACTTTGGTAAACGGCAG
>Ga0302163_10000090_pt1 | contig 21441 bp, 15 predicted proteins | sample I_Fen_E2_3_FD_193497 | JGI IMG/M metagenome (GOLD analysis project Ga0302163, IMG submission 193497) | Peat permafrost microbial communities from Stordalen Mire near Abisko, Sweden - I_Fen_E2_3 | ecosystem: Environmental > Terrestrial > Soil > Wetlands > Permafrost | place: Sweden: Abisko...
GATCTCCCAGGTCTAGTCCGATGGTCAGCTTCGGTTGGGGAAAATTCATCGTCTGCTTTGCCGCTACGGTGCTAACCTTCTTCATTGCCGGTCTCCTTTATCTCTTGTGCTTCGAGCACGTCGATAACTTGGGAGCCTACAGCATCCCGTCGGAGACCGGCCTTCTCCCTCGAAAACAACTTCGGGGAAGCGGTGGGTTAAGCAGCTTCCATCGGCTCTAGAGTTACCTTGTGCCCGAGTTGTTGGAGCCGCTTCACCAAGTACCGCTTGAGACCGTCGGAGTGGATGCGATCGAAGTAGTTTCCGCCAAGATCCTCGTAGTTGCTCTGGTTCTTCTGCAAGTGATAGCCAATGACGATGATGGTATGCGCCACCGCGATGATGGCTCTTTTCTTGCCGCGTCTTGCAGCTAAGCGTCTGAACTGCGAGGACAAGTAAGTGTTCTTGGTGCGCGCGGCAGCCCAGGCGCACTGACAAGCCATGCGGCGCAACCATGGGCTCCCTTGACGAGTTGTACCGCGTAAACGCTTGCCGGCGCTCTCGTGATTGCCGGGGCATAGCGCGGCCCAACTGGCCAGATGCTCAGCGGTTGGAAACTGCGCCATGTTGTCACCTATTTCGGCTAGAAGAGCCCACGCTGCCACTCGATCGATCCCCGGTGTCGTGTCCCAGCGAGCAACCGCTTGCGCCAGGTCCGGTCTTTGTCGGCCGATGTCCTCCAGGCGTTCGTCGAGCAATGCAATTTCGTGTTCCACAAACTGTATTTGATCCATTAAACGCCCAAGCAGAAAGCGATGATGGGAACGGATCTTTCCTTCTAGAGCAAGTCGTAATTGCGGAATCTTCACGCGCAGATGACCCAGGGCGAGGGAGGCGAGGTGCTCGGGATTATCTTCACCGCTGATGATGTCCTCCAGCATTGCCCGTCCACTCTTGCCGAGAACGTTGGTCGCCACGCTCGCTAGTTTTATGTTTGCGTCTTCCAGCACCTTCTGAATTCGACTACTAATGCGCGAAGCTTCCTGGGACAGACTGGTCCGCATTCTGGTCAGATCGCGTAGATCGCGAATGATTTCGCAGGGTATATAGCTGGCCCGCAGAAGACCATACTGCAGCAACTGCGCAATCCATTCCGCATCCTTCTGGTCGGTCTTGCGCCCCGGCACATTCTTGATGTGCTGCGCATTTGCCAAAACTATCGTGAACTGTCCCTCCAGAATGTTCCAAACTGGTTTCCAGTAAACGCCGCTGGATTCCATAGCGACCTGACTCACACCGAACTGCCGTAGCCATTCGGCAAGCTCCTGCAGTTCTTGGCTCATCGCGCCAAAGCGACGCTGGTGTTTCTGCACGCGTCCCGCTTCACGCAGCAAAATGCAGGCAGAAATCGAGCTCTTATGTACATCCAAACCGCAACATCTCGGATGCAGCACGTCCATGATTACACCTCCATTGACGTGTGATCCAGGACGCGCTGATAGGGTGAATCTCCCTCGCGTGCTCTCCTCTCACGAAGAGGCTACAGTCCGTTGTGCCAAAGCGCGTCCCGGGTCAAACTCATCCTCGGGCTCTCAAGCACCAGTAAGGTCGAAGACCTCTGGACCACACGCCTCGGCACAGCATACTGCCAATGCTCCCGTTTTCATTAATCGTTGTGGCGCTGAGCGCCATGTAGAACTCATCCCATCTGTTAACAACAGTTGGCCCCGGCGCATAATACAGGCATGAACCGAGATGTCAGCTGGCAGCGGATCATGATTGCCGTTTTGATCGGATGTGCCGTATTTGCAGGTGGGAAGTTCGCGTACGGATTCCAGATTTCTAAGGACGACATAATCGGTATTGCCATCTTCTTGGCTGTGGTTTTCGGGTTGGCCGCGCTGATACTTGTCTTCCGTGACAAGGTGACACGAAAGCCGAATATGTCGCCCGAAGAACGCGATGCGGCAATCACAAAAAGCTCGAATCGCCTCCACCGGGGATGGGCAACCGCTTTATTCCTCATGGCACTCGTTGCATTGCCCGTGCATGCGTTTGGACTTAAAAACGAACCCCTCTGGCAGCGCTTGCTCTTCTTTGGTGTGGCGGCACTCATTGTCATCAATTTCCTGTTGAGTTGGCGCGATTCCAGCCATCGAGGCTTAGGAGATGAGGAATCGACAAGCGAATCGACCGACGACGAGGAATGAAGGATCAGTTGGCGTAACATCCCGATTACACTCAGAACCGCCGGAGACCAGGACCGGGGGACGTAGTTGGTGTAATTGCGTGGGACGAGCTAGCCCATCATCACTGCAAAATCGCGTCGAAAAGTGCTTAATATCAAACAAGGAACGGTAGACTAAGACTTGAAGAACGGAGTCTGCTGCCTGATCGTCGCAGGAGGTTCGATGATGAGGCCCTTACTACACGTCAGAAGGTCCAGCGGTAGCTCTTTCCACGGACATCTATTTTGGGTCGTAAGCCTTATCTTGCCAGTCCTGGCGATTCTCGCCCGAACACGCGTAGCGCAACAGACGGTTGATGCCGTGACCTCGCCTCACCATGCAAATCAACCGGCAGCGCGAAGAGGCTCGTACCCGGCTCGCTAAGCTATCTTTCACTGATGCGAGTCCTCTCCCTGAGGGCAGTCTCAATGATGTTCTTCCGCGTGCTGGCACGATGGGTAATTCTCGAACGCATATTCGCCGGTCCATCCGAGTTCCGTCATACCGATTTCCGACGAATAATACGCTCCGCTAATCCAACCCTTCAGGTTTTCGAAGTGGTCGTTGAGCGTAGCTTGGCTATCTCCTGCGTGTTTGCCCTCAGAATCTTGCGCCTCTAAACCCTTGTCCTTGCCCTCGCTGCGGTGCGCATCCTTTTTCGAAGCGGTGGTTAGGAGTTCATTCTGCTGGTCTCCCGTGAGAGCCGCGAAGGGATGCCCGAAGCGCTTCTGCGATTCGCCGTCCATCGCCGAAATACTCGCCAACAATTTCTTCTGGTTCGCGGGCGTATCTACACTGAGCAGCAAATCGATGAACCGGCTCACTTGAGCCTTGGTTGATCCGGGCACAATCATTTCCGACAGCGCGACGAGCGCCTCATTCTGGGGCGCGCTGAGAAATAACGGTTTCCCATCCGCGGACGCCATCTGCGCCTCCGCGTGGGGAAAAATTGCTCCATTCGAAAGAAGCCTGTGAATGGGGTGGGAAGCAGCCACCAATGGCCACGCCGCTCCGGCGCCCATTCCGGCAAGCATCCGTTGCACCATCTCGCGGCGTGTAAGCCTGCGCGTCATCGCGTGTCCATCTTCGATCACCCGTAGCCGCTGATCTTTGATCACGACGATATCCTCAAAGAGTCTTTTATGGTTGGCGTCTCAGTTATGCAGCGAATTCTTTCGCGGTAATGGTAACACTCGGCTCCTGCACGGTTACAAGTGCCCTGTCAACGAGAGACAGTGTCTTGCATGCCGGCTCCAAAGACAAGTGGATAAAGGTGACCCACCGTTGCGGAGTGCGCTCCATCCTCTTCGATTGACCCGGCTCTGCTTGGCTTGTTAGCATCCGCAAGTCATTACTTTGTTTAGCATGAAGAATCAACCCCTTCGGCGATATCGAACCCATGGCTGAATTGGCAGGGCAGAAATACGACGTCATCGTGGTAGGTTCAGGAGCTGCCGGAGGCTGGGCGTGCAAACGTCTGGCCGAGGCTGGGCTGAAAGTTGCTCTGCTGGAAGCAGGACGCCCGCAATCCAACGAGAATTTCAGCGAGCACACCCCGCCTTTCGAGCTGAAGTATCGCAACCTCGCCCCGGAAATTCTGCGCAAGACTCGCCCCATTCAAATGCAGATGGGGGACGTCTGCAACGAATATACCCAAGATTGGTTCGTCAACGACATCGAAGAACCTTACACCACGCCGGCAGACAAGCCATTCAACTGGCTGGGCCGTTTGCGCATGACCGGTGGCCGCACCAACGTCTGGGGCCGCGTGTCGTTGCGCCTCGGCGAACAGGACTTCAAAGCCGCCTCCCACGACGGCTATGGCGAAGACTGGCCGATCAGCTACAAAGACATCGCGCCTTATTACGATCTGGTGGACAAGTACGTTGGAATCACCGGGATGGCGGAGGGACTCGAAGAGTTGCCAGATGGCCAGTTCCAGCCGCCCATGCCGCTGAACTGTCAAGAATCCGTTTTTCGCAGTCGCTTGAAGGAAAAAATGGGCCGTACCGCGACGCTCGCGCGTTCAGCGACCCTCACCAGACCATTGAATGGCCGCAGCGCATGTCACTATTGCGGCCCGTGCGAACGCGGCTGCATGACCGAGTCTTACTTCAATTCCGCTTTCACCACTGTCGCCGACGCACTGAAGTCCGGAAATTGTACCTTGATTTCGAACGCCATGGCCTTCAAAGTCCTGATGGATACGGACCGCAACCGCGCTCGCGGCGTTCTTTACATCGACCGCAACACGCGCGCTTCGCGCGAAATTTACGCTCGCGCCGTCACCCTATGCGCTTCATCGCAGGAATCCGTCCGCATCCTTTTTAACTCCGCAAATCGCCAGTATCCTAATGGCCTCGCCAACTCCAGCGGCGTTCTCGGCCACTACCTCATGGCACACGTGCGCAGCGCCGGCGGCAGCGGCGAATTTCCCGAGCTTGCCCCGACGCCTTCTTTTGGCGTTCCCATCAAACCTGTGGGGATTTACGTCGTCCGCTTTCGCAACACGAAAGGCAGCCCGCCCTTCAAGAAATTTCTGCGCGGTTATGGCTTGGAAGGCGACAGCGAAGTCGATTTCAACTGGGGGGCGCCCGGCTTTGGCGAGGCTTACAAGAAGGCGCTTCGTGAACCACGCTCTGAGCTCAGCCTCGCCGGCTTCGGCGAAGTCTTGCCGCGCTGGGACAACTTTGTGGAAATCGACAAGGACGTGAAAGATATCTACGGTATCCCGGTCGTAAAGATTCACATGTCCGACGGCGAGAACGAGAAAGCCATGATCAAGGACATTGCGGAATCTGCCGGAGAAATGCTGGAGGCGGCTGGGGCGAAAAACGTACGCACTCACGCGACTCCCTCCGCGCCGCGCTGGGCGGTTCACGAATCCGGCATCGCCCGCATGGGCAGCGACCCCAAGAAATCCGTGCTCGATCAATTTCAGCAAACCCACGACATCAAGAATCTTTTCGTGATGGACGCCTCAGGGTTTACGTCGATCGGCTGCCAGAATCCCGCGCTAACCATCATGGCCCTGTGCGTGCGGTCATGCGATCACCTGATGGACGAGATGAAGCGCAACAACCTTTAGTTTCACATCGCCTGTGGCGCGCGGTCCAAAATCTCTTCCTTTGCTGAATCCCAGTAAAGCTTCTTGCCCGTCCAGTACGATTCCGCCGCCATGATGCAGGCGACCGAATGTCCGAAGCCATCGTGCACGGTCGCGATGGGCTGCTGCCGCGAACGAATGCACTCGAACCAGTTGGCCATGTGCTCGACGGACATGTCATCGATCCCCATCGGCGCCAACCCCTTGTCACCCGGCAGTTGAATGTAGTGCGCCGCGCGCTCCCTGTCGATCTCCAGATTCTCTTCGTGATTGCCTTTCTCCTCCACAACCTGGTAGCGCGGGCTGCCCTCGTCGCCTATGTTAATCAGCGTCGCCTTCTTGCCCATGTAGCGCGTGTACCCCGGCGCATCATTCCCAAAACTCGTCGCGTAACTTACCAGGAATCCCTTCGGATATTCCAGCAACGCTTGAAACGTGTCCGGATTCTCCCGTCCGTCACGCCAGGCAAATATTCCGCCGTGTGCCACAACCGACCGTGGCACGGGATCGTCCATAAAATAATGCACCAGGTCGATCCCGTGGCTCATCCATTGGTCGGCAATTCCGCTCGAAAACTCTTTGTACAGCCGGAATTCGAAATATAGGCGCGGATCGAACGGACGTTGCGGTTTGGTCATCAGCCATTTCCCCCAATCCGTGTCCGCCTCGCGGATCTGCGCCACTTCTGTCCGTCCGCGCCACCGCGGACCATGATAATTCCACACGATCTCGATCTTACTCACCTGTCCCAGTGCGCCACTCCGCACCACCTCACGCGCCGCTTTCGGATAGGGCTCACTTCGATGCTGCGTCCCACTTTGCACGATCAAGTTGCTGGCCACCACCGCATCGCGCGCAGCCTTCACCTCGGCCAGCACATTACCCATCGGCTTCTCAACGTACGCGTCTTTGCCCGCCTCTGCCGCCAGCTTCAGGATCGGCGAATGGGAATGCTCGGGCGTGGAAATCATCACTGCGTCCACATCCTTCAGCGTGAGCAGTTCTTCCACATGTTGCATCGCGCGCGGCTCCCTGCCCTGATACTTCCCATATGCCGTGCGCGCCTTGTCCCGGTTCACTGACCACAAATCGCAGACGGCGGTCATGTCCACGTTGTGGCTAATCTTTAGCCGCCTCGCAATCTCAACCAGGTCATTCCCCCGGCTTCCGATTCCGATGTGGCCCAGGGAGATGCGATCATTCGCACCGATAATCCGAGCGTAGGACAACGCCGTGCTCCCGAAAGCCGCGCCCCCGGCGATCACCGTGGCTGTCTTGTTAAGGAATATTCTGCGATTTATGCCTCCTGCTGCCTTGCCCATGATCCCCCTTTTGACGACCGACAGGTTTTTGTAATCGCCACCGAAGCGAACAACGGCTCCGGTGCTATAGCTGATTGTACGGGGCGAGCAGCATACAGGTGATGCGCCCAATGAAGGCCCTCGCCAGTGATCTGATTGACTTTCTGCCGGAAGAACGGCGCAAACCGCTCTTGCGCCAGCAGAGGTGGCTGAACGCGTCCATTGCACGGTCGTTTGAGACAGCCGAAGAGAAACGCGAGGCTTCCGTCGAAGACCGGCAGGGGCTGGGCGTCACGCGCGAGGACTAACCATCTGCTCGAAGCCCCCGCTCCCTGTTTCACCGGAACTGTGGCGCTACTCGAGCTTCAGTACTTCTTCGGGATAAAGTGACGCCGCAGCATGGTCACATGGTGATCGTAGCGACCTTTGGTCTTCCGTTTTATAAACGCCTGGACTCCAGAGGCATGACTCAGTTGGCGTAACATCCCGATTACACTAACAACCAGCCATCTGGCCCCACGAGTGTGGTTTTGGGCAATTCTCAGTTAGTGTAAAACGCCTGTTTCCAGCAAGTGACCAAAGCGTTAGGATTTCCTTGGGAGTAGGCGATGGAATCGCTTCTTAGGTGGCCAACAGAAGATGCGGCAGAACTCAGGCGCACTGACATCGTGCGGTGGTGGGAAGCACGTCGGCTCCATTTTAACGTTTACGTCGGTGTGGTCGGCGTCATCGCGTGGTTCCTTGTGCTGATTGCGGCTTCAGCAGCGGTGAAACCGGGCGAGGATTTTGAAGAACCGTTCGTCATGATCTTCGGCCCTGTCATATACGCCTTCTTTGCGAACGCTTGCTACACGCTCGTTGGATTGCGGATACCCCAGCGCGGGAGGATCTCGTCATCTGCGATTCCAATATCCGGAATCTTGAAGCAGGCCGATATCGTATCACCGGGCGAGACCACAGAGGAATGGGAAGTTTCAACGCCGGGGGCAACCCGGAAGTTTCGTCGCGTTCTTCCTACGGCGCGTGTCTGATTACCTTCGTGTTACGAAAGACGCTGACACCATGCGCATCTACGCCGGTGGGACTGGACTCGCTAGACTGCTGGGAAGGAAAAATGGGGCGGCGCGTCATTGATTGATGGACGTTCCAGATTTTCCTCCGACAGGACAGGGAACGGGGAAAGCCCGATTTTTCCGCTCCAGCCCCTCAAGGCTATTGAAAGGAACCTCTTACGGCATCGCTGAAGCGATGCCCTGATACGAGTTTCGAGTCTTTCCACGGTCTCAGGAGCCAGACTGGCCTATGCACCTGCGTACCATGCCTATTTTCAGCCTCGTCAATTACATCCCGGTCATTGCGACCGTCGTTACCACGATCCTGAGTGTGGTTCTGGCGCGGGCGACTCTGCGCTACGCCGAAGCATCCGACAAGAGCCTGGCGCTGGCGCGCGAGGAGTTCGAGCGCGAATGGTCGCCGGAGCTGCATATCAAGCTGGAGAAGATTTCCTCGTCCGAGATCAAGCTGATTGTCACGAATCTGGCGCGGATCTCGGTCCTCTTACAGATGGTGCAGGTGCGCAAGCTGGCCCAGGCGGTGCCCTCCGAACGATATTTCCTGAATGAACCGCTGGTGGGCGGAATGACCTGGACGGAGAGCTTCTGGAAGCGCCTGATCGTGGCGACGGGAGAGAATTTTCAGGGCCCGATCGCGGTGTCGGTCACGTTTTATGCTTCGAGCCGGCTATTCCGCACCGACTGGTTCCGCTTCCAGGTGACAGTGAAGAATGGCAATGTGAGCCAGATCGACGCGCTCAACATCGCCGCCCGGAGAGTGCGCGTTCTTGAATCACGAAGCGGACGGCCCTCTCCGAAACGAGAACTGGTCCGCGACGCGGCGTCGGCGCCCGCAAAAGAGGAAGTTGTCTCGCCCTCCTAGAGCTGGCTGCAAGAGTTTTCTTCGGCGACGGACAGGGGCGCCCCTCAGGAGCTAAAGCCCGCATTCCTAAAGGCTCTTGGCGGCACGGCTGAAGCCGCGTGCCCCCCAACCCCATACGGTCGATGGCGGCACCCTTCGGCTGCGCTCCCAAGCGCCATCCGGCCCGTAGCGACATCAATCGCCTTCGGAAGGACTTGCGGGGGCACGGGTGCGACCGAGGAGACGCCCTGCCCACTCCCGCCAGGGTAGAGCTTCAAACTCGGCGAGGTACGAATACGCCACGGGAACGACGAGCAGGGTTAGGAGCAGACACAATGTCTGCCCTCCGATGATGGTGACCGCAATCGAGGCGCGCTGCTCCGAGCCGGCGCCGATGCCAATCGCTACGGGAATCAGGCCGGCAACGATGGAAAACGTGGTCATCAGAATGGGCCGCAGGCGGACGCGATTCGCTTCGAGGATCGCTTCCCGCACCGGCATGCCCTGGGCTACCAGGCGATTGGTGTAGTCCACCTGCAGGATGCCGTTCTTCTTGACGATGCCGAGCAGCAGGAACATACCCAGCGCGCTCCACAGGCTCAAGGCGCGCCCGGTGATCCACAGGGAAAAGAGCGCAAACGGCACGCTCAGCGGGAGCGTCAACATGATGATGAAGGGATAGGAAAAGCTCTCAAACTGCGAGGCCAGCACCATGTACATGAAAATCGAAGCCAACAGCATCGCCAGCAGCAGGTTCCAGGTAGTCTCTTCCAGGACTTTCACCTGCCCCGAGAAACGGTACGAATAACCCGGCGGGAGGCCAACCTCTTTGATGGATTGCACTGTATGTGCGGCCGCCACGTCCAGCGGGTAACCCGTGGCAACGTTGGCAAACACGCTGACCTGAAATTCGCGGTTGTACCGCCACAGGCTCGCAGGGCCGAATCCGCGGCTAATCGACGCCACACTTTCCAGACGCACTTGCCCAAGTTTGCTCGAGGGAACCATGATCCGCGCGAGGACGTCGGGGTTGTCGCGCTGCTCCTGGAGCAATTGCATGGTGACGGGATACTGCTCGGAGCCTTCCTTAAAGCGGGTGATCTCGTCTTCGCCGGAATAGAAGAGGCGGACCGCGTCGCTGATGTCGGTCATGCGCACGCCAATGTCGGCGGCGCGCTGCCGGTCCACCTTCACCTGCAACTCGGGCGTGTTGAGATTCAGGCTCGGGTTCACGTCCACGAGATCGCGATAATTCCCCATGCGTCCGGCAACTTTCTTGCTGATCTCCGCGAGCTGGTTGAGATCGGGGCCGCGGATGATGGCGGCGATGGGGAAATAGATTTCGCCTCCCAGCACCGAAGGCAGGCGCACGTTATAGGTGATGTTGCGATAGCCGGCGAGAATTCCGCGGATCTTCGTGGCCATCTGTTCATGGCTGAGTTTTCGCTGGCCGCGCGGCACCAGGCCGATGAACAGATGCGCGTGGTGCGTGGGACCGTGGGTGTAGGACTGCACGAAAGAAACTTCCGGTAGAGAGCTGATTCTTGTCGCCATGTCGGAGGCCATCAGGCTCGTCTTCGCCAGCGCCGTGCCTTCCGGGAGGGTGAACGAGCTCTGCAGTTCTGCCTGGTCATCGGCCGGGATCCAGTCACGGCCGACCAGGTGATATAAGCCGAAGGTCGAGAGAAAGGTCGCGAGGCAGATCAGCATGATGACGCCCCGATGTGCCAGCGACCAGCGCAGCATGGTCAGGTAGGAATTCTCGATCGACTTCAAGACTCCCGAGATATGCGCCTGCTTGCTCTTTTCGTCCAGCTTCAGGAGCCGCGAACTCATCATCGGCGTGAGCGTAAACGCCACCAACAGCGAGACAAGAATGGCGATCGCCATTGTCCAGCCGAAGGAGTTCACATACTTGCGGGCGTAGCCGGTCATGAACGCAATGGGCAGGAAGATGATGATGAGCGAGAGCGTGGTCGCCATAACGGCCAGGCCGATTTCCCGCGTAGCCTCAATCGAGGCCTGCACGCGGTCCAGTCCCTTTTCCTCCATGAAGCGGAAAATATTTTCGAGGACGATGATCGCGTCATCAATGACGATCCCGACCGCCAGCGTCAGCGCCAGCAGCGTCATGTTGTTCAGGGAGAAGTCCATCCCGCGCATCAGGGTGAAGCTGGCAATGATCGAGGCGGGAATCGCAACCGCCGCGATCAGCACCGCCCGCCAGTTGCGGATGAAAATCCAAACCACCACACTCGCCAGAATGCTGCCCAGGATCAGGTGCTCCAGAAGCGAGTGCACGGAGGCGCGGATGAAATCCGAAATGTCGTGAATCACCAGCAGTTGAACGCCCGGAGGCAACTGCCCGCGCAACTCCTCAATCTGTTTTCGGACATCGTCGGCCACGCGGACCGTGTTTGCGCCCGACTGACGCAGGATCTGCACGCTGACCACATCCTGCCCGGGCTTGCCGCCGCGAAACAGCGCCGACCAGGTGCGGAGTTCCTGAGCGCCATCTTCGACTTGCGCAACGTCGCGGATGCGAACAGGAATGCCGGCGCGGGTTCCCACTACAATTTCGCTGAACTGATCCGCCGAGGTGACGCGGCCAAGAGTGCGCAGTCCCAACTCCTGCGGTCCGGTAATCATGCGGCCGCCCGGCGCCTCAATGTTCTCGCGCTGGAGCGCCTCGCGCACGTCGAGCACGGTAAAGTTGTGGGAGGTGAGTTTCTGCGCGTCGAGCAAAACGCGGATCTGGCGTGCCTGCCCGCCGTTTAGATCGACACTGCCGACGCCGTCCACCGTCTGAATGGCGCGGCGGACTTGCTTGTCGGCGATCTCGGTCAACTCGCGGCGACTCACGGGCCCGCTCACCAGCAGGGTCATGATGGGGTCGGATTGCGGGTCCTGCTTAGTGATCACGGGCGGCAGCGTGTCGCGCGGCAGGCGGTCGGTGGCGGCAGCAACTTTTTCCCGGATGTCCTGTGCGGCGCCTTCGATATCGCGTTCCAGAACAAAAGTACAGGTGATGTCCGCAAAGCCTTCCGACGAGTAAACGCTGATCTCATCAATTCCGCTGACCGATGAAATCGCGTCCTCGAGCGGCAACACGATGCCCGTGATCATTTCTTCCGGAGTCGCACCGGGCAGACGCACTTCCACGTTTACGGTTGCGGGATCGGCTTTTGGAAAGAGGTCGACGGCCAGGCCGCGGTAGGAGAAGATGCCGAGCGTCACCAGGAAGGCGATCAGCATCACCGTGAAGACGGGATGTTTGACGCAGATTTCGGCGAGCTTCATCGGCAGATCCGCTGATCGTAATTTGGGATTACTTGCCCACCGGCGCCGTTCCGTCGCTTTGCTCTTGAACGGTCTCGCCGTCGCGCAGGGTGCCGGAGACGGCCACGGCCACACGGTCCCCCGGCTTCAAACCTTCGGCCACTTCAAAGCGGCGTCCGCGGTCGTCTTCGGTCTGCCCGGCGGGCCGAATCTGCCGCTCCGACACTCGATTGCCACTCAACAGGAAAACCTTGTAGACACCGTAGCGGTAGTTCACGGCCTGCTCCGGAACAAAGATCGTCTTCTCTTCCCGTTCGCTGGGCAGGGAGGCCTGCACGAAAAAGCCCGGTTTCAGGCGTCCGTCTTTGTTTACGAGCAGGGCTTCGGCTTCGAAGGTGCGCGAATCCTGCGAGACGGATGGGTTGATGCGTGAAACTTTTCCTTGGAACGTTTCGCCGGGAAAGGCTTCCACGTGGAGATCGACGGTCGCGCCATCGGAGATGGATCCTGCCCAGCGCTCAGGAACTGCCAGACGCGCTCGCAGACGGTCGGTGCGCACCAGGACCATCACCGGACTCTGCACGCGCAGATATTCGCCGGGGTGAACATTCCTGGTCTTGATCGCGCCCGGGAACGGTGCGCGAATGACCGCATCGCGCAACTTTTTCTCGGCCAGCTTTTCGCTCGCCTCGCTGGAAATCAGCAGAGCTTTCAGGCGATCCACTTCCTGGAGGGCGACATTGTAGGTAGCCTTCGTACTCTGGTAGCGGCTGGCTGCTTCATCCGCCTGCTGCTGCGAGATCAGCTTGTCTTTCAGCATCTCCTGCGCGCGGCCGTGCTTGCGCTCGGCGTCAAACAGATCAGCCTCGGCGCGCTGCACGGCAGCCATCTTTCGCGGATCTGCGGGGGGCGGCTCGTTGGGGCCGACGCCAAGCTGCGCGCGCACCTGGCGTACTAATCCGTGCTGGCGGTCCACTTCATACTGGAGTTCCTGCTGGTCGAGCGTGATGAGCGGCTGGCCCTCGGTGACGGTGTCGCCCACATCGGCCAGAACTTGCGCGACCCGCCCTTCGACCTCGGCGCTCAAGGTGCTTTCCTCGAGCGCAAACAGGGAACCCACGGCCTGGACCCGGCGCCGGGTGGTCTCCTCCGCCACGGTGTACACGTGTGCGGGAGTAGCGCGAGAAGCGCTGGCCTGGCTGTTGGCCTGGGTATTCGAGCAGCCGCCAGAAAAAACCACGGCCCACGCCGTGATCAGCAGACAGCCCGCTCTCAGCCAAAGAAAACGCATTGGGATCAATTCGCGACGCAAATCGACTCGCTCGCCGATGCTCTCAGTGGGCCGCTGGAAGCCGCAGCCAGAAGTTCAAGCATTATAAGCTGAATTGGGCGCATGCCTGGGCCGGAACGGGCGCCAAGGTGAGGCAGGGCTCCATAACAAAACAAGACAGGGGTTCGCTATACTTCCGCTACCGATGGCCAACATTCTCTACGGCGTGAACGGCGAAGGCGCCGGCCACTCCACCCGCGCCAAGGAAGTCATCTCTCACCTGCAGCGCGCCGGGCACAAGGTCCACGTGGTTTCTTTTGACCGCGGACTGGCGAACCTGCGCAAGGATTTCGACGTCACTGAAATCTACGGCTGGAGCATCACCTATGTGAACAACCAGGTTCGCTACCGGCGCACCATCGCGCGCAATCTACTGGGCGCGCGGCGGACCGCCACCAGCATCTCTCGCCTGAAGCAACTGGTCGACGATCGGCAGATTCAGCTGGTCATCACCGACTTCGAGCCGCTTTCGTGCCACGTCGGACACCGGAAAAATCTCCCTATCATCTCGATCGATAACCAGCACTTCCTGACCAACACCGACGTTGCCTGCCCCAAGCATTTTCGCGCCGACACCGCTGCCGCCAAGTTGGTCATCCGCTTCATGATTCCGAGGGCTGACGCGTACCTCGCCACATCATTCTTCGCGGCGAAGATCACGAAGCCGAAAACGTTCCTGTTTCCGCCGATCCTGCGGGAGAGCATCCTGAAAGCGCGCCCGCGCGATGGCAAACACGTACTTGTCTATGTGACCTCGCCTGCGCCGGAACTGGCCAAGCTGCTGGCATCGGTGCGCTGCCCGTTTATCGCTTACGGCTTCGGTCGCGCAGGGCAGAACGGAAACATCCTTTTCAAGAAGCCGAGCCTCGAGGGATTTTTTGCCGATTTAACGGGCGCGCGGGCCATCATCGCCAACGCCGGATTCTCGCTCGTCACCGAAGCGCTACACCTCGGCAAGCCATACCTGGCCGTGCCGGTGGAACACCAGTTTGAGCAGATCTTCAACGCCTACTGGCTGGAAAGGCTCGGCTACGGCGCGTATTGGGAGGATCTGAATAAGGAGCGGGTGGAGTCGTTTTTGTACAATCTGCCGGACTATCGCGAGAAGTTGGCGGATTATCCGCGCCAGGGGAATGACGCACTCTTCGCGAAACTCGACAGCCTGATTGCGCGGCACACAAAGCACAGGCGCTGAAGCCCTCGTCTTGGGAAGCGCCTAACGCGGCACTGAAGGGCCGCTCTTCCACGTGGCCCACACATTTGTGAGTTGTACTGGCCAGCGACGCCGCGACACAGACGCCCTCCCCCAAACCACATTGGCCGTGCCCTCCCGAAAACGAAGTACACGAAGGCGCTAGTCGATCACGGCCTCCCCAGGTTGGGGCGCAGGGCGGGCGCCAGGGCAATCGCCGCCAGATACGCGGCGGCGCCGCAAGCCAGGGTTACATTCAATCCCCAATGGATGGCGATGACCATCGCCAACACTGAGCCGAGCACGCTGGAGGCGGCGTTCATCGCCCATGCCCACTCCACGGCGTTGCCGGAACTGGTGGGGAATTCAGGTGCGGGGGAACTGGCGAGGGCGCGTAGTCCGGCGGGGAACGGCATGCCCATGGCGAGTCCGAGGGGAATCAGAATCAGGGCACTGACCACGAGCTTGAGCGTGAACGGAATCCCAACCAGGGAATTCAGCAGACCCGGCAGAGCCAGCACGTAAATGCAGATCGCACCGACCAGTAGAAGCAGCGGGATCCAGACCCGCGCTGGTTGCGGCAGGCAGCGGCGGGAGATCAGGCTGCCCCCGCCACTTGATAGCAGCAACAGGAAAATGACCACGGTCAGGGCGTAGGTCGGGTGGCCGAGGAATAGAACGAATCTCTGGATGAAGGCGATCTCAACCAGGATGAATCCGAGACCGACGGCGACGAAATAGAGAAGCGAAATCCAGGTACGGGGAGAAGTAGCACCAGGGCCGCGTCCGGCAAAGACCATGGGCAGGATGAGGAAGGCGAGCACGGCGACGAGCGAAATCAGAAGCACCGTTCCCAACACGACGACCCCGAGGTTCACTTTCCAATCGATTCCCTGCTGCAAGCTCTCCTCGTTGAGGATCTGTCCGGTCTTCAGAGTGAAAAAGAAGAACGGCGCATTGTCGGTGACCGGCGACACGTTATACGGATAGGAACTGGCGAAGGCCCAGGGATCGTTGCGGGCAATGAGCGCGGAGAACGGGTTGGCACCGGGAGCGGAGGGCAAGTAGAGGGGTTGGAGATCGTCGTATTCCTCGAGGTGGCGGATGACGGCAGCTTCTTCGTCGCCCGAGAACGGAGACTTCTTGGCCAGCACGACGACGGGGATGCCGTCGGCGTTGAGTGCCCCCTCCGAGACCACCATGAAATGGCGGGCAGGATTCGCGACGCCCAGTTGGTGCAGGGCCTCCATCGCGACCGAAACCACGCGCAGCGCTTCGCGAGGCTGGCGGAATTCCCAGCGCGTGATGGCGATCATGCCGTCGGGCTTCAGGTGCTGGAAGTATTCGCGGAAGGCGTCGGCGGTGTAGAGGCTGTTCTCGCTGAGCGCGAAAGCGCCGGCGGCGGTTGAGGCCCAGGTATCGACCAGCGTCATTTGGATGACGTCGTATTGGGCCTGCGAGTTTCTGACAAACGACCGGCCGTCGGTCACGTGCAGGTGAACTTCGGGGCGCTCGTAAAGATGGTAGGAGTAGTCGGCGTAGCGTCCGCGCATGACCGTGTTGGCGATGATGGGATTGATCTCAATGCCGGTGACGTTGGAGCTGCCGTTGGCGAGCGCGCGCAGCACGTCCACGCCGCCGCCGGGGCCGATGATGGCGTAGTCGCCATGCGGGCGGAGCACGTTGGCGAGCGCGGGCGGTGCTGACATCAGATTCTTCTCCCAGTCTGTTCCGTGCCACTGACGAGGATCGGCATTCATGATGTAAGTGGAGGCATCGGCGTCAATGACGATGGCCTTGGCGTCGCCTTGGCGGTCCACTTCAACGCGCGAAATGGCATTCCACCGGGCGAACTCAACCCAGCTTCGGTCGCGCAGGATGCCCTTGGCGTAGATGACGTCAATCAGGCGGCCGGAATAGTTGAAGGCGATCAGTAGCAGAGCCAAGGCAGGCACGACGGATTGCAGGTCGAATCGGCGGAAGCTGCGGTGGCTGCGTTTCCACACCATCGCCGCCATGCCGGACGTGAAGGCCGCAAACAGGATTGCATTGGGCCCTCCGATCCAGTTGAGAATCGGAACAACGGCGAGGCAGGCAAGAGCTCCGCCCAGCAGGTCGGCGCCGTAGAGGCGGGTGACGTGATGAGTCTCACGCGCGAAGACGACCGAGAAGATCAGGCCGGTGAAGAAGAACGGGACGGCCGACGAAAGATAGATGGCGGTGAGCCGGAGAAAATTCCAGCGTGAGAGTTCGAGCGAGACGGGAACGTGCAGTACCACCAGAAGCGCAAGAAACATGACCCCGGCATTGATGGTGGAGAGAACCGCTGCCAGTTGCCGTGTTTCGAAGCGGGTCAGCCAGTTTCTCCAGAGATGGGCGAACACGCCGCCCGCGCCCAACCCAAGCAGCGCTACGGAAATCGCCAGAAAAGCGAAGTGATAAAAGAGCACCACTGAGAACAGGCGAGTCAGCGCCAGTTCCAGCAACAGGGCGGAAAAGCTGGTCAGGGCGATGGCAATGAGAAGACCGTGGCTGGTCGCCTGCGTTGTGGGGGAGATGGATTTTGTTCCCATGAGATCGGGTGGTCAGAATAGCAGAAGGGCAGGTGTCAGGTGTCGGGCGTCAGGATTCATCTGCTGCACGTCACACACATTCAGCCTTCCAGGATCACGTGGGCGAGGGCCTGCTCGGAGGTGTGGGTTACGGAGAGCGCGATGTTGCGGGTGCCGAGCTTCTCCGCGATCTCCGCGGCTACGCCGTGGAACTGAAGGGTGGGGCGTTGTCCTTTCCGGCGGACGACCTCGATGTCGCGCCAGCGGACGCCGTGATTCCATCCCGTGCCCAGGGCTTTCATGCCGGCTTCCTTGGCGGCAAAACGGGCAGCGTAGCTTTCAAAACGGCTGGCCTTGGATTCGCAGTACTGGATCTCGCCTTCGGTGAAGACGCGGTGCAGGAAGCGGTCGCCGAAGCGCTCGATGGATTCGCGGATGCGCGGGACTTCGGCGATGTCCACACCGGTGCCGAGAATCATAGAAACATTGTTAATTGGTAATTTGTAATTGGCAAATTGGCAAGAAATAAGGCGGCCGTTGGGCCGCCTGCTGAAAGCGCTGTCGAGCTGCGCTCGACTTGGACGGGCGAGGGCGCCCGTCCCTACACGTGCAAAACCGCTTTACGCGGTTGCCGGGCGCTCGCCGCCTTTGGCGGGGGAGCGTCCGGGCTCGGGCTTGATCACCTGCTGGACGCCGTCGTCGGAACTGGTCGGCAACGGCTTGATCGGGGGCAGATCCTGCCCTTCGAGCAGCAGTTTGATTTCGGCAGCGTCGAGCACTTCGCGCTCGATGAGCGCCTTGGCGATCCGGATCAGGGTCTCGCGGTTGTCGGTGAGGATCTGTTTCGCAGTGCTGTAGCCGATGCCCACAATCTTGCGAACTTCTTCGTCAATCTGGATGGCAGTGCCTTCCGAATAGTCGCGGTGCTGCGCGATCTCGCGGCCGAGGAAGATCTGTTCTTCTTTCTTGCCGAAGGTCAGCGGCCCGAGCTCGCTCATGCCCCACTCGCAGACCATCTTGCGGGCGAGTTCGGTGGCGCGTTCGATGTCGTTGCCGGCGCCGGTGGACATGCAGTTCAAAAAGAGTTCCTCCGCCAGCCGTCCACCCATGAGGATGGCGATCTGGGTGTCGAGGTAATTCTTGTAGTAGTTGTGGCGATCGTCGACCGGCAACTGCATGGTGAGACCGAGGGCCATCCCACGCGGAATGATCGTGACTTTGTGCACCGGGTCGGAGTACGGCAGTTTGGCCGCGACCAGCGCATGCCCGGCTTCGTGATAGGCGGTGTTTTTCTTTTCCTCGTCGGAAAGCAGGAGAGACTTGCGCTCCACGCCCATCAGGACTTTGTCCTTGGCCACTTCAAAGTCGTACATCAGCACGGCTTTGCGGTTCTGGCGGGCAGCCGCCAGGGCGGCTTCGTTGACCATGTTGGCCAGGTCAGCGCCGGAGAATCCCGGTGTGCCGCGGGCGAGCACGAACAACTCCACGTCATCGGAGAGAGGAATCTTGCGAGTGTGCACGCGGAGAATCTCTTCGCGTCCGCGCACGTCGGGACGATTCACGACCACCCGCCGGTCGAAGCGTCCAGGGCGGAGCAGCGCCGGATCGAGGACGTCGGGCCGGTTGGTGGCGGCCATCAGGATGACGCCTTCGTTCGATTCGAAGCCATCCATTTCGACCAGCAACTGGTTCAGGGTCTGCTCGCGCTCGTCGTGCCCACCGCCGAGGCCAGCGCCGCGATGGCGTCCGACCGCGTCAATTTCGTCGATGAAAATGATGCAGGGAGCGTTCTTCTTGCCCTGCTCAAACAGGTCGCGGACGCGGCTTGCGCCTACGCCGACGAACATTTCGACAAAATCGGAACCGGAGATGGAGAAGAACGGAACGTTGGCCTCGCCGGCGACCGCGCGGGCCAGCAGGGTCTTGCCCGTGCCGGGAGGTCCGACGAGCAGCACGCCCTTGGGAATGCGTCCACCGAGCTTCTGGAATTTTTGTGCTTCGCGCAGGAATTCGATGATTTCGCGCAGCTCTTGCTTGGCTTCTTCGACGCCAGCGACGTCCTTGAAAGTGATCTTTTTCTGCTGCATGGAGAGCAGGCGCGCGCGGCTCTTGCCGAACGAGAGGGCCTTGTTGCCGCCGGTCTGCATCTGGCGGATCATGAAGAACCAGAGAGCGCCGAGCAGGATCAAAGGAGCCCAGGTGCCGAGGATTTGAAGCGGCCAACTGCCGTTGGTGATGTCCTTGACGTTGATGCTGACGCCCTTGTCGCGCAGCGTCTTGTACATGTCGGGATAGGTCAGCGGGACGGTGGTGTGGAAGGCGGAATTATCGGCCGCATACTTGCCCCGGACTTCCTGCCCATTGATGGTGACCTCGCGAACTTTGCCCTGGTCCACATCCGTGAGGAACTGCGAGAGATTGACCTCTTTGTCCTTCTGGGCATTGCTGCCGGTGCGGACGACTTGCCAGAGCAGGACCGCGGAGACCACGATCACCGCCCAAAAGAGCACCGTCTTGGCTGTTGAATTCACCCTGAAACTCCTCTAGATGCAGCGTCTTACCCGTCGTACGGAAGAGGACGCCGCGGTTCTACCCCAATTAGATGCTGGAGGCACCAATTCGATAGAGAAAAGCTGCATGCTCATTCTAGACCTTTTCGGGGAAAAACGGGGGAGGCAGCGGGGGTGACAGAAGTCACGGTTGTTCCTACGTTGTCGCGGCCAGGTACGGCATGTTGCGTCCGGTTTGTTCGGGACTGCCGAGGCCGTAGCCGCAGAGGAAGGCTTCGTCCACGAGAAAGCCGAAATAGTCGGGCTGCAGGGGGACGCGGCGGGCGGACTGGCGGTCGAGCAGGGTGGCCAGTTTGACCGAGGCCGCGCCACGGGAACGCAGGTCGCTCATCAGGAATTCGGTGGTGACGCCGGAATGGACCAGGCCTTCGACCAGCAAAATGTGTTTGCCGGGAATCGCCAATTCGTGGGTGAAGAAGATTTCGAGCAGTGCGGCCTCGCCTTGTTTGCTCTGCTTGTAACGAGGCTTGATGAACGCGCAGACGACGGGGACGTCCATGGCGCGGACCAGGTCGCTCATGAACATGAAGCTGTTTTCCAGGATGCCGAGGACGAGGACGGTCTGGCCGCGGTAGTCATCGGAAACCTGGCGGCCGAGCTCTCGAACTCTCTTCTGAATCTGGTCGGCGGAGATGACCTGGCGCAAGGCAGGATTCGGCGAAGCGGTCATTTGGGAGTGGCGCCTCCGGAACGAGAAATAGTACATCAGAAACGGCGGTTGGCACTTGGCATTTAGCAGTTAGCTGCGAGCTACCAGGTTGAGGGCTCACGTCAATGCAACTTCCCTGATCTGGAGCGCACGGCTGGACCCTGCGGAAGGCTGGAGGCTGGCGGGGACGGGAAAGGCGCGCATCCAGACCAGACCGTCGCCGGACGCGATCACGGGCCAGAGTTGTTTTTCTGGTCCGGTGATGTGGCGGTCGTTGAGGAGATCCTTCACCTTTTTTTCTGCTTTGGTGTGGGCGGGCCAGAAACGGTCTCCGGGGCGCCAGTTGCGGATTTTGAGCGCTGGCGGCAGGCGGCCGGGATCAAGAAGGAAATCGTGCGCGGTTTCGGGGACGCTTCCCGGATCCAGCAGGGCGGCTTCGAACCGGATGTGGAGTTCGGGAACATCCACCGCACCCGGGATGGACAGCGAGTATTCGTATTCGCGATGGTTGAGATGAGGGCTGGGAGACTCGATGCAGAGTTGGTTCCGGGTGCGGCGGACGTGATAGCCAGATGCGAGTTCGAGGGTCTTACCCGCATCGGAGAGCGCCAGGCCGAGGACATCTTCGATCTGTCGAAACGAGACCCCGGCCTGGGGAGCGCGGGTTTCGAGCCATGCGCGGATCAGGCGGCGCTGGCTGGCGAGAGGCAAGGACAGCAACGGGGCGATCTCGATGGATTCGGTCCGAACGCGAATTTCAGGGTGGCCCAGCTTCCAGTGTTCTTCGTCCGCCCGGGCAATTTCGGCCAAGTCGGCGAGATTGTGGATGGCGGATGGCCCGAAGCTCTCGTTCAACACCGGGAGGAGAGTGTGGCGCACGCGGTTGCGAAGGAATCCCAGGTCGAGGTTGCTGGAATCCTCGCGCCAGGGTTGGAGCTGTTGGCGGAGGAACGCTTGCAGTTCAGCTCGGCGGAAGGTAAGCAACGGTCGGACGACTTCGCCACAGGCGCGTCCTTGCCCGGCTTCTGACGCCGGCAGAATTAGTCGGGGGTGGATGCCGGAGAGGCCGCGGATGCCGGTGCCGCGCAACATGCGCAGCAGGACGGTTTCCGCCTGGTCGTCGAGAGTATGAGCAGTCGCGATCTTCGAAACGCGATTTTCGCGCGCGAGCTGGCGGAAGAAGTCGTAGCGAAGCTTGCGGGCGGTGGCTTCAACTCCAGAATTTTGATTGGGAGCGAGCGGGGCGGCCGCGGAATGCAGTTCAAGGCTGTGCTGCTGCGCCAACTCGGCGACAAACTGTTCGTCGGCGTCGGATTCCGCTCCGCGCAACTGGTGATTGAC
>Ga0302163_10000094_pt1 | contig 21294 bp, 20 predicted proteins | sample I_Fen_E2_3_FD_193497 | JGI IMG/M metagenome (GOLD analysis project Ga0302163, IMG submission 193497) | Peat permafrost microbial communities from Stordalen Mire near Abisko, Sweden - I_Fen_E2_3 | ecosystem: Environmental > Terrestrial > Soil > Wetlands > Permafrost | place: Sweden: Abisko...
GTCGCATGTAATATTTAGCTCCATAGTAAGCATGTTTCAGGACACCCATGTGGGAAGCTGGAGTATGGTGAGAGGGGGCTGCAGATTTAGGAAGGACGTACCTCCGTATATCGTTACATCGACCAACCCCACCAGCTATTATGGTGTAAATGTGAAGTTACTGGAATACCACAAGTTTCCAGAAAAAATAATCCAACATATTGCCCATGCGTACGAATTAATATACCATGGTAATGTAAGCCTCATCGATGCTGCCATGCGTGTAGAAGAAGAAGTGCCGATAAGCGACGAGATACGCAATATTATCAACTTTGTACGCAATTCGAAGAAAGGAATTGTATAACAAGTAGCTGAAATAATAGGAATATTCAATTTATAACTACTGTTTAAACGATAATATTACGAACTAAAATTTCCACTCAGGGGTCACAGAATGCTTAGATCTCGAAGCTAATCCCAAGAGAATGTAGCACAAATTTGTGTTTGGAAATTGAAACCGCTATATTAAATGTGTGAACTTAGTCAATATAAATTGATCAGTTGCTATAAATAACTAACGTGAGTTCGATAGAAAAAAATGGAAAGTCGAACTCACGTTAATTATAAAAGAAAGGTATCAACCGACTTCAAATGATATAAAAATAAGGATTCCCGCCCATTCTGATACGGTCTTTTTTGACCGGATTAACACACCCTTCAAGTCCGGGAAGTACTTTACAAAATCTGATAAACAATTAGCTCCTACCAGAGTTGCAACAGTGAGTTTCTTTTATAATAAAGGATCTCCAATGGCGTGTCCAGTAGGGAGCCTCTTAGAAACAACTATATAAAATTATGGAAATATCATTAATAAATCAAGAAAACACATGTACTGCATTTATCCGGTTGGATAGCTACAACTGCACAGCCTGTTGGGAATGTACAGAAGCTTGTCCTAACGATGTAATTGATAAATCGTTTTTATTCATTGGCAATACCCTTGTACATGAACAAGTGATTATATCTGATCCCGAAAAATGTGCAGGGTGCTTAAAATGCAAGCAAGCTTGCGAGTTCGGCGCAATTAATATTATCAGTAACAATACTTGAATTTTATTACAAACCGGAGTTCGGGATAAGCAATAAATGGAAAAGCATAATCAACTTAATAATACGTCTTGGTTATCAAATGCATCCGAGAAACAACATGTCGGTGCGCCGCAACTTTTGAGCGACAGAGTCCCAAAATATTTGGGTGTGCTGCTAAGCATACTATTTTTCTAAAAAGTGCGGGAAAAGCCTGTCGACAAAGAAATATGGTAAAACAGTTATTCAGTAATCCAATTTTTCAGTTCAGTAACATTGGTGCGGCTTACGATTATGCGCTCAGGTACTTCCACACGCAGATTAATCACTACCCGGTTACCAAACCATAATGTTATGTCTTTTATAGCAGGTCTGGACACAATAAATTGTCGATTAGCCCGAAAGAAAAGAGAAGGATCAAGCTGTTTCATTAGATCATCGAGAGAGAAATTGGTTATATTTTTGGTACCATCAAAATTTATTATAGCTGAATTTCTATCCTCAAAATAAATATAGGCCATATCTTTTACCAGTAGAGGAATGAGTTTATCCTTTACTGATACTAAAAGCGAAGATTTGTATGTTATTGAGCCTTGCTGCATGATCATATCAGCTACTTTCTGAATAAGTTGTGCCTTTTCCAAAGAATGTTGTGATGTAGAAAGCTTTTCTATTTTATCCAGTGATCTTTTTATGGCAGTTTTACTCACCGGCTTTAAAAGGTAATCAATACTATTCACTTCAAAAGCCTTAAGAGCATATTCGTCATAAGCAGTCGTAAAAATAATCGGACAGGTAATATCAATTTTGTCGAATATCGAAAATGACAAACCATCAGCTAACTGTATATCCATAAAAACCATATCCGGCATAGCGTTTTGATTAAACCAATCGATGCTTTCGCTCACCGACTGTAGAACTCCAACTATCTCAATGGTTGAAATTAGCTCACGCAATAGCGTTTCTAGCTTTAAAGCTGTCAACTGTTCATCTTCAACAATAAGAATCTTCATACAATAAACATTTTAAAATCTAATCAATGGTAAACTTACACTAAAATCAGTTTCAGTATTCTCAATAAGTATTCCCTTCCCCCATTTAAGCAAATACATTTCATACAAGTTTTTAAGACCAATGCCAGAACATGGCTGAGACATATCTTTGGGTTGATAATTATTACTTATTACCAGCATCCCATCATTAGTAGTTTGAATAGTTATTAGCAATGGCTTTTGTTTTGAAATAATATTATGCTTTATAGCATTTTCCACCAATGTCTGCAATCCTAACGAGACAACAAGATAACTTCCATATTTATCATCTATGCTAAAATCAATTTTTAGACCATCTGCATAACGTATTTTCATCAGATCAGAATAATTATAGATAAAATCAAGTTCATCATTGAGAGTTACCACATCTTTATTGTGTAGTATATACCTAAATATTAATGAAAATTTTTGTATGAACTTCTGCGCTTTTTGCTGGTCAATAGCGACTAAAGAATCGAGAATACTTAAAGCATTAAAGAAAAAGTGTGGATTAACCTGATTTTTCAGAGCTTCGTATCGAATTCGGATATTTTCAGTTTCAAGTGCCTCGTATTGTGAAACAAACTGCTGTTGCTTTTGAGAAAGATAAATTATTTGGGAAATAAAAATTACAAACAGGGCAAAAAGAGAATTAAATATGAAAGTTGCCAGCAAAACAGGTGATGATAGTAATGAAACATGCCCCAGCACATGATATCGCGCAAATCGAGATATCAGTAAAAGGAGAGTGAAAATTAACGTGCCCAATATAGTACCCAGAATTAATGTCACAGTCCTTTTTTTTACACTAATATTTCTATTTAAAATATTAAAATTGAACTTAAACATCAAAAATAAGAACGTGAAATACTCGATAAAGCTAAACATTATCATTGTTGAGTTTAGCGAATCGATTGTAGGGATCACAGGGTCATATCCGAAAACAACGAAATTTCCAAAAAAGAGCATCATCAGAAAAGGCAACAGTAAAACAAGATTCATTCCCAATGAAAGTACAATTGCAGAGAGAGTTGTCATATAATTTTTTTGCATAGCTATTTGCTTTTCAGATTGCCTTTTGAAAGTTGAAATATTTCATTTAATTCTTATCTACAGAATGTGCATCCAAATTGAATTCGAAATACAAGACAAATATACAATAAATATTATTGTTGTCCAGTAAACTTTATATATGGAACTTTGTGAGAGATTTCTCACTTCGTTCGAAATGACAATCAATGCTTTATGTTTGGGGATGGGGTAGGTTGGCGGCTACGCCGCCAACCTACCCCATCCTTTACAAAGAGGATGTAATAATCTGTCATTCTGAACGAAGTGAAGAATCTACTGTTCTTTACCGGACAATAATGAATAAATATATATACACTTAAAGTGCAGCAATAATTGCTGCACTTTAGTATTGTATAAATTCAATGTACCCCGATTTAGACTCTTTGTTTGTTTCAGTACTTGATAGTTTTTCTAAAAAGAGGTTGTCTCAAAAGTTTCTTCTTTATTGATCAGAACCTATAACCTAATCCCAGCGTAATCATCTGATTAGTGAAGGTAGAATTCTTGCTGTCTGCATCTAGCTGATCCAAAAGCCCGTGCTTGTAACTTGCATTGATCTGTATTCTGTTAGAAAATTCATAACCTGCGGTTGCAGCAAGGCCCAGATCGAAACGTTTCAAATATGCCTTATCAGCTCCATTTTTGTCATACAAGTCTACATCCGCTGTTGTGTTCTTAGCATTAAAGCCTAAACCTGCATAAGGACCGACACCCACATAAGCTCTTCCGGTATTTGTAGATGGAAGCTGTAACATAGCATAAACCGGAACTTGAACGCCCCAGGTGCGAATGTTGTTTTTCACACCACTTGTTTCGACTTTCGAGTTTTCCAATAGGAACATAACTTCTGGTTGTACGGCAAACATTTTACTAACTTCAATATTTGCAAATCCACCAACATTAGCTCCAAAACCCAGCTTGCTATTAGTATCTGCCATCTTTGAAACCACTAAGTTCGACAAGTTAGCTTCTGCTTTTACACCGAAAGTAGTCTGTCCAAATGTGTTGTGCATTGTTCCTAATCCGGTTACCAATGCCAATGATAAAATAATTTTTTTCATAACCTTAATTTTTAAATCGTTTATTAATTATTAATGTTGTCATTTGTTCTTGACGATGCAAAGATATATGGTTAAAGCATCAAAACTTTCGGGCGTCGAATAAACTGTCATTTTTTAGGAATGAACTGTAAATAGAAGTGTTTGAACTGTTCACTGTTGCGGAATCAGACAGAGTATTATTAATAAAACGATAAAACAAAGAACCCGAAGCAGCAAATCTCACACAATATCCGTGTCGCTCAACTATAAATTATCGGGTTCAATCTTCGTAGATATATGGCTTGAATTAAAAATAAATAAGGTGTTCTCTGATTTAGAACACCCTATTTTTATTTTTAAAATTCCGGGATTCCGGAATTTTTTGATTTAGCCAATTGTGTGGCAAAGTGAATGTCGAAATTGTTTAATTCCAGATTTCGTTCATTTCAGTGAGCACAATTGGCTTTCCATCCGTTACAATAATTGTATGTTCGTGCTGAGCCATAAACCCACCTTTATTCCCGACCATAGTCCAATCATCATTTCCAAAAGTCTCAGCATAGGTTGAAGTTGTTGAAATAAAAGTTTCGACAGCCACAACTGAGTTCTTACGAAATCGAGCGGTATTCTGTTTGTCCCGAAAATTAGGTATTTCATCCGGTGCTTCATGAAGTTTTCTTCCTACACCATGTCCGGTCAGGTTTTTGATTACTTTGTAGCCTCGTTTTTTTGCTTCTGTTTCTATCAAAAGCCCTATATCCGAAATACGGACTCCACCTTTTATATTGTGAATGGCTTTATACAGAATATCTTTAGATGCATTAACGAGATCCTGATATTGGTGTTTATCACTCCCCAATACAAAAGAGCCACCGTTATCCGAAAAAAATCCATTTAGCTCGGCAGAAACATCTATATTTACCAAATCGCCTTCTTGTAATATTCTACTGTCAGACGGTATACCATGACAAAACTCATTATTGACACTTATGCAGGTCCAACCCGGAAAGCCATAGCTTACATAAGGAGCTGATTTTGCTCCAAACTCCTTCAATAGCCGTCCTCCAAACTCGTCGAGTTGTTTGGTTGTCATGCCGGGTTTTACATAGTTTCTCATTTCTTTGAGTGTGAAAGCAACTGCTTCGCTTGCTTTTTTAATTCCAATTAATTCTTGTTCATTAGTTATTGACATATTGTTCTATATTTAATTTTATTTTTTTAAGTAGTACCATCATTCGAAGCTATGAGCATTTCCCAGTAGCGATGCTCAGCATGTTCCATTTGCTAGATGTCGTACAGTGGCGAAGTGAATGCGGAAGCAGGACCTGCTGAATGCAATTCAACCAACACTTCCTTGCTGGGTCGTTCCGACCACAGCAAGCCTAAGTATTAGAGTGCGTTTGTTTTATATTCATCTTATTAATAATAAATCTAATACTACATGCAGAGAATAGTTAGCTTTTAATATTTAAAAAGTTTAACTTTAAGTACACTAATATCATCAAGATAAACATCTGAAGCTATATTATAAGGATTTGGAGGTAGCTTTATTCCAAACTCATCTCCATTTATAGTCCTCTTTTTTACCCATTTCCCATTAACGAACTTTCCTTCTTCAACAGAAAGAAGCTGACAATTTGGTTTGCGAGAATCAGCAGACTCATACCCAATATGACATGCATTTCCGGATACAATAAATTCGTATTCAGAAATCTGAATTATCAACCCATATCCTTTAATAAGTGAATTCTTTTGCAAGTCATAGTCAGGCTTAAAGATAAAGCTTCCAAGTTGAAAAGACGCTGGTGATGCATTATCTCCTTCCATAAAACCGTTTATTCTATCTTCAACCTGGGCTTTGGTAATTAATGGCCTCAGGTTTTCAAGTACCCCATAAGCTTTCTTTATTGAATGATTACTATGATAAGTATGATGATCAATACCAAATGGCGAAAAACCCATTGCTTTGAAATGTCCAAAACAAAAAAACGCTTTTGGAGCAGCACTTATTGTATCATTCATCCAAATTGCACAGGCTTCAGGTACAAGCAAAGGATTTTTGTTATGTACAAAATTTGCTGCCGATAATCCGAATGTTGGCGAGTAATTATCGTTGGCAAGAATATCAATAGCAGGAGCACCAGCTTGCCAAATATCAAGCATGAGGTAATTTGGTCCTCCGCTAGGCCAGACACCTGCGATGAGATTACCTCCCGAGGCATCCCAGGCATTTACGTATGTTGGCAGGTTATAAATAGCCTTACCCGCCTTTGCCAGTTCATTTACATAGTTGGCGTAATTCCATGCCATAAATATTTCATCGGTATTTGGTGATTTTCCAAAAACCTCTTCCCATGTTCCCTGGCTTTTTGAACCATTATTTATATATGGCGCAGAGATGTTGGGTTTTAATTTAGTTGGATTATTGCTAATGTATTTGATTAATTCGCGCGGAACTTGTTGTTCAAATAGTTTAGTAGCTACAGTTGAAAAATCCCTTGTACTTCCTAACAAACCGACCTCATTCTCAACTTGCATCATGATCACAGTACCATGCTTATCTACCTGAGCAATTCGTTCCATTAATTTTTTATAAGCCTTCAAATCGGCATTTAAACAATTTCTATCAATATTGGAAATTGCGTTAGAAATTTTCCTGTCTTTAAAAAGCATACGTGGGAAACGTTTCATATCTGTTTTAACCCAATCGGGAGTATAATTGGACTCACCATTTTTCCAACTTCCAAACCATAGAATAACTAGTTTCAGGTTATTCTGATATGCACTTTTTATGTGGCTATCGATAAGTGAGTAATCAAAAGTACCTTCTTCCGGTTCTAATTGTTGCCAGGTTATAGTTAAATAAACCGTGTTAACATTAAGCGATTTAATGTGTGCCCAACTATCTTTCATATACTCAATGCTAGAGGCAGAAGAATTTAATAATTCAGCTCCAATAATTAGAAATGGTTCATTGTTTACATACAACTGTTTAAGTCCTTTAGTTTCTTTAATTATCGGCAAAGTAGAGCTGATAGTTAAATCGTCTGATTTTAAAAAGTTATTAGCATTATTACGAGCCATTAATAAGCCCACTAATAGAGTAAAGACTATGGATAATTGAATTCTTTTCATGATATTTATTTTAATTATTGTGTTAGCAGTTTCCAAACAAAGCAAGCGTAAAGTAAGCAAAAAACTTTCATTCGGAATAATCTGCATGCATTCGGAATATTTTTTACTGTGACTCATAACATTGACAACATGACCAGAAAGAGACTGCAGAGAACACACTATCAAGATACAATAAAATTGATTTGGGTGATGAACTTTGCATACTACTATAATCCTTTTGGCTATATTGCAGACTATACATTGGGCGTTATTTCTATCTTTTGTCAAATTTATAAGCTCCATCTATCCAAGCAGCCTGGATCTTATGGCCTTCTGTGTTCTCTCCATAATAAAACCGGCATGGCGATGGCTACTCCAATTATTCCTGCTATAATATCCCATTTATCAAATGTATAACGTGGGATATAGAGTTGAATAACCTCGGCTGCGGTAACAAGAACTGCCGCGTAAATCACTGATGCAAGCGGTCTGATCTTCATGGCGTATGCTTGGAAAAAGGCAAATGTAGAACCAGCAAAGAAATTCGGAGCAACACCCGAAATCCAATAGGCGTAAGGGCTAATCCTTATGGCATATATCCGAAGTGGACTAACCGATGTAATCCAAAGTAACCACCCAATGAGGGTTGCAATGAAAAAAAATCTATCCCGCTTATTGTTACGCTGATTCAATGACATTATGGCTTCTTAATAGTAAATCAAAAAACATTAGTTTCTACAAACACAGTAAAATAGCAATTTTAAAATAAACATAAGAAATAAAACTATTCAAATAACCATCCTGCTTTTTAATAAATTCTTTCAATCCATTATTTCTGTTACCCATCAAACAGGAAATGTATTTCCCCTATATTGTGGTCATTTGGCGATTTGCGGGAACGTTCACTGTCGCCCAGCGACAAGGTGAATGCGGGAGTAAAACCTGCTAAATGCACAGCTTGTCCCGACTTATCGGGAACAGCCAGCCAATGAACATAGCGTTTGTTAGGGGTTTGTAATGTTATTTTTCAGTCGCATTCCTTTTGTTTAAATGCAAAAAAAATGTTCGTTTCACTTTTCTGTCAATCATTCGGAAAAATCAGCTATTCTCGAATGGTCACAGCATCTTAATTAAAAACAAAGCTCATATAATATGTTGAACGCAATGCTCTTTTCCTGAAGTAAAAGGATACAACTTTTTCCAAATTAAAGTAATACATTTTATTTACAATTAGAAAACCGTTTTCCAGTTTAAAATCTGAGGATGGACCAGCAGATACTTCATGCGAGGAAAAAACTTCAATATCCTTAATCTCGAACTTTCTTATTAATGAATCAATTTGATTCTGAATCAATACAGATTTTGTATTTTCATTTTGACAATAAATAATTGTTGATAATGAAATCAAAATAATAAAAAGCAATCCTTTCTTCATAATTTATTCTTTTACGTTTTGTTGATATTATATATTTATCTAATTCTCTATAACAGAAATAAGCACTTAAGTATTTCAAGATTTACACTTACACAGGGTTTATTCTCCGCAAATAGCGCGGACAATAATCGATCTAATCTCAGCATCTGCCATTTTTTTTGCACTTGGCCATAACAACCTAAGCTATTCGCATTTGTCTCTTTTCGTAAGCCTTCACTCCCACCCACCGGCAAAGCGAATGCGGGAGCAAAACCTCCAAGTTGCACGGCTTGTCCCTACTTATCGGGATCTGCCAGCCAATTGACATAGATACTATGTGTTGAACTAAACTTCCTCCGAGGAAGGCTTTGAAAACCCGTCGCTTTTTCTACAGCTAATACTTTTTCTCCTGCAGGCTCGTTGAATCAAGCTCCCTGCAAAAGGGAATACGGTTCAACCGACGCTTCCTTGCTGGGTCGTTCCGACCACAGGAAGCATAAGTATTAGGTGTAGTAATTTAGTCTGGCATTTCTCTTTCAAATTCTTCTGTAAGTATTTCCATCTCAATCCAATGCAATGTTAGATCTATTAACTTTTTCATGTCGTCAAGATTCTTACCTTCCCATTTTCGCACGTAATGAGTTTCGTCATTACCTAACCAAACAGCTCTTTTCGACACTTTTTTAATTCTGTCATCATTAATGTAAGATTCAATACATTTTGCTAATAACTTTTTTTCTATGTTTTCTTTATCTGTTGGGTTATTCTTAATAGCATAATCTTTTATCAAAAACTCAAGAGCTTTTCTATATCCAACTCCACATATTTCAAGAAGATTTTCTTGTTCTGCATAATATGCTTGATTATAAATTGTAATAAATGAGGGAGAGAGATCAATTATTGATTGATTAAAACTCTTTTCTACAATATCTCCTTTTGTTATTTCATATGTAAATTTGTAAGAGTTTGAGCTACTTGTGGAGTCATACTCTCCGATAAATGTCTTTTTACACTCACTATCTGGACATGCAAAAAACACATCTAAAGCTCCGGGCTTTCTATAACCATAAATAATATCTGGAGTTATAGATCTATGACAATACGGACATTCATTTGGCAACTCATCAATAATAACTTTCCCATTTGCAGTATTTACTTCTTTTCCCATATTTCACTCTTTTATTAATTCAACAGAACTTGCTTTAAATACATCATTTTTTCTTGTCGTTTTTTCAAACCATTCACAAATTAAATCCCCATTGTCATAACCTGAATTAAGCATAAATTTGTCTTGCATTTCAATTCTCGCATTTCCTTTTTCTATTCCGAGTACTCTTACAATTGTCATTTCTGGACCACCAGATTTCAATCTAACTACGTTACCTTTAATGAATTGTTCCATGTTGCATTTCTTTGTTTTTATTTTTTTATTATTGCCACTAACGACCGAGGCTATGGGCATTTGGCGGTTTGCGGTAGCATTCGCTGTCGTGAAACGACAAAGTGAATGCCGGAGCAAAACTGCCGGAATGCACGTCAGCCAGCCAATGAACATAGGCGTGTGCTAGGCGGTCGGTGTTTGGTTGTATATGTTTGTTGTCGTGTTATAAAACCGTTTAATTTATTATACGCAAATGCCCGTCAATCCTAATTTTCTACGCGAAGCGTTTCTTTCTCTGGAGTTTAACTGTCTGACTTATATATCAAACTTCTGTCGGTTTTCATAAAGTCGATTTGATAAAATATGTTTTTAAAATTCTACGCGAAGCGTTTTAAATCTTCAATTAATGCTCAAATATTGATTAAATGTGTTGCGCTTCTCTCTTATTTTCGTCTGATACTTATCAACTTCTTGTTTTCACTTTCCACACGAAGTGTTTTCTTCATTATTTTTCGTTGCAATTACTGTGTGAAACAAAGTTCTCGAATTATCTGAGTTAAATTCTCACCAGCTTTTAGTCAATAAATTCTGAAATGACGTTAAATGTTCTCTTATAGTTTTTCCATTTATTGTAATTGAATACGTTAAAACTGGTTGTTTAAAATAGTCTATATCGTGTAATTTGAACTCATAAGTCACAGATTCTTTTGAGTTATAGAAATTTATTTGAAATAAACTATCTCTAAACAGTGGTTTTGTTTTGTAATTTTTGTATTTGTCGAATAAATCAAGTCTATTTTTTGTCAAATCAACCTTTGTGATATTATCTTCGTTGCTTTTGATAAAAGACAGACCTTTGATAAAATATATTTTATTCGTTGCGAAGACAAAAGTCTCAAAATTTTCAGTATTTGATTCTGCTGAATTATGCCAAGTCCCTCTAATCCACATAGGAATTTCGACTTGTTGTCCAAATGAAACAATCGAAACAAATAGTCCAACCAGAAATAAAAAAATTGTCCTTCTCATACTATAATATTTTTATTTGAATAATTAATTTCATAAATGTCTTTTTTTTACACTGCCGTCTAACGACCGAGGCTATGGGCATTTGGCGGTTTGCGGGAGCGTTCGCTGTCGTGGAACGACAAAGTGAATGCGAGAGCAAAACCTGCTGAATGCACGTCAGCGCAGCCAATGCGCATAGGCGTGTGTTAGCTGCTGTATTTTTTCAAGTCAATTACTATTATCTTATATTTCACAGATTTCTTTTTGTCTATTCGTCGAGTGCAATACTTAATAAAAAGTTTGTTTCCTTTAATCTCGGGAGTGTCAAACAAATCTTCTGGAAACATAAATTGATTGTTTTTTATTCCTTTCTCAATGTCACCTTTCGGTAATGCTAGCTTATATTCTTTATTGTTGTCTAAATTATAAATGGTTAATGAATTATAGTCTGTTTCTGGAATAGTGTCGTAAATACTATTTGTAATTGAGACAACTATAGGTAAATTCTTGTCTTCACTAATATAAATAGTTCGTCCTAAATACTTAATCAGATTCCCCGAAGTTTTGTCATGTAAATAATAGTCTGGTGGGTCACAACAACCAGAAATTACATTGTTTTCGACCAAGAATGTTGTTTTGAATTCTTTAAATTGAACATAACCGAGTCGAGTAGTAAGGTCTAAAAAATCTTTCTCCAATGAAAAGATAATTTTCTGTTCACCTTTAAAATTCTCAAATGTCAACCACGAAGAGTCGCAATTAAAACTCCAAAATAGTTTTGAATCATTGTCGAAATGCAGAGGTTTACAAGAAATGTATTCCTTGAGCATTGTGTCTTTCTCACAGTCACAGTTTTGTCCCCAAATAATTGTCGAGGCGAGAAGTCCTATCGATATGAGTAATATCTTCATTTTTTTTTAATATAGCAGCTAACGACCGAGGCTATGGGCATTTGTCGGTTTGCGGGAGCATTCGCTGTCGTGGAACGACAAGGTGAATGCGGGAGCAAAGACCGCTAAATGCACGTCAACCAGCCAATGAACATAGGCGTGTGTTATGGGCAGTATTTTATCTTTTCTTTTTCAATTCTCGACCAAATACAAGTGTGTGAATTTCTGAGTTGTTCACTACACTCAAAAGAGGTTCAACCGCTTCAGAAGAAAACACTACTCTTCTATTTGCATCAAGAGTTTCAATCCATATATACTGATTGTATTCAGTATTTATTTCTTTATCCTCAGGGTTCTCAACACTAAAAGTGTCACTTGAAACCCAACCTAAATACTTTAATACTATTTTGAGTTGTCCTGCGGAAAATTTATATTCTGATTTGTCTAATACTCTTTTTACAAGTGAAGTCATAAATATGAAGTCTCTTGGAGAACTTGCCATAATTTCTCCAACGATTTTATATAATGGCTTTCCTTCTGTATCAGATATTTTTCCAATCTCTCCTGCTGAAATTGCTTGTAAAATAACATTAAATACACCTGTTTCTGATTTGTCAATTTCGATTTCACTACTTGACAACAAATTGTCACGACCATTAAATCCGTAAATTTTATTGTACTTAGGGTTAATTATAAGGACTTCTCTCGGATTTATGTCAAACATTTCAGGCATAAGTTTAGACCAAATCTCCATAAAATCCTTACTTTTTTCGTTTGATTTTATTTGCAAGAATCTGTCAAACTCAGAGGCTGATATGTTTGCAACTTCATTTTTTCCTGATTTCCTATATATAATTTCACCTTTGTTGACTTTATAATCAGTAAAATCATTTGTTGGTATAAGGATTTGATTTTGTTTTTCTATGAGTAGATAAAAAAATCTCCTTGTACCAAGTTGAAAATGTTGAAGGTCAATTCCGATTCCAACAGCTGCAATTTTTACGAACTTCTGAGTTATTAGATTCAAGTCAAGTGACTGCAATAAATTATAATTTGCATCATCTAACCCAATATCTTCAAGTTTACCAGTTATTTTGTCCTCCTTAATTCCGATAATTATAATACCTCCATTTGCATTAGTAAATGATAGGATATCTTTTACGAAATTTCTTAGAAATATCTCTATTGGGTCGGTTATACCGAAGAAATTGAGCATTAGCTTATAATCATATAAGTCATTTTCTTTTGGAAATTTTCCGTTGTCTTTAATATCACTAATCGCTTTAGAAACATGTACTCTTAATTCCTCAATATTCATGGTATTTTGTTTTTTTAATATTGCTCATTACGACCTAGGCTATAGGCATTGGCGGTATCCGATACACGGAATGTTCCATTTGCGGGCGTATTCATTGTCACACTTTTGTCTGAATCAGAATTTACTGAATTTGAGAATTTTCAGAATTAAGATTGGGATTAAAGATCAGTTTATACTGCAAGCTTGTGGCTCCAAAATTTATCAACAATCCTTTTTCAAATTTATACGCAACAACATAATTCTTTGCTTGTGCTAAATGTACATCTTCTAAATTCGTCAATGCTTTTAATTCAACAATTACTTTATTAGCAACAACAAAATCAGCTCTGCGCGTACCCACATTCACTCCATTATAAAAAATATCTTGCTCCACTTCTCGTTTAAACTCAATACCCGCACGCTTCAATTCTATTGCTAAACAACGTTGATAAATCACCTCTTGGAAACCATTGCCCAGCGTATTATGCACATTCATTGCACAACCAATAATATCAAATGTTAGTTTGTCTTTTTGCATTAACAAGATATTTATTTTTTCTTATTCTATAAACTGCCTGAATCACAATAACCCAAATTTGAGACGCGAATTAAATGCAGGTTTATATTTTTTCTTATTCTGTAAATTCTCTAATTCTGTAAATTCTGATTCAGACAACCACCCACAAAGCAAGAGCACCCCACAAAACTCACACCTATCAGCCACAGCATTTATCTTTTCTTATTCTGTAAATTCTCCAATTCTGTAAATTCTGATTCAGACAAAAGTGTGACAATTCAGCTCAGCCGCACCACTCTATCGCCTTAAAAAGAATTTCATAGCTACACCGTTTTACAAATTTGCCGCGTCAAATTTAAAAAATATTTTTTATACCAATATCATTTTATTTAATTTATTTCGGTTTGCCTTTTTCAACTATTAAATAATGTAAATGAACTCAAATCAAAAATGTAACAAAAGAACAATAAGGTTTTTATTTGTATTGGTAACCAAAAAGACTTGTTCCCCCTCAACAACCTATTTGTAGTAGGTTTCTAACTTCAAATTTGAATTTTATACCACAGTTTATTCTTTCTAAATAGCTCATAACAACAATGAAAGTGCAATTATTCAGATTATAAAAAATCTTAACGAGTAAGACCGACTATTGCTGGGAATAAAGAAATATTTTTATATTTGCTGCCATAAATTTAAACATACAATGTCGTTCATTCACATAGTATGGATAAAAAAGTTCAACCAAAAAAAATCTTTATTAGTATGAAAGCAACAAACAGCTCCGGTCACGAGCAAAATGTGACAAACCTGAATGTGGTAACTTCGTGTATAACAACCTTTGGCCCTCAGTATAACCCTTCGGTTACTGCGCTCACCATCCCCGAACTCACCAAACTTTATCAGCGGGGACTAGCTGCAAACACGGCCGTGGATGTAGCCGAAGTAGCAACAAAAAATGCCCGGGCTGCCCGCAGCAACAAGTTTGACGGCATTGATCCCAAAGTTACCCGCATTGCCAACGCCGTACGCATTTGTGGTGCCACACCCCAAATTGTCGATCAGGTTGAAACCATCGTGCGCGAACTGAGAGCCAAACGGGCTACCGACAAACTCACCGACGAAGAAATTGCGGCCGAAAAAGCAAAAGGCAATGACGTTAAGCAAGTAACAAGTCATCAAAGCACCTACGACCGCAAAGTGGTTAACTTTGGAAAACTGGCGCAACTGCTGGTCAGCATTCCTCAATACAAACCCAACGAACCGGAACTCACCGCAGAAACGATCAAAAGCGACTACGCTGAGCTTAAAACATTAAACGACGAAGTGGTTACTGCCATTGCACGCTACGAAGCTGCCGACATTGCACGACTGGATGTGCTCGAAGCCGACAACACTGGCCTGATAGATATTGCGCTGGCTGCAAAACAATACGTAAAATCGGCCTTTGGAGCCACATCGCCTCAATACAAACAAATAAGCAATATTCCTTTTAAACGTTCCAAAACAAAATAAGGGTTTCACATCTTATCCGGCAGACCGCTCCCTGGCAGTCTGCCGGATTTTTTTGGGGAGAAAAGCTGATTTCACGAATAAGAATAAGCCGGTTTGAGATAAGCTCTGATTCATTTTTCTATACACTTGAATATTACGGTGCCCTGCACCTAGTGATGATATTGATACCTGATACTACAAATATTTAGGGGGCTCTGCCCCACAAAAGCTGCAGCACACCAGACTATTTGTAGAAATTTAGTCCGACACATAAATCGAAGGCGCAGCTGGAACATTCCGACTTGACGGAAGCACCGGCATATTATTTATGCAAATCAGGAGTTGCATGATTTCTGAATGATAGGACTAACGGTAATTTTCATGCATACAGTTTACAGGACAATACTGATCAAAGATAAATTAAAAAATTTATCTTTGCACTTTAAAGTTTATAGATTCAAAATCGAAAATATGATACAGAAATGGACTAAAACCTTCGACCAATATTACATTTTCAAATACGTTATCAAGTGGTTCATATATATAATACCCGTATCGGTTGTTGTCGGATCAATGGTTGCCCTTTTTTTGTGGTTACTGGATTTTGCAACAACTGTTCGTTGGGCTAACGGTTGGCTGCTTTACTTTTTGCCAATAGCTGGTGTTGCCATTGTTGCGCTGTACAAGTTCAAAGGTAAAAATGCCGATGCGGGAAACAATCTGGTAATGGACGAAATTCACAAGCCCGGTGGTGGTATTCCGTTCCGAATGGCACCGTTTGTCCTTATCTCCACCGTTGTAACCCATCTTTTCGGAGGTTCTGCAGGTCGCGAAGGTACGGCAGTGCAGATTGGCGGTAGTGTGGCCAATTATTTCGGGAAAATAATGAAGCTAAAAAACGAAGACCTACGCATATTGCTTATGACGGGTATTGCGGCAGGTTTTGGAGCTGTGTTCGGGACACCTATTGCCGGAGCTATTTTTGCCCTCGAAGTATTAGCCATTGGACGCATTAAGTACGATGCACTGCTGCCTTGTTTTTTCGCGGCAACACTTGCTAATCTTGTGTGCACCTTGTACGGCATACATCACACTCACTATCAAATCAACTTTCACGAACAAGCCACCAGTATCGGTTTTTTCCATTTAAAATTCAATTATAAAATTCTATTTTGGGTAACACTGTCGGCCGTTTTGTTTGGCTTAATAAGCAATGTATTTTCCGAACTCTCGCACTCCATTAAAAGCATTGCTCATAAACATGTGAAATGGAAATTCGCTATTCCGGTAATAGGAGGAGTTTTGATTATTGCACTCACTTTTATATTGGGCACAACAGATTATTTAGGCCTGGGCGTAACCACACAAAGTGGAACAGGAAACAGTTTAGTAAATGCGTTTAAGCCCGGAACTGTCGACAACTTTAGCTGGTTCTGGAAAATCATATTTACAGTAATTACCTTGAGCACCGGATTTAAAGGAGGCGAAGTTACCCCGCTCTTTTTTATCGGAGCTACCCTGGGCAATGTCATTGCCATGCATACGGGTATGCCTGTTGACTTGTTCGCAGCCCTGGGCTTCATCGCCGTATTCGCCGGAGCCACCAACACACCCCTGGCTTGTACACTTATGGGTGTAGAATTATTTGGCGGCGAACACGTGCTGTATTTTGCATTGGCCTGTTTTATTGCTTACTACTTTAGCGGACATTCCGGCATTTACACCTCGCAACGGGTAAGCGTTTCAAAAGCCGATCTTACCGATCACCTGAACCCCAAAAACACATTAAAACATATCAGGGAAAATAAAAACAACGGAAATGAAAAAACAAATTAAAACTCATTCATTAGGTAAATTGCTGATTTACCTCAAGACAGGCGAAAATATTAAATCAAAAACATTACTGCGCAAAATGTTTCCAACCAGCCTGTATCGTAATATCTTAAATATGGCCAAAGAAGATGGAATCATAAATGCTTCGGTATTCAATGCACACATGAGTTTTAGTGGCGATAACAAAATCAGGCAATTCTCTTACGAATCCGATAATAGTGGACTCACTGTATGTGTTGAATTGATTGACACCAAAGAAAAACTGCAACAGTTTTTTATGAAACACAGCGAATCGCTAAAAGACAAAGTAGTTATTTTCAAAGAAGTGGAATATTGGGATGTGGAATAAATCCTGCAAACAAATCTTATTTGCTAAAATTTGTGGCGTTTGCGTCGTTTGCGTGCTTTTGATGCAAACCTCCGGGGATACATTAATAATACATCTTGTTTCTCACATCTATACAAAATATAATATGTCGGTGCTTCCGACTTGACGGAAGCACCGACATACTATATTATATAGTTTGGGAATGAGCCAGAGCCCAAACTCAGGTTTATGCTCCCTCCTTACCCCTGACGCAAACCCGAAAAGACATTTCGGATTTAGTCTTCACCACGCTCCGTTCCGTATTTTCACTTTCCATTTCTGTATTTCTTCTTTCGCATTCAGCGGGCAGAACGCCGGACTCCGTATTTTCGCTTTCCAACCGGGGTTTTTCTACTTCGGTTTTAAGAATACTGCCTTCGATTTTAGGAATTTTTGCTTTTAGTTCGGGAATATTCATGCCGCACTGAGGAATATTCGTGCCGCACTGAGGAATATTGACGGCGCACTGAGGTATTTTTAGTTCCGTTAGAGGTATTTTGCATACCAATTGAGTATTCATTAAGAAGTTTTAATGGGGATACATTTCGCTTTGAGTATTTTCACATACCAATTGTATATCCATTAGGAAGTTTTAATGGGGCTTAAGACATAATTAATATATCACGCATACCAATTGTGTCAGGAAGCATTCCAATTAAGTAATAGAGCGTTGGAGTTGAGTATTTTCACACTTTCGCTTAAGAATGCAACACACAAATTAATATTTAATTCACTTAAATTATTCCAGCAAGCATACCAACTAAGTTATTCGGCATTCCGGTTTTGTCGCAACGCAGGCACGCCGGGCAGAATTACCCTCCGGTTGCCAAATACTTCGTGCTGTTTAAGCTCCAAAGACCCACTATCGAAGCAAGCCCCGACCCGACAAAGAAACCCTCTGCCCGGAACAAAAAAAAGAGCCTGATCAATAAGATCAAACTCTTTTCTCAAAACACCGAATAAGGTCCGTTTTGTTATAACCAAGTCTCAGTATCGCAGCACTACATACTACCGACTGCCAACTACTTATCGCTTACCACTTACTGCTTACTGCTTACCACTTACCGCTTACTGCTTACTCCTTGCCGCTTACCACTTACCGCTGCTTTAAAACGACTGCATATCGCACAACCGTTTATAATAGCCGTTCAGGGCAATCAGCTCCTCGTGTTTACCACGTTCCACTATTTTACCTTCGTGCATCACACAAATCTCGTCGGCCCGTTTGATGGTCGACAAGCGGTGAGCCACCACCAGTGTAGTACGGTTCAGCATCAGTTTTTCCAGCGCCTCCTGCACCATTTTTTCCGACTCGGTGTCCAGAGCCGAAGTAGCTTCGTCCAGAATCAATATCGGAGGGTTTTTCAGTATGGCCCGGGCTATACTTACCCGCTGCCGTTGCCCACCCGAAAGCTTGCTTCCACGGTCGCCAATGCTTGTTTCATATCCATTCTCGGTGCTCATAATAAACTCATGCGCATTGGCTATTTTGGCAGCCTCCATCACCTGCTCCAGCGTGGCGCTATCCACCCCGAAAGCAATGTTATTGAAGAAGGTATCATTAAACAAAATGGCTTCCTGATTCACATTGCCCATCTGCGAACGGATGTCGCGGGTATTAAAATCCTTTATATTCACACCGTCCATCAGTATCTCGCCTTTCAACGGATCATAGTACCTCGGCAGCAAATCCACAAGCGTCGATTTTCCCGAACCCGACTGCCCTACCAGCGCCACCGTTTTACCTTTTGGCACCACCAGGTTGATGTCTTGCAGCACCCAGTCGGTTTGGTATTTAAAGCTCAGGTTTCGGAACTCTATTTTGTCCGAAAAAGGTCGCATTATCTGCGGATGCTCCGGATCTTCAATGGTATTTTTACTCATCAGAATTTTATCCACGCGTTCCAGCGAGGCCATTCCCTTCTGGATGCTGTACGAAGCCTTCGACAGATCTTTTGCCGGAGCAATGATGCTGTAAAAAATCACGATGTAATAGATAAATTCGGAAGCCCCAATACTACTTTTGTTACTCAGAATAAGCGTACCACCAAACCAAAGCAGAATGGCAATAACCACCGTGCCCAGCAGCTCGCTCACCGGATGAGCCAGATTGTACCTACGATTCAATTTATTAAAGGTCTTACGCAGTTTTTCGTTTAGTAGGCTGAAACGGGCTTCCAGTTTGTGCTCGGCATTAAAAGCTTTCACCACACGCAGCCCGCCCAATGTTTCCTCTATCTGCGAAAGCAGTTCGCCGGTTTGTTCTTGTCCCAGCGTCGATCTGCGCTTCAGCGATTTACCAATCTTACCAATCAGCCAACCACTAAAAGGCAACAACACCAAAACAAACAGCGTTAGCTCCCAACTCATATAAAACATTACGGCAAGATAACCCAGTATCAGAATCGGATTTTTAAACACCATGTCCAACGAACTCATGATCGAGGCTTCTACCTCACTCACATCGCCCGTCATGCGCGACATGATATCACCCTTACGTTCGGCGGTGAAAAAGCCAATAGGGAGACTGATAATCTTTTTATATAGTTGATTGCGCAGATCGCGTAATACGCCGGTACGAATTGGAATCACAAAATACGAACCCATATAAAATGTTCCGACTTTAAGCGATGTCATTACGATCAGAAAAGCACCTAAATAAAGCAATGCTGCACTGGGTCCTACCGTAGATATAAAATGCTGAAGGTAATAAGACAAATTATTTTTAACCGCATTGATAATTACTTTAATACTATCGTGCGATGTCCAGTTTTGATAAACCGCTACAGTTTGTTCTATTTTAAACAGCACATTCAGTACCGGCATAATTGCAGTATAAGAAAATAAGCTGAAAATCAAGGTTAATAGATTAAACAGCAAGCTTAAGAAAACGTATTTCTTATAGGGCGGAATAAACCGCCTGAGGAGTGTTATAAATTTGAACATTCTTTTAGTTACAAGTTACGAGTTACAAGTTACAAGAAGTAACAGAAAACTAATAACGATTAATATTGCCGCGCTTACAGCTTACTGTTTACCGCTTACTACTTGCAGCTTACCACTTACCGCTTACTGCTAATTTAGACTCCCGTATAATTTCGTGGAGTAATGCGTTTCAATTCTTCTTTTACCGACTGACTAACATTCAGCGTTTCGATAAAATCGCGGATCGACTTTTCGGTGATGCCTTCGTTGGTACGTGTTAAAGCCTTCAAAGCTTCGTAAGGTGACGGATAAGCTTCGCGACGCAAAATGGTTTGAATACCTTCGGCAACTACTGCCCAGGTATTATCCAAATCGCGGTAAATAGCTTTTTCGTTCAACAGCAGCTTACTCAAGCCCTTCAGAATACTTTGTGTAGCTATCATGGTGTGAGCAAAAGGTACACCCACATTTCTCAACACGGTACTGTCGGTCAGGTCGCGTTGAAGGCGGGATATCGGCAATTTAGCCGACATAAATTCCAGCGAGGCATTGGCCAGCGCCAGATTACCCTCCGCATTCTCAAAGTCAATCGGATTTACCTTATGCGGCATGGCCGACGAACCTACCTCGCCCGCTTTAATCCGTTGTTTGAAATATTCCATCGACACATACGCCCACACATCCCGGCAAAAATCAATCAGAATGGTATTGATACGTTTCATAGCATCCAACTGAGATGCCAGATTATCGTAGTTGGATATTTGTGTTGTCCACTGTTCGCGATCCAGACCCAGCTTGCCCGACACAAATTTATTTCCGAAGTTTTTCCAGTCAATGGCAGGGTAAGCCA
>Ga0302163_10000098_pt1 | contig 20831 bp, 19 predicted proteins | sample I_Fen_E2_3_FD_193497 | JGI IMG/M metagenome (GOLD analysis project Ga0302163, IMG submission 193497) | Peat permafrost microbial communities from Stordalen Mire near Abisko, Sweden - I_Fen_E2_3 | ecosystem: Environmental > Terrestrial > Soil > Wetlands > Permafrost | place: Sweden: Abisko...
CCAACCAATGCTTTTTGCCACATTTCGTAAGCTCCGAGAATGGTTTCTTTGCGAGCTCCTTTTAGGGCTTTTTTATTTTGGGCCTGTGCTGCGTTTTCTGCTGCATTAGCTTGTTCCAGTTTCGCTGTGAGTTCCGGGCTGTCAAGTATTACCAGTGTATCACCCATTTTTACTTGTTTGCCTTCGTCGGCTAAAAACTGTTTGATACGTCCCGGAACTTTTCCCGATATCCGAATTTCAGAAGCATCAGCTTCTCCCTGAATAATGATTGGTTCCGGTTTGTTTATAATTATACCTATAATGAATATCAAAACTATGACTACTATTAAAGCTATTAGGCCGGTTCTTAAATCCTGATTCTTCTTTTTCATTGTTGTCTAATATTTATTCGTTTGTATTTTATTTCTTTGTGGTGGTTGTTTGTGTTTTTAGTGCAGGGGCATTTAGTGTACCTAAAGATTTAGCTAAATACAGATTACATAGTTTTACATCTATATTAGCATCAATAGCTTCCGATTTGGCCGAAAGCCATGCTGTTTGTGCACCCAGTAAATCGGTGGATGTGATTACGCCCGCATCAAATCCTTCGGTTGCGTAACGTAGATTTTCTTCGGCCTGATCTATATTGTGTTGTGTTGAAACTTTTTTCTTCAAACTCTCAGCCACTTTGTAGGAACTTTGTTTTATCTGAAGCTGCATTTTTTCTTTTGTCTCTTCCAATTCTAATGTAGCAATTCTATGTTGAGATTTGGCAGCATTCAGAGTATGAATTCTATCGCCGAAGTGAAACAACGGAATATTAGCCACAACTCCTACTGAAAACATACCGCCAAATTCGTTTTTATAACCATTGTATGAATTTGGATTGGTAACTAAATAATTGCCGGACAAAACAATGTTGGGCATAAACCGCGATAGCATCATCTTCTCGTTTGCTTTTGCCATGTTTTCTACCTGTGTCAGCTGTTTGATCTCCGGTCTGTTGCTTAAAGCTTGATCTATCGGAATAAGTGGGGTGGTATTGTCTTGCGCCAGATCCTGATCGGCTAAAGAGTATACATCGTCCAGTGCAATGCCGCATAGTTGGTTTAATGCCATTCTGGAAAGGTTTAATCCATCTTCGGCTTTTGTTACGGTAATGTCGGCCTCGTTGAGTTTCACTTTTACTTTCAATGCTTCCGACTTGGTAGCGACTCCTTCTTCAATCATTACGTTGACATCCGAATCTACCTGAGCTACTAAATTACGATATTCTTTTGCAAGTTTCACTTTATTTTCCAACGATACCACACGCCAGTAAGCTTCATCTACTTCCAGCAGTAAATCGGTAACTTTACTTTCTCTCTTTGCTTCTGCCAGGCTCTCGCCGTATTTAGCAATATTATAAAGTTCCTTGATTTTACCACCCATGAAGATAGGTTGTGTAAAGCCAACTGATCCGGCAAATACATTATTGATATCATATTCCAGAGCACTTTTGGGTAGCAACGCATAGTTTTTCCACTGTATTTTTTCCGGATTTGTTTTGGGATTAAAAGGATTATTATTTGCATCTAACGGAACACCTGTTGATGAAAAACTGTTGTTCCACGAACCCTGATAGTTTATAGCTCCGCTGGAGCTCATGTTGTAAACCGGCAGATAAGCATCTTCGGATAATAGCGATAGGTTTTTCTGATTCCAGGTGTATGCACCGTTTGCCGAAAAGTTAGGCAGAAATTGTGTGAATGCCGCTTTTTTCAATTCAGTAGCTGCTTTTACGCTTTCTTGTGCCATTTGGATACTCTTGTTGTGGGTGAGTGCCATCTGTCTGCAATCTTCGAGCTGCAATACCTTTTGCGAGTAGACTTGCATGGTTGCCGCGAGCATCATAATTACGAATACGTTTTTCTTCATACTTTATATCTTGTTATTTAATTGGTCAAACAATAGTTGTGTATGCAACTACATGCTTATAGGTTTATTTTAAATTTGTCATAATCTTACGTAATACATTTCGGCTGATATTCATTTCTTCATCCGTAATGCCATTTAATGTTTTTGTGGCAATTTGCTGAACCAATTCGGTAGCTTTATTCTGCAAGGCGGCTCCTGTTTCGGTTAAGTGGATTAAATTAATTCGTCTGTCGTTATTAGTTGAAACCCGGGTTGCCAGATTTCTTTTTTCCAGCTTATCAATCAGCCGGGTCATGCTGGGTTTATCTTTTGCGGTGAGGCTGCAAAGAGTCTGTTGGGTGACTTTATCTTTTTGCCATAAACAAGCCAACACCGACCATTGTTCAGTGCTAATATCAATCCCTTCGTTTACAAAAGCCCGCAGGAACGTTCTGTTGATAGCTGCTGAAACCTTACCGACTAATATGTCGAATATTTCGTTGTTTTGTAATTGTGTCATATCGTTGCGTGTTTAATAGTTGTTTGAACAACTATGCAAAAGTACAACGAATAATTGTGTTTTTTGTTCTTGAGTTTGTTATTTAACTCGTTTTTAATAGGGATAGTGGCGAATATATTTCTGAGAGTAGGAGAGTGGGTGCTGGGGACTAATTTACTTTGTGCAAAAACAGTGTAGTGCTGGATCAATAATCCAATGTGCTTTTAATGATCATATGTCGATTTGCAGGAACATTCACTGTCCCTGTCCTTGTCTGAACCACGATTATATCAGATTAAATGATTTAGCAGATAGTTTGGTAGTTCAGATTTGTTTGTATTTTGTATTGATTAGCCTTTTGAATTCTAAGCTCTTACTTCCAAAATTTATCAATAGGCCTACTTCTATATTATATGCTTCAAGGTAATTAATAGCCTGAGCCAGATGTACATCTTCAAGTTTGATAATGGCTTTCAACTCTACCGAAATAACCTCTTCTACAAGAAAATCGACCCTACGTGTTCCTATTTGGATAGATCGGTAAAATATAGGCATTTCGAATTCCCGTTTAAAATTCAGATTATAGTTTGGCATTTCAATTTCTAAAGCTCTTTGATAGATGACCTCTTGAAAACCATTGCCTAGTATTTTATGAACTTGCATAGAAGCTCCTATTATATCACCGGTAATATTTTTATATTTATAATCTTCCATTTTATATCTTGTAAATAGTACTTATTTTAAGCTTATTACTAATTCTAAAACTTTATTTTTTAAAACTTCATTTTCACTTCCCCATTAATGTAGTTTCAGAGTATCTGTTTTTATCTGATTAATCAGCTGAATCCAAGTTCAGACAATGTGCAGCAGCGTGAATACGCTTCAACCAACGCTTCCTTGCTGGGTCGTTCCGACCACAGGAAGCATAAGTATTAGGGGCTGGGCTTTGTCGTTTTAATTTCGTCATCAAGTTTTGAAAATCTTCTTTCTAAATGTTTACAAAATCCGTCTAAGTCTGGAAATACAGTTGAATGATTTATCCCGAGAAGATTTAAGCTTTTCCTCAGTGTTTTAAAATTATCCGGCTTAATAATTATTTTTGTCAATACTTTCGAGAATCTTTTATTGGTTTCAAACTTTATTATTTTTCCTCCGTCATTGATTTTATGAACTGTAAACGCACCTGCTTGAGCAGAAATTCTTCTTGAGACAACTTTGGGACGATATATTTTCGTCAACTTATTTGAGAGAGGACCATACGATTCTGTATTTGTTCTGAAATCTTGAACTTCGGCATTTAGAATCCATATAACGCCATTTTCATGAGTTCCTTTTTCACTTTTTAATGGAGTCTCAAACACTGCAAACCAAAGTGCTATTAATGGACTATAACTCCAATCTAGAAGTCTTGTTGGTAATCCATGGTGCTGAGCAAGAGCAAGTAAATCCCATTCATTTTCTGGTTTGAATTCAGATAATGGGATTACACCTCTTTCAAATTCTTTAAGTATTAAATTTTCAACGTTTTTAATACTTCCACGCAGATTTAATCTTGCCAACTTCGGTAATAGTGGCTTATCAATTCTTTGTCCTCGAAATAGAAGTTCTGCAAAGTTTCCATTCTTTTCTGAGTTCATCTTAATTGTATCTACGGTATCAAGATAATCTCTTATGTTTTCAATGTATTCAATTTTATAACTTGTCATTGTTTTTTTATTTTTTGCCTTACCCCTAACGACTGAGGCTATGGGCATTTGGCGGTTTGCGGGAGCATTCGCTGTCGTGGAACGACAAAGTGAATGCGGGAGCAAAACTGCCGGAATGCACGTCAGCCAGCCAATGAACATAGGCGTGTGTTATGGGCTAGGCTTTAATTTGTTATCACTTTATTATTGAACTTCTTGTTGAGAATTTCTTCAATGTTCATGAATTTAAAATTTTTTGAATGAGTCTTTTTGTCAATGTCTTCATAAGTCAATGTAAAATTCAAAATAGTTTTCTCATTTCTTTCGTTGACATTCTTATATCTAAATGAAATATCTTTCTTTTTACCTTCCCCGATATTCTGAAAAGGTATGTATATTTCGAAATCGTTTGGAATGTTTTCCTTGAATCTCAGAATCTTTGCAGATTTACCATTGTTTATCAAGCTCGCCGAAATTAAATCACCATTATATTCTTCAAATTCAATAACTAGTATTGGTTCAACCTCGCTTTTTCTATGAGAAAGTGATAAATTATTTTGGTACTTCTGAAATTCCAACTCGTTTTTTAATATTTCAACTTGATTAGTCAATAACTTTGTATGTTTAATACTCTGAATAGCAATTGTATTTAAACTGTTTATTTGCTTCTGCAATTCTAAGTCTTTCTGAAAAAAAACAATGCATGCAACAATTGCTGCAGGTATAGAGATTGCAGCAGCAATTGATTGAATCCAGTCGGTTATTTTGGGCTTGTTTTTTACCGCATTTTCTTTTTTCATTTTCTTTTCATTTTCTAAGCTTGCTATTAAGCTTGTGTTATGTGCTGGCTATTTCTTTTGTTTTATTTTACTCTTATAATGTCTGCACTGAAATCTGACATAAGATAAACTCTGTCGAATTTAGAGTCTGTCTTGTAGTTTACAGTTTCATTTAATTCGTATGAGACAGAAGAAAGTGAACCAATAAGTAAAACTAACCAATATTCTAATATATCTATGTCACTTGTTTTATAGTTGAGTATTTTCTGTTCTTTTTTCAGTATTTCTTCTTTTAGTCGCTCTAAAGTCAACGGTTCTGGTTGCCAGTTTTTTTCTTTATAATAGAATGTTACTTTTGAATGTCGCTTAATTCTTATGTCAGTAATAAAGTCTGGCAATTCGATATTTTCGCCTAAATTAATCTGATAAACCAAATCTGCAATCAATGTAAGTAATGGAATGAATATAATGTACCATTTTAATTTTTCAAAGACGATACTATTTAACATCCCATTTAGGGGCTTGGGGCGGAAAATAGACTTTAATACCGCCCCTAAATCCCCTGAAGGGGACTTGAAATTACAACCGTATCGTCTAACGATTTTCTGAAAAATAGGACATTATTTAATTCCTATTACTTAGCATAGACTTTTTTTTCTTTTTGTGAGTATTCTAATTCATCATTCTTGAATTCAATGCCGGCAGAAATTGTCAAATTCGAATACTTTTCTTCAAATATTTTAGATGAATACTCTACCAGATTTACTATTTTAAGATATTTACGTGCATCCTTTGTTAATATCCTTGTGTGTTCTAGACCAATTAGTTTGGATTTGTGTTTGATAATAAAATCTGGAGCAGGAGGTTGAGGCTTTTCCACAATCTGAATCTCAGAGTCTACCTTATAAACGAACTTCCCTATTTGGCACACTTCTAATATTTCCTTTCTCTCAAGTGTGTATTTCTCAAAGATTGGATTTACAATTCGTCCAAGTTCTTCACTCTCTTTTTCTGAGTCTGAAATGAGTTTCTTTATGTCGTTTATGTTTATCTCGAATTTCATTTTTTTTAAGCTTGCCCCTAACAATTTATATCGGCACCCAGGTGACCTTATATAAACTTTATTTTTCGGGTTGTTTGTAGCTAAGTAATTACTTGTTAGTATTCTAATGTTTTGCTATGTGTTTAGCATGGGTGCTTATACAGGAATTTAATAAGTTGCCATTTTATTCGTATAAAGCTCTTTTTTAATCAATCCCACCCCAAAGATAAATACTTTATTTTAGTTAACCTAACCTAACTATTGCGTGAATTGTTGATAAGTACGTGTGGATATAAAAAACGGATGTTGCGTTAGTGTGCAACACCCGTATATGTTTTGGTAGGAGTGGGGCTTAGCTTTTTGTGTCGGTAGTGTCGGCGCTGTCAGTCGATTTTTTGGAACTTCGTCTATAAAATATGATGGAAGCTGCCTGATATTTTTGATAAAAATCGGGGTCTTTTCGTTTAAACTGAGTGGCCAGACGGTCGAGCCTTTTTTTCTTTAGATTGGTGGCTTCTACAAACAAATTAGCTATTTGTTTGGTGTAACCCGAGTGTTCGATTTTAGCTTCGCGTGGGTCGGTGCTTACCGCTTTGTACGCCAGGTAAGCATCTTCGAAATCTTTCAATTCTTCAACGCTTATTCCCTGAATCAGTAGATCTTCGGGTGCTATTTTACCAGCTTCTTCCACTACGGCTCCCGATGCACTTAACAGATCGGTGCGCGACATTTTACTGATTTTGTTTTCGTTGTAGTTTACCTTGGTAGCCAATGCTGCATCTTTTTTCTTGATGGCGTATTCATGTATGGCGCCCGATACATCTTCTAGCAAATCGTTGAGGTCGTCCATCCGCGTATCTTTGTTAGTAGTAACACCGCCGATATCTTTTATTTGCTGAATGGCTGCTTCCTCAATCTGCGCATTGATTGATTCAAGCTCTTTAATGCCTATAGCAAAGGCTGGAATAAGCGCCATGGCTTTTGGACTGTTTTTCGATTCTTTTACAACAAGCTCGTAAGAGGTTAGTTTCGCTTTCTGGATTAGATTCATATTCTGTATTGTTTTAAGTTTTACATGTTGCAAACATAAAAACTTTTTTTTATATTTAAAAATACAGTTGATGAATTTTATAATTATTTTTATTTTGTTCTGTATTACAGTTTCTTTTTTAGCTTTTTAGTTTGGTTTTTGAGCTGTTTAGCGACTTCCGCAAAATTTTAGCGACCTTCTCCAGTTTTATTGCGGTCTCCGCAGAATTATTGCGGTCTTCTCCAAAATTATTGCGGCTTCCGCAAAATTATTGCGGTCTTCTCCTAAATTATTGCAGTCTCCGCAGAATTATTGCGGCCTTCTCCAAAATTATTGCGGTCTCCGCAGAATTATTGCGGCTTCCGCAAAATTATTGCAGTCTCCGCAGTTTTATTGTGGTCTTCTCCTAAATTATTGCGGCTTCCGCAGAATTATTGCAGTCTCCCCGAAATTATTGCGGTCTCCGCAAAATTATTGCAGGCTTCTCCAAAATTATTGCGGCTTCCGCAGAATTATTGCGGCCTTCTCCAAAATTATTGTGGTCTTCTCCAAAATTATTGCGGTCTCCGCAGAATTATTGCGGTCTTCTCCAAAATTATTGTGGTCTCCGCAGAATTATTGCAGTCTTCCCAAAATTATTGCGGTCTGTAGACCTGAATAGCCTTGTAACTCGTAACTATTAACTTGTAACTACTTTTTTAATATCCTCAGCGCATTAAAAATTGCAATCAGCGCAACGCCCATATCTCCAAACACAGCTTCCCACATGGTGGCAACACCCAATACGCCAAGTAAAATGAAAATCAGTTTTATACCCATGGCAAAATAAATATTCTGCCAAACAATGTTTCTGGTTATTTTTGCCACGTCAATGGCCAGAGAAACTTTGGATGGCGAATCGGTCATCAGCACTACATCGGCTGTTTCAATGGCTGCGTCGGACCCAAGTGCTCCCATGGCTATGCCCACATCGGCACGGGCTATTACCGGAGCATCATTTATTCCGTCGCCCACAAAGGCAACTTTACCGCCTTTATTTTCTTTGATTAATTGTTCGATATGTTTTACTTTATCTTCGGGCAATAGTTCGTAGTAAAAGCCGTCGATACCTAATCTTTCGGCAAAGGCTTGTGCGGCATACTGATTGTCGCCGGTAAGCATCACGGTTTTGATATTCTTTGCTTTTAGGTTTTCAATGGCCTGAATGGCATCGTCTTTCAAACTGTCGGAAATAATGATATAACCGGCATAAACATGATCGATGGTGACATGCACCACCGTTCCGTTAACCTGACAAACCGAATGCTCTACGTTTTCGGCATGTAACATCTTATCGTTGCCGGCAAATATTGTTTTAGCATCCACAACGGCTTTCATTCCTTGTCCGGATATTTCTTCGGTTTGTGTAATTCTGGCGAGATCAATTTTACCCGGATACGCAACAGTGATGGATTGTGCTACCGGATGATTGGAATTAGCCTCGGCATAAGCGGCATATTCCAGAATTTCGTCTTTGGAAAAACCGTTGGACGTAACTACCTCCGTAACTTTAAATTCTCCTTTTGTAAGTGTTCCTGTTTTGTCGAACACCACCGTAGTAACCTGTGTCAGTGCATCCAGAAAATTAGAACCTTTTACCAGAATTCCTTTCCGGGCTGCTAAACCCACTCCACCAAAATAACCCAGGGGAATGCTGATAACCAATGCGCAAGGACATGAGATAACCAGTACAACCAATGCGCGGTAAATCCAATCGTCATACGTTTGTCCACTAAATAAAAGTGGGGGCAATACGGCTAACAGCAGCGCACCAATAACCACTACGGGCGTATAATATCGTGCAAAAGTGCTAATGAATTTCTCGGTTTTAGCTTTTTGTGAAGTGGCATTTTCTACCAGTTCCAGAATTTTTGAGATCGACGATTCTCCGAATAACTTATCGACTCTGACGGTGAGTAGTCCGGACTGATTAATCATTCCTGCCATCACTTCATCGTTTTCAGATACTTTTCGGGGAACACTTTCGCCTGTCAGCGCTGCAGTATTCACAAACGAAGTTCCGTTGAGTATCGTTCCGTCGAGTGGTACTTTTTCGCCCGGCTTAACGATGATGGTGTCTCCAATCTTCACTTCTTCGGGAGAAACCCGGACAACTTCCGCACCCGATTTCAGATTGGCATAGTCGGGTTTAATTTCCAGCAACGATTTGATTGATTTACGCGACCGTCCCACTGCAATGTCCTGAAACAATTCACCGGTTACATAAAACAACATCACTGCCACCGCTTCGGGCATTTGATGAATGGCAAAAGCTCCCAGTGTGGCTACGGCCATGAGGAACTGCTCATCGAAAAATTGCCCTCTGAAGATATTTTTTGCTGCTGTGGCTATCACATTCCAACCCACAATGAGGTAGGCGCTAACAAATACAGCATATTCCGCAAGTTGAAACGGAGTATTGTGTAGTTTTTCTTCGAATAACAAGCCTATAAGCAGCAAGACCAGGGCTGAAGCTGCTTTGATGATTGTTCCCCTATTTTCGACTAGCTCGTTTACCGATACCAGTTTTGTTTCTTTATCAAGGTCCTGTACTTCCACTTCCGGTTCAATGGCTTTAATCCTGGCTTTTACTTTTTCAATATTATCTGTATCGATAGTCATGGTGGCATTTGCAAAATTCACCGTTACGGATTTCACTTCCTCCAGTTTCGACAGGCTGCTTTCTATCTTAGACGCACATGATGCACAATCCAACTTGTTTAGCTTATATTTTTTCATATCTAATTTGCGTTTCGTTTTATATCAGAATAAAGTAAGTGAGCGTATGATCAAAATTTGTTTATTTTAATTCACCCCTAGATCCCCTAAAGGGGACCTTTGCCGCGTGAAAATGTTGATTCTTTTTCGCACATGTCGCACTTCGGCAGCCCCCTTTATGGGGTTTGGGGGCAGTTTTCAAATGTATTTTCCGCCCCAAGCCCCTAAAGGGGATGTGAAATAGTATCGTCTTTGAAAAATTAAAATGGTACATTATATTCGCTCCATTACTTAAGTAAGTCGTATTCTTATTGAAACATAATGTCGCACCTACGGAGCTTTGTAGCCCTTAAATAACAATTGAATCTACCATACTATCGCCACTCTGTGGCTAAAACAGGTACGTAGTACCGGCAGTATGGTAGAAGTATATATGCAATCGAATTCAATAAGCTCCGTAGGTGCGACATTATTGACAAATTTCAAGAATAATAAATACGACATTATTTAATTCCGATTACTTATACTCAAACCCTAAGATTTTTGTATGTTTTTTCTGTCGCAAAAATACGGAAAATGAAAGTGCAACTAAGTTGCAAAGTTAGTCCTTGACGGTGTATTAAGTATTTGGATAAATATAATGTCGTATAACCAAATCAAAATGAAAATAAGATTAAAACGCGGATAAACGCTGATAAAGCGGATTTTTATACGGATTTTAATTCCGACAAGTCGGAATCGAAGATCAACGTAGTTAATGATTTTCAATAGTTTCAGGATTTTATCTGTCATGCTTGCATGACTAAAATCTGTTTTAGATCCGTTTAATTATCATCCGTTCATATCCGCTCAATCCGTAAAATCAGCGTTCCATTTTTTGTTGGAAAATACGACATTATATTCTTCCGCTTACTTATGTTTAAATTAACAGCTCATTTCTCCTGCGTTTTTCTTTGCCGAAAGTAAATTGTAGGCGCCTTTAATGATAAGTTTAGCATCTTTAAAGTTGAAACCTTCGGGCAAAACAACTTCTGTGAATCCGTCACTTGTAACGCCTTTCTGAACCTGGATCATTCTGTATTCAGTCATTTTCTTTCCGTTTTCTACTTTATCCTTGTCGTGCACAAAAATATAATCCTTATCGTCGAAACTAACGATGGATGCAGAAGGAACTGATGTGACTTGATTACTTTTTGCCTGAATAACAGCATTCACATACATGCCCGGTAACATGCTTTTACAACGACCCACAACATTTGCATACACTTTGTAAGTCTTATCGTTATTTATAGATTTTCCGGTTTGATAGATAACCGCTTCATGTTGTTCTGTTTCGTTGTTGATATAAAAGCGAATTTTCTCACCGCTTGCCACCTTGTCAGCGTCTTTTTCGAACAAGGTAAGTTCAAGGAAAAGTTTATCGCTGTTTACAATTTCGAACAATACATCGGAAGCCGAAACCGACTTGCCAATGCTTACGTTTACCGCTTTAATATAGCCCGAGATAGGTGAAACTACCGCTACCGACCGGCTGATATTATCTTCGGTCAGTCTGAAAGGATTAATCCCGATAAGTGACAGCTTTTGTTCCAATGCTTTTACCTGAACCTTGAGGCTTTTGTAATTGGAAGTAACCTGTTGCATATTTTTCTGAGAGGATATATCGTTCTTGTATAGTTCGCTTTGGCGGTTATATTCCGCTTTTGCAAGTTCGCATTTGTTTTTTGCTTCCAGGTAATTTTGCTGAATGTCGATAAACTCCTGATTTTCCAGCATGGCCAGTGTTTGTCCTTTCCGAACGGCATTGCCCGGCATCAGTTTCGTGCTTTTTACAAATCCACCCATCGGCATACTAACGGTTGCCAGATTTTGTGGTGCAACAGACACTGTTCCGTTTACCTTCAGGGTTCCACTCATCGACCGCAACTCTATGGCTCCGGTTTCTATATCGGCAAGCTTTATCTGGTCGTCACGTAGCTCAACGATATCTTCGGGGATTACCTCGGTCTCTTTTTCGGCTACGGTCGCTGCTTTTTTATTTCCGTTGCACGACACTAAAGCAATGCAGAAAACAGAAATAAGGATTGATAGTTTGAAATTATATTTTGTCATAATACTGTTGTTTTATGCTCAATGCCCGGCTTAGACTCTGGATGTAATCCAGATAATCAATAGCTCCGGCCTTATAACTTTTGCTTGCCTGATCGATAATCAAATCGGCTTCCGGAACGGCTTGCTTTTCGTAATAATTCAAACTGTTGTTGTATTTTGCATATTCGCCTAACAACGAATTATAATTCCCCAAAAGCGACTTTGAATAATTCTCAGCACTGAATTGGCTTACTTTTTCTTGTAATCTGGCAGCTTTAATTTTGGCCGCATTAGAACCAAACCACAATGGAACGGCAACACCTGCCTGAATGCCTGTAAATCGATCGCCCGAACCAAAGGTACGCGGGACACCATTTACTGTCTGTTCACCTCGTATAGTCTGACTGAAATAGCCGATGCTTAAATCGGGAAGCAATTTGCTTTTTTCCAGTTTAGTCTCCATGCGGGATAACTCAATTTGTTGCTGAGCAAAGCCCAACTGTGGATTCCCGGATACTCTGGAAATGTCAGTGTTGGGTAAAAAGTCGGCTCGTTGCAATACTGTATCTGCCGGTAATACCGATTCAGTTGAATTTAAAAGTACCTGCAGCTTCTGATTAAAAATGAGAATATCAGCTCTCACTTGTTGCAATTGGTTACGCACTTCCATACTCTGCGAACGGGCGGTTATCATTTCCAGTTGATTGGTTTCACCCGTTTTCATTCTTAGCTCGGCCGCACGCTGAAAACCCGAATAAAGACTATCTTGCCACAAAAACAGTTTTTGTTTTGACAGCAAATAAGCCAATTGTCCGTAAACTTGTTTTACCTGTGTGGCAATTTCAAGTTGTGAAGTTTTTAATTCCCATTCGCTACTCTTTACATTCGCATTTGCCAGTTTATGTTGATTGGCATATACGGTTGGGAAAGCAAAAGACTGGGAAACGGTAAAGCTGTTATCCTTTGAATAAGAATTAAATTGCCCGAATTGCCCATCAATGCTTGTTTTCGGAATGTCCCAGGCAGCACCTTTCAATGCTTTTTGAACATCGAACGAATAAGCGGATGACCGAACTGATAAGTTACTATCCAATGCTTGTTGAATGGCTTGTTTCAGATCTATTCTTTTGGGTTGTTGTGCATTCGCAGTTGAAAAACCGAACAATAAAAGAATTAGCAATGCAGTTGCTGCCGGTTTACGTTTAAACAGCCCTTTCCATGATATCTTTTTGAAACTATTCGTAGAAAAGAAAATGTAGAAAATTGGTAAAACAATTAATGTCAGTAAAGTGGCTGTTATTAATCCTCCAATAACTACTGTTGCCAACGGTTTTTGAACCTCAGCTCCTGCCGAAGTAGACAAAGCCATAGGTAAGAAACCCAGCGAAGCCACAGCAGCAGTCATAATTACAGGGCGCAAACGTGTATGCAGTCCTTTCAGTACCCGTTCGGTAATATCGGTAATCCCTTCTTCTTTTTCGAGTCGGTTAAATTCCGAAATAAGCACAATACCATTCAGCACCGCAATACCAAACAAAGCGATAAAGCCAACTCCTGCCGAAATGGAGAAATTCATGCCCCGTATCCAAAGTGCCAAAATACCGCCAATGAGCGACATGGGCACAGCTGTATAAATTAATAAGGCTTGTTTTACAGAATGGAATGTAAAGAACAACAGTACAAATATCAGCAACAGCGCCACCGGAACAGCAATAGCCAAACGAGCCTTAGCAGCCTGAAGATTCTCAAACTGACCGCCATATTTTACATAATAGCCTGTTGGTAGTTTCACGCTGGAATCAATTTGTTTTGTTACGTCGGTTATAACACTTTGTACATCTCTGTTGCGCACATTAAACCCAATGGTGATACGGCGTTTAGTGTCTTCGCGCGACACCTGTGCCGGGCCTGATTTTATGGCAACACTGGCAATCTGGTCAAAAGGTATTTGTCCGCCATTGGGCAGAGCCACCGAAAGATTCTTGACATCGTCAAGACTTTGCCGGTAATCTTTATCCAATCGAACCACCATCCCAAATCGTTTTTCTTCGTCAAAAACAACCCCTGCCTGACTTCCGGCAAAGGCCGTGCGTAGAACCTTGTTTACATCTTCGATAGAAAGACCGTATTGAGCCAACCTGTCGCGGTTATATTCAACCTGAATCTGAGCCAGCCCGGTTACTTTTTCTACATTGATGTCTACAACACCTTGCACTTTTTGAATAATTTTCTCTACTTGCGAGGCCTTATCTGCTAATGTATTCAGGTCGTCGCCAAATATTTTTATAGTAATATCCTGTTTCGATCCAGAAAGCAATTCGTTAGTACGCATCTGGATCGGCTGTTGAAACTCAAACTTCACACCAGCCAGCGGAATAAGTGCTTCTTCCATTTTCGCCACCAGTTCTTCCCGGTTTTTTGCCGAAGTCCATTCGCTTTTATCTTTGAGTGTAATAATGTAATCGCCCGTTTCCATAGGGGTAGGATCGGTAGGTATTTCACCTGCACCAATCTTACAAACCGTATGTTTAATCTCCGGAAAGTTGTCGAGCAATATTTTGTTGGCTTTCTGAACCTGTTCCACAGTGTTGGAAAGCGAACCTCCTTGTAAGGTTATTACAGCTGCTGCCAGATCGCCTTCTTCCAACTGAGGGATAAATTCACCTCCCAAACTATTAAAGACAAACAGACTAATGATAAAAAATACGATTGCAGATACAGATACCAGCAGTTTCCGTTTTAAGGCAAAGCGAATGGCCGGATTAAATATCTTGTGAAACCAATCCATCATTTTGTCTGATAAATTTGGTTTGTGCCCGGTATTTTTGCTTAGAAATAAGGATGAAACCATAGGCACATAGGTCAATGAAAGAATGGTTGCTCCGATCAATGCAAATGCTACCACTTGCGCCATGGGGCGAAACATTTTACCTTCAATACCTACCAAAGCCATAATCGGCACATAAACAATCAGAATGATAATTTGTCCGAATGTTGCCGAACTCATCATTCGTTTGGCCGATTCAAATACCGTTTCGTCCATTTGGGGCTGCGATAGTCTTTTAATGCCCGGATGATGATGCTTGCTCATCGTTATTCGGTGCACCACACTTTCCACAATAATCACCGCCCCGTCCACAATCAATCCAAAGTCAATGGCGCCAAGACTCATTAAATTACCCGATACTCCAAAAAAGTTCATCATGGATATGGCAAACAGCATGGAGAGCGGAATAACCGAAGCCACAATCAGCCCGGCTCTCAAATTACCCAGAAATAAAATCAGAATAAAGATAACGATTAATGCTCCCTCAATTAAGTTGCGTGAAACGGTACTAATAGCACGACCTACCAAATCGGACCGATTCAAAAACGGTTCAATTTTCAGACCCTGAGGTAGCGATTTTTGAATAGATTGTATGCGGGTCTCTACATTTTTTGTAACCTCGTTGGCATTTGCTCCTTTGAGCATCATTACCACACCACCAACTGCTTCGGTTGTATCAATAACCATGGCGCCGTATCGTGTTGCACTGCCGTATTGAACCGTTGCAACATCCCTGACTAAAACAGGCATGCCCGAAGGATTATTTTTTACTACAATTTTTTCAATATCTTCCAACGATTTTACTAAGCCAATACCACGTATAAAATAGGCTGTTGGTTTTTTATCTATATAGGCACTTCCTGTATTCTCATTGTTTTTTTCGAGCGCACTGAAAATGTCTGTAAGAGTCAGGTTCATTCCCCTTAGTTTCTCGGGATTTATCGCAATTTCGTATTGTTTTACAAAACCGCCGTAGCTATTAATATCAGCAACACCTATAGTTCCCAACATCTCACGACGCACCACCCAATCCTGAATAGTACGAAGATCCATCGGATTATATTTATGCTCAAATCCTTTTTCTACAGCAAGGCGGTATTGATATATTTCTCCCAAACCGGTGGAAATGGGAGCCAGTTCTATTTTAGCAAGTCCTGCCGGAATTATATCCTCGGCTTCTTTAAGCCGTTCGCTCATCTGCTGCCTGGCCCAGTACACATCAACATTGTCTTTAAATACAACGGTGATAACCGACAGTCCCAACCGGGATATGGAGCGAAGCTCAATAATGTTTGGAATATTGGCAATGGCTACCTCTATCGGGGCGGTAATGGAACTCTCCACTTCCTGTACAGCCAGAGAGGGAGCAAGGGCAATAACCTGTACCTGATTATTGGTTATGTCCGGAGTTGCATCAATAGGCAATCGGGTGAGCGAGTACGTCCCCCAACCTATGAGTGCAACTACAAATAAGCCTATAATGAACTTATTTTTTATTGAAAAATGAATAATTCGTTCTATCATGAAATATGTTCTGTTAATTGAAAACTCTGATTTGTTTTTGTGAGAGTGACTAATGAGATAGTCGTAGATAAGTTCTTGTGGAACTTTTTACCTGGTATGTAATAGAGCGCGAAGTAAATAATATCAACATGAATAATAATCCGAAGCCGATAAGGAACCAGCATTCGATTAAATTTATCATATTCAATAATTTATTTTTTCACTAGGCTTCTCTTTGTTAGTTTAGGTTTACTCATTCATGAGCAAAGTTTTAAATATAACCAAGAGCCTGATATTACTATCAGGTACAAAATATCAGGTAAATAAGAATAAATTAAACTAGGGTAGGAGGTCCCCTAAAGGAAAGCTCAGAGGAAAGATGTTGTTTTAGGATAACGATATCTCTAATTGGAAAAGTAGCTAATAAAACGCTGTCGTAGAGTTTTACCAGATTAAAAGCTGTAATAACAAATAACAATGCATTAAATGCAGTATTTGTGTCAATTGTTATTGAATTGGCTTTTGTAAGAACAATATTATTTAGAGCATGACAATGCTTATTGGCTTCAGGAGAAGATTCACCTCGTGTTTCTGTAGTGCTGGAGCTGCTATGGTCGCTGTATGAATCGAGATGATGGTGGTGAGGGATAGTAGCATGAAGCAGTATTACCAGTCCAGCCAGTAATATTAAGATAAGTCTGCTATTTTTCCCCATTCTGTTCATAGAAATTCGATTGCAACTGTTAGAACAACCGCAAAGATAACAAAAAAGTTTATGCAACCGAGTTGCAACCCGAATTTTGTGTTTTTGCAGGTCAGTCCTGATTTTTGCAATCATTCACCCGATTTCATTACTCGGTGCGACATTTTGTTGCCGTACCTTTGTCATATCAAATTCAAAAAGAATATTGAATAATAAAACTACAATTATATATGAAAACAATATTGCATAAATCAGAATCTCGCGGACATGCCAACCATGGTTGGTTAGATACGCATCACACATTTAGTTTTGCCAACTATTACAATCCTGAACGAGTTAATTTTGGTGCACTGCGGGTGCTTAATGATGACTGGATTGCCAGTGGCGAAGGATTTGGAAAACATCCGCACGACAATATGGAAATTATCACCATTCCATTGATTGGAGCAGTAGAACACAAAGACAGTATGGGGAACCATGGCGAGATTGCTGCCGGCGAAATTCAAGTGATGAGTGCCGGAACCGGAATTTTTCACAGTGAATTCAATCGAAATCAGAATCAGGAATTGCAGCTTTTGCAAATCTGGGTTATACCAAATAAACGAAATGTGACTCCGCGCTATGATCAAATCTCGTTGGCTGAAATTGAAAAACCGGACGAATTATTTCAGATACTTTCGCCTAATCCAAATGATCAGGGTGTATGGATTCATCAGAATGCCTGGTTCCATTTAGGTGAATTGTCAGAAGGATGGATAGGCAAATACGAATTAAAAGACAAGAATAATGGAGTTTATTTCTTTGTAATAGATGGAGATGTGACGGTTGCCGGACAGAAGCTGAATAAAAGAGATGGATTGGGAGTCAGTGAAACTTCTTCGATAGAAATATCTTCGGATAGCCTCTCGAAATTATTGATAATGGAAGTTCCGATGAATGTCTGACAAAAATAGAAAATAAAAACAATTAAATAAATAATAATCAAGTCTCAGATCACTTGATCCGGGCTTTAAGACACAAAAAAAACATGATGAAAACAATTAAACAATTTCTAGCTACAAACCAACAATCATGGTCATTATTAGTTTCCCGTTTGGCATTGGGTGTTGTAATTCTGCCTCATGGTATGCAAAAGGCACTCGGGCTTTTTGGTGGACATGGATTTGCCGGTACAATGGGATTTCTCCAGTCAATGGGAATGCCTTTTTTAATTGCATTGCTTGTTATTCTTGCCGAATTTGTCGGTAGTATCGGACTTATTCTGGGTCTTGGAACGCGCTTTATGGCTTTTTCAGTGGGTTTGACTATGGCAGGAGCTGCCATTTTGGGTGGCCATATTCACAACGGTTTTTTCATGAACTGGTTTGGAATGCAAAAAGGCGAAGGTATTGAATACTTTATTCTGGTTGTTGGTTTGGCTCTGGCTGTCCTGATTGGCGGAAGCGGTAAGTTATCTGTTGATAATCTTATTTTAAAGAGACTTAAATAAGTATCGAACTTTTAATGTTGGAAGGAGGCAATTTTATTGTCTCCTTTTTTTCTGTTACATAGATATAAAAAACAAGGAGCCGATCCACACTTGTGAATCGACTCCTTGTATAATTTAAAACTGAAAAACTTATTCAGCAACTACTTCGAAAGCAACTTCAATAGTTACTTCCTTGTGAAGTTTTAATGTAGCTTTGTAAGAGCCTACTTCTTTAACTGCATCTTTAAGTACAATAGTCTTGCGGTCTACGGCAAATCCGGCTTTTTCGAAAGCATCGGCAACCTGGATAGGACCCACTGCACCGAAAATTTTACCGGTTGTACTTGTTTTTGCACCAACAGTCAAAACCAGGTCTTTCAATTTGTCTGCTAATTCGATAGCATCATTTTTCAGACGTTCTAGTTTGTGAGCGCGTTGTTTCAGATCTTCAGCCAACATTTTCTTTGCAGATTGTGTAGCCACAATTGCTTTTTTTGTTGGGATAAGGAAGTTACGTCCGTAACCATCCTTTACTTTCAGGATATCGCCTTTGTAACCTAAGTTGGCTACATCTTCTTTTAATATAATTTCCATACTTTTTCCTCCTTCTTAATTATTTCATCATATCGGTTACATAAGGAAGCAACGCAATATGGCGTGCTCTTTTTACAGCTTGAGCTACTTTACGTTGATATTTCAACGAAGTACCGGTAAGGCGACGTGGAAGAATTTTTCCTTGTTCGTTCAAGAATTTTTTCAAAAATTCCGGATCTTTGTAATCGATGTATTTAATACCGCTCTTTTTGAAACGACAGTATTTTTTCTTTTTTACATCTACTGAGGGTGGAGTTAAGTATCTGATATCTCCGTTGTTTGCTGCCATGTTTTAGTTCTCCTTTACTTCTTTAGATTTAACACTTTTTCTTTTTTCTGCGTACTCGAAGGCATATTTGTCCAAACGGAACGATAAGAAACGGAGTACACGTTCATCGCGACGGAATTGAGTTTCCAGTGTAGCGATTACTGTAGGTTCGGCATCAAATTGAAGCAACGAGTAAAAACCTGTCGATTTTTTTTGAATAGGATATTGCAATTTGCGTAATCCCCAATTTTCTTCATTGGTGATAGTCGCACCATTTTCTACTAAAATGGATTTGAATTTTTCTACCGCTTCCTTCATCTGTACATCAGACAAAACGGGAGTTAAAATGAAAACGGTTTCATAATGATTTAACATACTGTTTGTTAGCTTTTTAGTAATTAATACTTAGTTTTTATTAAAGCGGGGCAAAGGTACAAATAATTCTTTGATTGACAATCGTGTTGATGAAAAAGATGATAAAGAGCTTATTTTTACACTATTTATTTCAATAGAATTAAGAATGTGGATTTGGGCTGAACAATATTGCTGCTAATGGCGTTGTCAAAGTTGAATATAACAGAAACAATAAAATATTATGGCAATTAAAGTAGCTTTTTTTGACTCGAAACCGTACGATGAGACTTCTTTCAAGAATATGAATGAGCATTTTGGTTTTGATATCCGATTTCATAAAGGACATTTGAACAGAGATAATGTGATATTATCGAAGGGGGCTGACGTAGTCTGCGTTTTTGTGAATGCAGTGGTGGACGCAGAGGTCATTGATGAGTTGATAAATAATGGTGTAAAATTGATCGCGTTGCGATGTGCTGGTTTTAATAATGTGGACCTGAAGGCGGCTGAAGGTAGAATAAAAGTGGTGAGAGTGCCGGCATATTCGCCTTATGCTATAGCCGAACATACACTCGCATTGATGCTTACCCTTAACCGCAAAATTCATAAAGCTTATTCCAGAACCCGGGATGGAAACTTTTCGTTGAATGGCTTAATTGGGTTTGACATGCATGGGAAGACAGCTGGCATTATTGGAACGGGTAAAATAGCAAAAATTCTGATTCAGGCTTTGCGTGGTCTGGGTGTGAATGTTGTGGCTTACGATTTATATCCCGATTTGGATTTTGCTAAGAAATATGATGTGAAATACACTACATTAGATGAGTTATATCGTCAGTCGGATATTATCTCATTGCATTGCCCATTGACTAAAGAGACCGAATACATCATTAATGATGATTCAATAGCCAAAATGAAAGATCGTGTTATGATCATAAATACCGGTCGTGGAAAATTAATTCATACGGCAGCGCTTATTGATGGATTAAAGAGTAAGAAAATAGGTTTTGCCGGATTGGATGTGTATGAAGAAGAAAGTAATATTTTTTATGAAGATCGGTCAAATCATGTGATAAATGACGATGTTTTAGCACGTTTGCTGTCGTTCAATAATGTAATTGTGACTTCGCATCAGGCATTTTTCACGAAAGAGGCTATGGAAAGTATTGCAGCTACCACTTTACAAAATATTCAGGATTTTGTAGATGGGAAACCCTTGATAAACGAAGTGACTGTTTAATTGCAAAGAAAAGATTCTGCTTAAATTGCGTAGCATAAATCAGCCTCAAGAGATTTTCTTTTGAGGCTGATTTATGTTGGCTTAATTGACAGAAAAAGTCTCAGATGGAGGTTAAA
>Ga0302163_10000102_pt1 | contig 20357 bp, 16 predicted proteins | sample I_Fen_E2_3_FD_193497 | JGI IMG/M metagenome (GOLD analysis project Ga0302163, IMG submission 193497) | Peat permafrost microbial communities from Stordalen Mire near Abisko, Sweden - I_Fen_E2_3 | ecosystem: Environmental > Terrestrial > Soil > Wetlands > Permafrost | place: Sweden: Abisko...
GGTCCCACTCCTATTCCATAAAATTTTCCTTTCATGCGTTCATTATTGTTTTTATATCGTATCTAAATAGCTACAAGGCGATTTATATGTATTTTAATTTCCAAAAACAGATCATTCAATATTAATGCGAATCAGGATTTAAAAAATAGTCCGTAGGACTTACATATCCATAGAATAAGCAACTATGTATGTTTGTTGTCCGTAGGACATTCACATTTTAGCTTGTTTATCCCCTACGGAGAATTGATTCAGGATGTTTTCATTTTCTATTGATATATATTCCCTACGGGAAATACCTTATTGAACGAAATAGACTTGCCTCCAACTACTGATTCGCATTATTATTTATGTCCACCTGTCCGTCGCAGACGAGTACCTGTCTACTGTAAGACGTCTACCTGTCCGCCACAGATGAGTACCTGTCGACCGTAAGACGTCTACCTGTCCGCCGCAGATGAGTACCTGTCGACCGTAAGACGTCTACCTGTCCGCCGCAGACGAGTACCTGTCTACTGTAAGACGTCTACCTGTCCGTCGCAGACGTGTACCTGTCAACTGTAAGACGTCTACCTGTCCGCCGCAGATGAGTACCTGTCTACTGTAAGACGTCTACCTGTCCGCCGCAGACGTCTACCTGTCCGCCGCAGATGAGTACCTGTCGACCGTAAGATGCCTACCTGTCTCTTGCAGATGTGTACCTGTCCACTGTAAGACGTCTACTTGTCCGTTGCAGAAGAGTACTTGTCCAATGTAAGACATCTACTTGTGTCCACTGCAGAAGAGCACTTGTCCACTGTAAGACGTCTACTTGTCCACTGCAGATGTGTACTTGTCCACTGTAAGACGTGTACTTGTCCGTCGCAGATGAGCACTTGTCCACTGTAAGACGTCTACTTGTCCACTGCAGATGTGTACTTGTCCGCCGCAGATGAGTACTTGTCTACTGTAAGACGTCTACTTGTTATACAGATATGCATATTTATTATCCATAGGACATTCACATTTCACCTTGTTTATCCCCTACGGGGAATTGGTTGTGTTGTTTTCCATTTTTCTATTGATATGTATTCCCTACGGGAAATAATTCATTATAAATAGAGTATGTATGCAACTCCTAATTTATTAAATAGACGACTTATAAATTAAGACTCAATGTTCTTAATACCTAAATGTTGAATTCAAAACTAAGGGCACATAAATAAGAGTAAATAATGCCAATCAGTAGTCAAAAAAAATACTAATTATAATCGTGTTGTTGAAATAATAAATATAGGCGATTGCGGCCTGAACATTTCGGCATTACCCAACTTTTCAATCCGGTTGATGCTTACCTGAATTATTTCGGGTGTACTGAATTCCTCTTCGCTGAAGACTTGTCGGCATTCGATCAGGGTATTCAGCGTTACCGCATTAATCACTACACGTGAGCCAGTGTGACAGTTACGCTCTACCCAATCAATTATTTCTTTCAGATTGCCCCCTGAACCGCCAATGAATATTTTATTCACACCCAACAGGTTCGCTAACGCATCGGGTGCTTTTCCTTCGATCATCTTTATGTTCGGCGTTTCGAACTTCAGCGCATTTTGCCGTATCAGTTCCAATGCCTTTGCTTTTTGCTCCACGGCATACACCGTGCTTTCGGGGAGCAAACGCGCCATCTCAATACTTACCGAACCGGTACCGGCTCCCACATCAAGCAGGCAATCGCCCACTGTGAGCTGGAGTTTCGATATGGATAAAATGCGGATTTCTTCTTTGGTCATGGGCACATCGCCGCGGATAAATTCGCTATCGAGGATGCCCGCAGTAAGTTGCTGGTTATATTTATTCATTTGAAATCAAGTCTTTATTTATTATGATCACAGAGCAAAGTCCGAAATCATGCTGTTGATCTTTCAATTCATTGGCAGTACTAAAAACGATTTGTTCATCGGAATACGATAAGCGATTTCCAACATACATCTCACATTCGCCCAATCCTTTTTCGGATAAATGCATGGCTATTTGTTTCCATGAATTCAAACTATCCGTTAGTAGAAAAGTCTTTCGGTTCGATCTTACTTTCATCACATAATCCACCGTCATGCCATGCAAACTACCTATCCATGCGTCGTGATAAGTCATGGCAAGCTTTGCAAAAAAGTATTGGTAGCTACTAATGCCCGGAACCACGTTCAATTCCGTTGGCATGAAATGACGCAATAGCGTTGTGAGCAAACTATGGAAACCGGTGTCACCCGACACTAAAACGGTCATAGCAGTATGCTCTGAAGTTTTTAATGTTTCAATAATTTGTTCGATATTATTGCGCAGCACCCATGTTTCTTTATCGCTCACATTGAATATCTCCAAATGCCTTTTGCCACCTACTACCAATGTGCTTTCAGCTACCAGCCGAAATACCTCCGGCACAATGAGCTCCCGATTACCCGGACCGATTCCGCAGACATTTATTTTTCTGGTATTTTGTTGTTCTGCCATGCTTTTTTAGTTACAAGTTGATAGTTACATGTTACAAGGTATTTATCCGACAATCCCGTCAAAACGGGATGTTCGTTTTTCAATGTCTTTAGCTACACATTTTATTAAATGAATATCTTCTCGAAGACCGCTCTTAAGTCCCCTTCAGGGGATTTAGGGGTGAATTAATCATCCACTCATCTGCACAGGTTGTTTTTCCTAACAGCCCTTTATCTTGCGAGAAGACTATGACTTCAATTGCGGCTTTATGGCGGATATGTTCCTCGCAGCGTCGCTGAATAACTGTGCTCAGGTAATCAAAAAATCCCGGAGCGTTGATATAGTCAATGGCTTCCTCCGAAGTATTGCTTTGCATAATCTGTGAAAATGCCGCAGCATCGCCGCTGTACTGCATATAGTGCGCTGCCATTATTTCGTTGCGGGCATCGGCCACGCTGCTGTGCGTATGAAATATTCCGCCGGCTACTTTTACCAGTTTGCCAATATGCCCCACCAGCAGTACTTTGGTCATTCCGTTGCGCACCGCTTCGTGCAGCATATACCCGATAAAGTTACTGGTGGTCACAGTATAGTCTTGCGCCTCTGGAATGTGTGTAGCAATAAATGTTTGTCCGTAGTTGCCCGGCGTAAGCACCATGCTGGTACAGCCTTTTTCTTTGAGCATGGATACTTCCAGTGCCAACGATTCTTTAAACGCCTCGTCGGACATGGGCACCACAATACCCGAAGTACCCAAAATGGAAATGCCTCCCACTATGCCCAGTCGTTCGTTGAATGTTTTCTTTGCTATTTCCACTCCCGCTGGAATGGATAGCTGAATGCTTATTCCCCTTTCGTCCATCACCGACCGCACGGCTTCGGTAATCATGCGCATGGGTGTGGGGTTAATCGCCCAACTACCCACCGGTACCTGCAAGCCTTTTTTGGTAACGCGTCCTATGCCCGTGCCCCCTTCGATAATCAAGCGGTTTTCGGCGTTGAACGAGGCCCGTGCATACACTTTGATGCCGTTGGTCACATCGGGATCGTCGCCCGAATCTTTGATCACCGCACAGGACACCGCCTCCTCGCCGTGCTCCACATCGCAGATACTCAAGGACAGCATTACACCCGCCGGCGTAGAGAGCTGCACTTCGGTGAGTTCCTGTCCCGACACCAACATCGTAGCCGCAGCCCGGGCAGCCGCAGCCGCACACGAGCCGGTAGTATAACCGTATCGGTAGGTTTTTCCATTTATGTAACGGGTAGCAGATAACATATTTTTTATCGTTGGGTGTAAAGCAATGCATTCAGTATGGCTACAGCCACCGTACTTCCGCCCTTGCGTCCGTTGGTCACAATGTAGGGCACGCCGGTTTTCTTGATAAACTCTTTCGATTCACTGGCTCCCACAAAACCCACCGGCACACCAATAACCAATGCCGGACGTACTTTGCCTTCCTGAATCAGTTCGCCCAACCGCACCAGGGCTGTAGGTGCATTGCCGATAACAAAAATCCGGGTATCGGGATCTTCAACCGCTTTTTCAATGCCCAGAATAGATCGGGTAAGGCCTTTTTCTTTCGACAAGGCAGCCACTTCGGCATCGTCCACATACGTATACAACTCGCAATTCAGTTTTTTCAACATCGGTTTGCTCACTCCGGCTATGATCATGCGTGTATCGCTGTATATCCTACAACCCGCAACGAGGGCAGCCACCGCCGAGGATACGACATCGGACTGTATTTCGGTAATGCGTGCATAATCAAAATCGGCAGTAGTGTGTACCACCCGCTTCACAATGGGAGCCAACTCCGGCGACAGGTTTAAATGTCCCAGCTCTTCGGTTATCATCTCGAAACTCCGGGTTTCAATATCAGCCGGATTCAGTATTATATAGTTTTTTGCATCCATAAGTCAATTATTTGGTGATAAAACAAGGGTTCGGACCATAAATGGAAGTGCGCATAACCGCCCAACACATTTTTATATTTCAAGCCACATGTCCAGCTTTTATTTTTTTCGGGTTTTGTGAGCTGATAACTCATTGTATAATTCGGTTCTTCCGCCGCCGGAATAATCCGTGAACGGTGAAACTCGTGCGCGCGGGTCACAGATTCATTGTAGCTCACGTTGCAATATCCAAAGCGTTGCAAGCGAGCGGTCATCTGCACCTTGCAGTTGAATGCTCCCACCATCGGATTACAATGACCTTCCGCATCTTCAATTCCGTCTGTCAGATACATTAATCCGCCACATTCGGCAAAAATGGGTAATCCCCACACAGCAGCAGTTTTCATTTCCTGCAGCATGTTTTTATTTTCGGATAACTCCTTTGCAAACACTTCGGGATAACCGCCACCAATGTAAATAGCATCAATATTAGGTGGTAAATGAGCATCATCTAACGGACTAAAATACACTAGCTCGGTGCCATTTTCTTCCAACAATTCCAGATTATCCTGATAATAGAACTGAAAAGCCTTATCACGTGCCACTGCAATACGTAGTTGACTTAGATCACGTTTCCAGGGCTGTGACACGGCTGCATCGATAGGCAAACGTTTGGCTTGCGAGGCTATTTGTTCCAAAAGCTTTACATCGATGGTTTCTTTCAGCAGGGCAGTGAGTTTATGAATTCGGACATCAAGGTCCTGCACTTCTGTAGCCTGAATCAGTCCAAGATGACGACTTTCGAGCGATATGTCGCTGTTGGTCGGCAGGTAGCCCACACAAGGTACTCCGGTATGCGTCTCGATATACTTTTTTAGAAAAGCATAACTATCGGCACTGGGCACATGATTTAGTATCACTCCCGCTACATTCACCTGCGGGTCAAAATGCTTAAAGCCGCTGACAATAGCCGCCACACTCTGGTACATACTTTTACAACTCACCACCAGCAGCACAGGCAGGCCGAGCAGCTTACTTAATTCGGCAGCACTTCCGGTGGCTTCATCGCCCATGCCGTCGTACAAACCCATCACCCCTTCCACCACTGCAAAATCTTTATTTTCGGTATGTTTGGCATAAAGATGGTTTATCACCTCCGGCCTCATTAAAAATGTATCGAGGTTGTAAGACGGCGTTCCCGTTACCTTCCGGTGAAAAGCCGGATCGATAAAGTCGGGACCCGTTTTGAATGGAGCAATCTTGTGCCCCCGTTCGGCCAATAAGCTCATCAAACCAATGGTGACGGTGGTTTTTCCGCATCCGCTGTTGGTTCCTGCAATGACTATTCCTCTCATGCGCGGGTATTTATATATGCTATCAGTTCATCCATCGTTTCCGGATTCTTTGCATCGGTGTTCAGTGCTTTAAACACCTGCAATATAAAAGGAAGCTCCAGCTGACTTTGTTTCAAGAGTTCCTCGTTGGCAAACACTTCGTTGGGCGTTCCCTGCCCTACCACACAGCCCTTGTGCAGTACTACCATCCGACCTGCCCACTGATAGGCAAAGTTCATATCGTGGGTGGAAATGATAATGGTCTTACCGGCTGTATGCAGTTTTTCGAGCAATACAATAATCTCAGCCGCATGAGCAGGATCGAGTCCCGCAGTGGGTTCGTCGAAAATGATAATGCGCGGATTCATTGCCAGCACCGAAGCAATGGCTACCCGCTTTTTCTGTCCGTAGCTCAGCAAATGAGGCGGGCGATCTTTCAGGCTCTCAATGTCGAGTGCCGCCAGAGCGCTGTCCACCCGCTGACGAACTTCGTCCCGCGACAACTCCATATTCAGCGGACCGAAAGCCACTTCTTCGTACACACTGGCCGAGAACAACTGACTGTCAGGTTCCTGAAATACAATACCCACCTGCTGACGCAATGCCAGAAGTTCATGCTTGCCGTATCCTATTTTTTTTCCATCAAAAAAGTATTCACCCTTTCGGGGTTTCAATATACCATTTAGCAGCAGAAACAGGGTGGATTTTCCCGCACCATTGGCTCCTGCTACTACCAGTTTCTCGCCTTCGGACACCGAAAAACAAATATCGGCAATAGCTGCTGTGCTATCGGGATAATGGTAGCTTATGTTTTTCAGTTCAATCATTTGTTAGTTACGAGTTAATAAGATTGGGCTTTAGCCCAATCAAAAAGAAGATTCCCAGCAACGCAGCAAATAGTATTACCGATACCAGTATAAATCTCTTTCCGGTTTCCCATGCTGCGGGCAAGCTGTGTATTCTTCCGGTATATCCACGCGATTCCATGCTGTGAAACAATTGTTCGGCGCGTACTCCGGCCAGTATAAACGCACTTCCGCCCAATTGTGCTGTCGACCGAAGACTTGTTTTCAGGTTACGGTGCCCCATTCTGCTTTTTTGCGCTATATAAATGCGCTGCGCCGTGTCCGACAGGATAAAGATATTGCGGTAAACAAGCACCATCAGGTCCAGTACTACCTCCGCCACTTTTAGTTTGCGCAATACATATATCATATCCGAGATGCTTGTATTCAGTACCAATGCATATAAAACCGCTATGCCCGAAAAGCTTCGGAATAAAATCAACATGCCCTGTTGCAAGCCCTCCGCACTGACTCCGAAAGTGATTGCACCTGCATTCAGGCTGAATACCGGATGCACCGGATTGAGTTCCAACAACACCGATAAACTTCCCAACAACACAAAACTGGCCGGGATAGCCATCAAGCGCAACAAGTGTAACAACGAGATGCGAACCGTAAACACCGTGATGGTCAAAAAGACCAACAGTTCAGCACCCAGAAACAGCACAGAATGACTGCTCAAGCCCAGCATAGTATACAGCACAAACCATCCTAATTTAAATCCGGGATGTACCTTACATATGCGACTCTGTATAGGATAGCAATCGAAATAATGCACCGTCAAGCCTTTTTATTTTGTTGTTTCCCTCTGGAATAGCCAATATAATAACCCAAAACAGACGCACCAATAGCAGCCTGCAAGGCAAAAAATGTAGAGATAATCTCCGGACTGTCGAACAGTTTCACACCTTCGAACCATGGTTTGTAGTTTTTATCAATACCCTGCACCATCGAAACGGCTTTGTCATCTGTACCAGTAAACTCAGCGTGTTGGAACATTACCAAGGGTAAACTCACCAAGGCCACAATCACGACAACCATCCATCCATATTTACGAATTGTCTTCATTTACTCCGGTTGTTTTGATACATTAAGAACCGCTAGTTCTTCCGCATTGTGCGACTGAATAAAATTAAACACCATCACAGAGATGAATCCTTCCACCACCGAGAGTGGCAGTTGTGTTATTCCAAAAACGCTAATGAACTTGATAAACGAAACCAGAATAGATCCGTTAGCTCCCGGAAAAGCCACAGCCAGTTGAAAAGCTGTTACGCAATAGGTAAACAAGCTTCCCAAAGCAGTAGCCAGAAAAACGGTTACCGATCGGTTTACTTTCAATTTCGTGAATAGCCGGTATATGCCCCACGACAGAAAAGGACCACAAATACCCATAGAACAGACATTGGCTCCAAGCGTGGTAATGCCTCCGTGTGCAAGCAACAAAGCCTGAAACAGCAGTACCACCAGTCCAAGCACCGACATGGTAGCCGGTCCGAACAAAATAGCACCCAGTCCGGTGCCCGTCATGTGCGAACAACTACCGGTTACGGAAGGTAATTTCAGTGCCGACAACAAAAAGGTAAATCCTCCCGCCACGCCAAGCAATATCTTGATCTTACTATTCAGTACTACTTGCTTTTTTATGGAACGGATGCCCCAAATGATAAAAGGTATATCAACAATGTACCAAAGCAGACACCATTGTGGAGGCAAAAAGCCTTCGGCAATGTGCATGGCATACACCGATTGAGGCACGAGAAGCATCATCAGCAACCCTGCAACAGCTACTTTTCGAATCGGTTTATTCATTTGGCCTCTACTTCTTCAATCCGTTTAATCAGAATATCACCCAGAAGCGGCTCAAAGCCAATGGGGCGACCAAACTTAAAGTTCAGATGAGGATAGAGGGCTTTTTGTTCTTCTAAAATTTCGGGAATATCTTGTTTGATATGATTTCCCATAAACAGGAAATAAGGGATGACAGCTATTTCGGTAATGCCTCCTTCGGATAACTCTTTCACAACAGTGGGAATATCCGGCTGAGAAAGTTCCATAAAGGCACCTTTTACTTCAGTAGTTTTGTAGCGACCACTTACCACTTCAACCACCTGATGAAATTCCGCAATAGCATCTTTCGACCGACTACCATGACTCACAATGAGTACAGCTTTTCTAGTTTCCATATTTTCAAAATTATATAGGCAAAGCTTGTGTCGAAAAAAAGGACACAGAGAATGCTTAAGGATAAAAAATCATTATTCCCGATGAGCAGCTATACGTAAAATGAAAAGATGAAAACAGAGGAGTAAGAAGTCTATTCCTGCATCTTCGCTTCTTTCCCGAAAGCTACGAATTATATTTGGAGGCAGGTCTTCTGGCTTGTCCTGTTTTAGCAGCCTTCCCATCCCCGCGGGGGACAGTGGCCAGAGTATTGCTAAAACATTTGTGTGGACTTACAGCTACGGGAATAGCTCCTGAATTAAACAGGATTCCCTTTTAATCCCATGTTTCGAATGAATCGAAACGGGAACCAACAAATTTTGTGTTGCAAAAGTAGAATAATAATTTGATAGAATAATGAGGCGCATGCTCATTTTTTAGGGCATCAGATAGATTCTCTTTGTAACCCACATTTATAATGAGGATTAGTCATCAAATTATTTTTTATATATGGAATGTAATTAACCCAACTTATGTAGAATTTCCAATCCTTCGTACCATTCGCCATAACCCGATAGGCTATTGATATGCCCGGCTTCGCCAATATTGATAAATTCACTACCCCAGTTGTGGGCATAGTATTCAGCCCGCTCAATGCTCATCCATGGATCATTGGTACTGGCCACAAGTGTGGTACGAAAAGGCATCCGCTGCGTTGGCAGCTCTTTAACCAGATTATTGTCAACTTTATCCCGAATCACATCCACATCAGGAGGAGCAACCAGTAAAGCAGCTTTCACCGGGCGGTTATAGCGTTTTACCCACTCGGCTACTGTGATGCAGCCTAAACTATGCGCCACCAGCACCACCGATTCGGGATCGTAGTCGGCTATAGCCTTATCAATATTATCCGCCCATTCTATGATATCGGGATTATCCCAATCGCGTTGTTGAATTCGATGAAAGTTTGGTTGAGTAGTTTCAATCCATGTTTGCCAATGATCGGCGCCTGAGCCCTGATATCCGGGAATTATAAAATAGTTTGTCATAGTTGTATATTTGATAGTGCAAAGATACTATCCTGACAATAAATCTGGAATACCATTTATCAGGCATTTTTGTACCATGATTAAGGTACTACCCACTATCCAAAACCAGACATACCAACAGGGTCTAAATTTGGAACATATAATTAAGCAGCTGTATCAAAAGCACGCAAATAACGCAAACAACACAAACAACACAAATTTTCGCAAATAAGATTCGTAAAGTAGAATGTTATTTGTTGAGTTCCGATTTGATATGGTTGCGTTAATTTGCGCATTTTGCGTTATTTGCGTGCTAAAAGACTTTTGAGACAGCCTCACTACTAACAATAAAAAAGAATTGACTTAGGGTCTATTTTACAGGAATCATCCCGCAACCTACAAACCAAATGTATCCTGATACGACTGACTCACGAATTTATCCACCCAGCTGTAAAACGAAGCAAGTTCTTTTTCATTGACAACTCCCGCGGTACGCCATTTATTCTGATAAATCAGTGCCTGGGTTCGCACTTGTTTTTCAATGGGAATAATCCGTTGCATAATTCCTTTCTGATCCTGAGTAAGCAGGGCAGCCAGATTAATATAGTCTGACCCCTCTCCTCTTTGGATAGGAAAAATTTGTTTTTTTAATTGCAACGACCAATCGTTCAGTTTTGCTTTTCCGGTTGTAGGTTCTGTCTGTAGAATTTCAGGCAGCTTCAAACCTGGAGTAAGCCACACCGGAATAGACACCGTGCTAAGAGGTGAACCCAAGGTAGTCCACATGGTGGTTTGTTCAGGTTTTTCTTTGGCAGTTATGCCCTGCACAACGATGGACGAAGCCGTAAAGTAGCGCGGTATATAATCACGAAAGGCGGTAAAAACAACTTCGTTGCCTATAGCCGGAACAGTCTGGTTGAGATCTGTATGTGTCAAGCCGTGTTTCAGACTTCGGGAAACGCCAATAAAGAAATCCACGGAAATGGAGTTGGTCAGAGAAGCCTGATACAACAAGTCCTGAGCAGCCTGATAGCGCGACAGCCCTTTATCCTGCTCTCTGTTGCCCGAATACGAAAAGTTGGTACGAACAATATATCCCAACGGGGCAATGTCCGGATTGTTAGCATCGTATTTTTTATAGCTGTAGTTTCCTGTTTCGTAATAAGCAGCTCCACCTTTGGCATCAATAACACCAAAGTTAGCACTTACATTCAATGGTTTGGGCAAGGAGTCGAGCAAATGCTCAAAGTCAGCCAGTGTGGCACATTTTTGTAAAGCGAGTTTCATTATCTGGCCGTCGCAGCCGTCATCTTTACCCGAGTCATTCGGGTTCAGGTTGTACGATGCGGAATTCATGATGGCAAAACCCGTCTCATTAAATCCTCCAAACACCGCCTTCCCCAGTGTATCTTTGGTATTCACCAATCCGATATACGGATATTTACCGTCGGAAAAAGTCATCAGCTTATTTTCCAGATCAGGCGTGTCACGTTGTTTAAAAAGTAACGGTCGACCATCTACCGTAAATTTTCCGGAAACAATAGCCGTGGTACATCCCCAAACCGATTGCGAGAAGGATGCCACCCAAACGAATACTATCAGGAGCATGGTTATTCTTTGTTTCATAATCTTGAATCTTTATGTTGTAAAACGAAACCCATCTATCTTTTGTTCCCCTGTAAGCAGGAGAAAAACAGATAAGCCGGTTTATTTTATGTTATTTTACATCAAACCACAACTTGGTGGTAAGCAAATCCTTTCCCTGAACGGCAATGGCAGCCTGATAGCTTACCCCATTCAATGACTGTTCGGTACCGGGGTAAAAGAACCGCGACGGGATTTGACCATCCAACACCGAAGCCGGTCCGGCTGTGAGCACCGGATAATCCAACCTGCGCCATTCGGCAAAAGCATCTAGTCCTTGTCCGAAAAAGGCAATCCATTTCTGTGTACCTATCGATTTGGCATAGTTAGTCGGATCATATTGCACCGTAGACTGATTCAGGTAATTGGCAATCACCGTGGCATCGGTAATACCAAACTGATTGAACGATGCAGTAATACCATTTTTATACAATTGCCCGGCATCGCCCGCTATATAGCCACGTGCCACTGCTTCGGCCAATGCAAACTCCACTTCGGCATAACTGAAGATAACGGCCGGCGAAGCAGAAGTAAGAAAGTACGTTCCGGGCTTTGATGTTTTGGCAAAACCCTGACTGTTGGCATCACTGTTTGAAAGGCCATTGGCCCCACCAACATATTTACCGACTGTGACATCGGTTGGCAACTGAGCATAAACCGGTAAACGTGGATCCGAGAGTTCGTACAACTTATCGACGATGGTTTTAGATATTCTGTAGTCGTCGCGCGTTTCGAACCAGGCCGAAGCCGGATTTTGCTGAGGCGAGCTGGTATAAATAAACTGGAATATATCACTGTTACTACTGATCAACCCTCCGGCATCGGTGGTAGCAGCTACTACAGCCTGCTTAGCCAAGTCCGGTTCGCGGTCGGCAATGCGAAGTGCAATGCGAAGTCGCAAGGAGTTGACCAGTTTTTTCCATTTTGTAATATCTCCGTTATAAGCCACGTCGCCTGTTACCGTCCCGTTAGCCGTGGCAAGAAGAGTCTGAGCCTGGGCTAAGTCAGCCAACAAGCCTGTATAAACTTCTTTTTGAGTATTGTAAGCAGGCGTCACGGTTGTTCCCACTTCCTTATACGGAATACTACCAAAGGCATCGGTAAGCAACAAAAATGTCCACGAGCGCAAAGTCAGTGCAATTCCTTTATAATTGGAGTTGGCCTGTGCATCCGAAAAATTCAGAATCGTATTCATATTCGTAATCAGGGTTGCATATCCGGTATTCCACAATGAAGTGAAACTAGTGTTAGACACATCATATCTATCCGGTTCAGCGTACTGAATTTTAGCCCAATGCTGCACAAAGAGCAGGGATGAATTAAAGTTGTCTTCGGAACCCCAATATAAATCGGCTCCCTGTTTCAGTGTACCGGTTAGCAGGTAAGGTGCCAGGGGCGTTTCTGTAGCATTTGGATTTTTATTTATATCATCCAGTGTACTGTTGCAAGCACTTAGTGCAATTGCAATAAAAAGTATATATACTATATTTTTAAGCATAAGTCCTGTTTTTTAAAATTTGAGATTGACATTAAAGCTGTAAGTTCGGGTGGTAGGCAACGAGAGACTTTCCAGTCCTTGTGCATTACCGGTATTAAATGCAGTTTCAGGATCGATATTCGGAGCCGCTTTGTAAATAAAGAAGAGATTACGACCCGTGGCAGTGATGCTTGCAGCTTCAAATCCGAGCTTTTTAATCAGCTTCTTACTAAAGTTATACGTAAGTTTTACTTCACGTAACTTCACATAAGTTGCACTATAAATATATGCTTCGCCGATATTATATAAAGTGTGGTAATAATCCTCCGCACTAATTACTGTCGTATTCGGTGTTCCGTCCGCATATACTCCTTTGAAAATTATACCATTGTCGTATACGGTTTCTCCATTGGGAACAGCACTACCATTTAAAAGAGTTTTTGTTCCACTTGCATTATTATTTGGATAATAATAACTTAACCCACCGTGTTCCGTATCCCGTCCTGTAAGCGTTTGTGCTAATACTCCGGTATAATTACCTGTTGCGTTTGTTCCTGAGTAAATTTTGCCACCTACATTAGCATTAATCAAAAATGATAAATCCAGATGTTTATAACTAAAGGTATTGGTAATCCCTCCCAACCAGTCGGGTGTATAATGTCCCAATATTTTGTTTTGCGAATCAATTTTGGGTAACCCGTTAGCACCCACAACAATGTTACCACTTGCATCGCGCAGATAAGCAGTACCATAAAGCGTTCCATAAGCCTGTCCAACGGATGCCAATACACTTACCCCACCCGAACCAATGGTATAGTTCTGAATCTGTCCGGCATAATCAAGAATTTTTACTTTGCTCTTGTTACTTGAATAATTGACAGCCACGTTCCATTTGAAATCACGGGTTTGCACAGGTGTTCCGTCCAACTGAATTTCAACACCATGATTATTAACCTTTCCGGCATTAATCAGTTGCGATGTATAACCGCTGGCTGCAGTAGTGTTCACCTGAAGGATTTGATCTAAACTATTCGTATTGTAATAAGCCACATCCAGATGCAATCTATTTTTCCAGAAACTCGATTCAAGACCAAATTCCGCAGAACGGGTAGTTTCAGGTCTCAGATTGGCATTCAGCTTCGTTAGAGACGATGTTTGAATCGGATTTCCATTGTAAGCAGTTTGATAATTATATACTGTAGACAATTGATATGGATCGGCATCGTTACCTACTTCGGACCATCCGCCACGCAGTTTCAAAAAGTCAAGCTCATTACTTTTCAGATTCAATGCTTCCGACAATACCAAACTTGCGTTGACGGATGGATAAAAATAAGAACGGTTGCTGCTGGGCAAAGTCGATGACCAGTCGTTACGAGCAGTCAGATTCAGATAAGCATAATTTTTATAGCCCAACTGAGTAGAAGCATATCCACTATATACCCGCAATGTAGAATAATAATTTGACGATGTCAATGGATCACGCGAATTGGTCAGCGTATATAAATCGGGTACTGCCAATCGTGGAGCCTTCTGATAATTAGTAGTGTAAGATCGGTTACGCACATTGAATCCTGCCAATGCATCAAGACTAAAATCGCTGTTCAGCTTTTTAGTATATTGCAGAATGGCTTCGGTATTCTTTTCATCCACCGTGTAAGCATCTTCGGCATACGATCCGTAAGGAGTTCCACTGGTACCATATTTAATCTTGTATTTGCGTCGGTCATTATAATAATCGGTTCCGGTACGAAACCTGAAATTAAGCCCATCTACTATTTTTGCCTCAAGGTGTATATCACCAATTATTCTGTTTTTCTGCTGACTGGTAGTATTATAATAAGCATTCCAATACGGATTACTATAATAACTATTGTTCCAGTTATTATTCCTGTTATTCTTGAGTTCGTTCATATCCACCTGACGTCCGGACCACAGAAACTGAAGCATTACCCCCGCAGCTCTATTGCCGTTCGGGCCTCCCGGAAGAGTTGGCGCATCAGTTACTATGTAATTGGCCGTTACACCGACCTTAATATTCTTGGTCAACTGATAGTTCGAATTAATCGTGAAATTTGTTTTATTATATTCAGAATTAGGTACTACTCCTTTTTGTTTCTGACTATTTGCACCTAAGCGAAAATCATACTTTGCATCCGAGCCGGCAACAGAAATACCGTTATCAAATGTAAGTCCGGTATTAAAGAAATCCTTTACATTATTTGGATGTGCAACAAAAGGCACGGCAACACCGTTTGAGAAGAACTGTGGAATAAGCCGTCCATCCATCTTAGGTCCCCAGCTTTCGTCCACTCCATCGTTGACACCGCCTCCTTTACCATCTACATAGCTGAACTTTCCATCGGAACCCTGTCCAAACACATTCTGATAATCGGGCAAAGTAGCAACCTGCGCAATAGTTATCCCGGAGCTCAGTGTAACCCCCAAGCCCTTTTGTCCTTTCCCGGACTTTGTTGTTATCAGGATAACACCGTGCGCAGCCCGCGACCCATATAAAGCCGCCGCATTTGGCCCTTTGAGCACGGTTAATGATTCTATATCTTCGGGACTAAGGTCGGCAATTGCATTTTTAAAGTCGCGCGAAGCCGTAGTTCCTACGGAAGAGATAAGCTGCGAATTATCAACCGGTACACCATCTACCACAAACAAGGGTTGGTTGTTTCCGGCAATAGATGTTTCACCCCGGATAACGATACGCGATGATCCCATGTCGCCCTGAGAGTTGGTAATTCTCACTCCAGCTAACTTACCGGTCAGGCTATTCAGAATATTCGTTTCTTTTGTATTTTCCAGGTCTTTACTTTTGAGTTCCTGCATGGTATAACCCAGCGATTTCTTTTCTTTCGAAATACCCAGTGCAGTAACCACCACCTCATTTAACCGGTTTACATTTTCCGAAAGGTAAACCGTGACCGTTTCATTTTCATATACATCTACCTCCTGATTTTTGTATCCCACACTGGAGATTAATAAAGTTGCAGGCAACGATTTTACTTTCAGGCTAAAGTCGCCATTAGCATCGGAGGCAGCACCTCCATCCTGTCCTTTAATTCTGATAGTAGCACCAATCACGGAAGCTTTTGAGTTCTCATCGAGAATCAAACCTTTCAGGGTAACCTGCTGAGCATAGACGGACAACGTAGTCAGTGCCACAAATAAAAGCGTCACAACACTTTTGCGTGTATACTCACGTCTACCTCTATTATAGTTTACGGGGAATAAGAGTTGTTTTATCATATAAGTTTGTTGAATTAGAGTGAGCTATGCAATCATCACGTTCCTGATGCGTACCTAAAGCTCAATTATTATTGTTAGTGAATCAATTATTTTTATTTTAATGTCAGAAATTTTTCCGATAACAAGTTTGCTTGTTCTGCCAACAAATCTTTATTCAGATTAAGAAAACCTTTATCGTGATTAAACTTCTGCCCTTCGGTTAATACCCATTTCAAAAACTCCGAAACTTCTTTCCTTGCATTTTGCTGCGCGTAGATAAATCCTATTTTTTCTACCGGAATAGTTTCCACTTTACTTGTTTCCAGGATGCTTAATACTTCATCTAAATTACCTGACAAGATAGGTTTCGCATCCTTTTTCAAATCTATGGGTAATAAACTTATTCCGGCTTTCAGCTTTCGGGAGTTCACATCGTACAAGTAACCCAGATTATTATAGGCCAAACCTATTGAATCTTTTTTTATGGCCGACAGCAAATAAATGTCATCGCCAACCACTTTCTTACCTCTTATTTCCGAAGCGGTATGACCAAAGTAACCGGCTAAAACAGTAGAAGTACAAGCCTGATTTTCGCGCGAATAAATCGTTGCATCAAATTTGGATTTCTCTGCAGGCTCATTATCGTCGCTCAGCACCTCAAAAAAGAGCTTATCCAGTTCTTTTTTATTCAGTCCCTTTTTGGCTGTAGCCGACAAAATCGGATTATTGTTGTTTGTCACCGGTAACAAAGCATACCGTCCGGCATAAATAATGCTTTGATCCGGCTGCAACTCGGTTGATGCCGGTTGATGAGCAATTATATTCAAATCCGGGCTCTCAGCTGCATTAGCCTTTAGCGCCAGTTTTATGCTGACATTCGGATTCGTTTTTGAGTATTCGGTAATCCATTTCTCAATAAGCGGGTAAGTGAATCTTGTACCACTTATAAGTATAGTCTGATTGGCGGTGTTCTCAGCACCGAATGCAGTTGCAGAGATAAACAATGCGAATAGCAATTGATATAAATAATTTGGTTTCATAATTCTATTTTATTTTAAAAATGAATATATTAGTTGCCTTATCGAGCCTTGAAGAATAATGGTTCGAATAAAATAATAATGATTTAAATGGAAAATTGAAAGCTTGTTGATCCACCGACCCGAAAGGAAAAACGGTGATGGAAATAAAAGAAATATCAGCACGACATGCAACAGCACATTCGCATGGAAGAGGATAGCGGGAGTGTAAACATTGAAGAAAACATAAAGTTAAATGAAAGCAGAACCCGATTAAAAACCGAACGAATCTCATTTTTTCCAATTAAAAAACCGGACGAGAAATGCTGTATTATATTGCGAACATCTTTTTGCATACTGTAGCTATTTATGTTAAGTATTATCATTGGTGACAGTTGGATGTTGTATAGCGTTAAGGTCTCTTTCGATAATGCAAAATTAGACTATCGGCGATCACTACCCAATACCCTTTGTATGGCATTTATATACCCTGTTTAGGGTATATACGCGTTAAATATGTCACAAAAAGTTATCTACTTTCTATATTTTACATTTATGGCTAGATTGTTTCATAATCTGCTCTTTTCTCACAATAGCGAATATCGACTCTTTTTCGAACAAAAAAATCCCCTGCTGAAAACTACATTTCAACAGGGGAAGTCTATAAAATTAAAGAATAAAAACTATTGCACGCTTTTCTTGAAAGCTTGCAATCCGCTGTCCAGATATTTGGTGAATGATACAGGATCATAATCGGCACCCTGAGGTTGAACCAACAGGTTTCCTTTGGTATCCAGCAATACATAAAACGGTTGCGAGTTGGCATTGAAGCGAGAAGCCTGCAAGTCGCTCCATTTATTACCGATGGTATTGATTTTCTTACCACTGTACTTCGACACTGTTTGTTCGGCCGCAGCCAAATCAGTTTTATCATCCACATAAAGCTGAATCACCACATAGTCGTTAGTCAAGCGCGATAAAACTTCTTTATCGGGCCAAACCGAAGCTTCCATCTTGCGACAATTCACGCAAGCATGCCCTGTAAAGTCGATAAATACCGGTTTATTCATTTTTTTTGCGTAAGCCAATCCTTCATCGTAATCGAAAAAAGCATCCAGTCCCAGAGGGGCATGGAAAATTTCGGCATATTTATGATTACCTGAATTGTGAGCAGCTGCCGGAGCGCTATTGGCCGACATAACGAAGTCCTGTGTGCTCATAGGTGGCAAAAATGCTGAAATGGATTTAAGTGGTGCGCCCCAGAGTCCGGGAATCATATACATGGTAAACGACAAGGTAATAATAGCCAACACCAATCGGGGTGTAGAAACATGTTTTACATCACTGTCGTTCGGTAATTTGAGTTTTCCCAACAAATAGAATCCCAAAAGAGCAGAAATTACAATCCACAGCGAAAGGAATATTTCGCGGTCGAACCAGTTCCAGTGATAAGCCAGATCCACATTGGAAAGGAACTTAAACGAGAAAGCCAGTTCCAGAAATCCCAATACCACCTTCACACTATTCAACCAGCCACCCGATTTGGGCATAGCTTTCATCCAGGCAGGAAACATGGCAAACAGCACAAACGGAATAGCTAGTGCAATGGCAAAACCGAACATTCCGATAGCCGGTCCGAGCAATTGACCACTCGTGGCTGCCTGCACTAATAAAGTTCCAACGATTGGACCTGTACACGAAAACGAAACCAAAGCCAGTGTTCCGGCCATGAAAAACAATCCTCCCAAACCATTTTTATCGGACTTACTATCCATCTTATTGACCCACGACGAAGGCAACACCAGCTCGAACGCGCCAAGAAAAGACAATGCAAAAGCAACAAGAAGTAAGAAGAAGAAGAAATTAAAAATGCCGTTGGTTGAAAGAACGTTCAAGGCATCAGCACCAAAAATAATGGTAATGAGTAGTCCTAACACCACATATATTACCACAATGGATAAACCATAAATCAATGCATTGATTACTCCCTTGCGTTTTGTAACTTCTTTCTTGGTGAAATAACTAACCGTCATAGGCACCATCGGAAATATACAAGGCATCAGAAATGCTGCGAAGCCTCCTAAAACACCCAGTATAAAGATGGTCCACAATGATTGTTGGCCGGTTGATGTTGGAGCTGCAGCAAGAGGCTGTGCTTTTACTACCGAATCAGCCGAGTCTTTAACGACTGTTGGCGTTGGAGCTACAGCCGTTTTGGCCGTATCAACAGCAGGTACCGCAGTACCAGGGGTCGCAGCAGGAATTGCGGCAGCCGTCACTTTTGCCCCTTTCAGGTCAAATGAGAAATCGATGTCTTCGGGAGGCAGGCACTGACTGTCATCACATACCATAAACTCGAGCGAACCGGTAATCTTTGTGGCAGGAACTTTAAGCTTGACTTTTTGAGTAAAAGTAGCTTTCTTCTCGAAAAAAGCCACTTCCATTCCAAATACTTTTTCGAAAATTTTATGCGGTTTTGGCGATTCGCTTGCTTTACCAACCAACACATAATCGGGCGACGGTTTAAATTTGAATGAGGTCGGAACCGGTCCTCCTTCGCCAATAAACTGCGAATATAAGTGCCAGTTGTTATCAACATTAGCAGTAAGAACAAGGTTAAACTCCATGTCTGAAATCTGCTTGCTTGAAAAGCTCCATGTAACGGGTTTCTGAATCTCGGCCGACATGCCGAGTACGCAACATAAGAGCAGAAAAGATAAAACTACTTTTTTTGTCATAATGAATATCTGATATTTTGTTTTTTATTCTCCTTTTGTGGTCATGATCTCTAACACCATACGGTCCGTTTCGTTCATCCCCTCCGACCCTATTTTAGTAAGATTAAGAATGGTTTTATCCACATCTTCGTCGGTTATGCCTTCGATGGAAGTTACTACTTTGTTATCCATCGCCATCAACGCCGACAAAGTAGCCGTAGAAACGCCGTTAGACACTTTGAGTGCGCAACTGGGTTTTGCTCCGTCGCAAATCATTCCGGTAATGTTACCAATCATGTTTTTAATGGAATAGGCAATCTGCTCGCGGGTACCTCCCATCAGGTAAGTTATGCCGCAAGCCGATCCGGTAGCCGCAACAATAGCGCCACACAAACCGGACAACCGTCCGAGATTCTTCTTGATATAAATAGTCATCAAATGACTTAACGCAAGGGCGTGAATCAATTCATCTTCGGATTTACCTGTTTCTTCGGCAAAAACCGACACCGGCAAAGTGGCAGCAATACCCTGATTACC
>Ga0302163_10000108_pt1 | contig 19673 bp, 9 predicted proteins | sample I_Fen_E2_3_FD_193497 | JGI IMG/M metagenome (GOLD analysis project Ga0302163, IMG submission 193497) | Peat permafrost microbial communities from Stordalen Mire near Abisko, Sweden - I_Fen_E2_3 | ecosystem: Environmental > Terrestrial > Soil > Wetlands > Permafrost | place: Sweden: Abisko...
AGCTGCACTGCTATGTACGACTCCCAGACCCAGATTTGATAAAGTAGTAATATTCTGACTGGCGTTTACATTAAAAGTAGTCCCCGAAAGCGTTAATCCAGTTCCTGCCGTATATGCAATGGGGGTAGCCCATCCCAATGTTCCGGCAGCATCGGTGGCTGTCAGCACTTGGTTGGCTGTGCCTTTGGCTGCCGGAAGGGTAAGGGTATAGCTGGTAAGCGTTGCTGGAGCCACAAGCCCCACATAGCCGGTACTGGCTGCCTGCGTAATATTTACCTGACCCTTTACATCAAGCAAGGCTCCCGGAGTGGCAGTACCGATGCCCACGTTGCCGTTGCCTAAAATGGTTACTTTCTCTGTAGGTGTACGATCGGTACTTCCCGTGGCACCGGCTGTTGCCGTGTAAAAGCGAATGGCTGAACTACCCGTACCGGTAGAAATGCCCGACTGTAAAGCAAGATCACCTCCGGCAAGATCCGTTCCACTGGTTTTTGCCCCTCCACTTGAAAGAGTTAAGCCCTGCCCGGTAGTTGTGGTATTTCGCTCCATCCAAATAGTACGCGCTGCATCTCCTCCCAACGATAAGATGTTACTGGGTGAGGTAGTGCCGATACCCACGTTGCCGGCATTAAAATAGGTAGGATTAGTCCCGTTACCCGCAATCTGAGTAGTTACGGAGCCTCCTGATTTCGTACTATAAACGCGCACTCCATACGTAAACCTTAAACCAAGATATGCATCATTCATATCGACTATATCTCCGTCATCGGAGAGAACAATGCCTCCGCCCGTTGCGTTTGCAGTAGACAGGTATAAATTGTTTGAAATCCGGGCTCCTCCATTTACATCCAACGTATATGCCGGAGAGGCAGTGCCGATACCCACGTTGCCGCCGTTATCAATACGCATACGTTCTATTAATGTTTGTGCCGACACAGCCGTTGTAAGAAGGTCGGTGGCATTGGATTGCGAAAATATAATAGGATTACCAGAACCACTGGCCAACACAGCGGGATAACCATATTTTTTGACAATACCCAACGCGGCCACAGAGCCTGCTCCTACACTAAATACATTATCATCTTTATTGACAAACACCGATCCGTCAACCTCTAACATAGTTCCCGGAGACGTAGTGCCGATGCCGACGTTACCGCTGCCCAAAATAGTTACTTTTTCCGAAGGGGCGTTATCAGCAGCTCCTGTTGTACCTGCTGCAGCTGTATAAAAATGGATAGCCGAAGTGCCCGTACCAGTGGCGGTACCTGCCTTCAAGGTTAGATCACCCCCGGCAAGATTTGTACCACCAGATATTGCACCTCCACTCGAAAGAGTTAAGCCCTTACCTGCGGTACTCGCAGTGGTATTTCGTTCCATCCAGATGGTGCGCGCCGCAGTACCGTCCAACGACAGTAGCTGACTGGGAAACGTGGTACCAATGCCTACATTGCCACCTTCATCAATACGCATACGTTCTGTTAAGACTCCACTGGTTCCGTCAGGACGAGTAGAAAAACTAAGCCTGGTAGGATTGGCAGCGCCCTGGTAATCAGCACCTATATTGGTTTCATTGTCTTTTACACGTATCCGTAAAGCATTTTGATCTCCCGTGCTATTCTGACCCAGAAAAATATCTGAGAAAACACCACCCGTAGTTCCTGTCGATTTCACATGGAGGATGGCTGCCGGAGTTGCAGTACCGATACCTACGTTGCCGTTAGACAAAAACGTAGCAACCGTATTTGACATCGCATCAAAATTGGTGTTTGCCAATGAAATGTCCAGCCGGGTACGCGAATTCGTTGAGTTATTTTCATACCGGGACAAATTAAAACTGGCTGCTGCCCCATGAGCTATACTAAAAGTGCCCTGACGAGCAAGCATCAAAACGGATTTCGGATCATTTAATACCACATCAGAAGTCGGGGTTGGGTGAACAAAGTATACCGAATTGGCATCATACGCAAAACTGCCATCATCTATCACCTTGGCATTCACCTGCAACTTAGTTACCGGAGAAGTGGTGCCTATACCCACGTTGCCGCCGTTAAAAAGAGCCGCATAATTGGCTGTCGTTCCACCACTAGCCGAAACACTTAAACCTACATTGGTAGAGGTAGTTCCCGTATGGGCATTGGATATCTGCGCTCCGTAGGTGGTTTGTCCGGCTGTGCCGTTAGCTCCCGACAGGCTCAGATTCAATAGAGTTTGCGTATTGCTTGCTGCGGCTGTTGTATTGGCAGCTATGCTAAGGGCATTGCCCCCGGCAAGCGTACTCCAGTTCCACGTCTGACCAAGATTGGTATTGTCGATACTGTTGGTGCCTGTGGCTGCTTTCAGTTGGTTGATGGGGATACCCAACGCGCCTTGATCTGTCCATGTGGGCACACCGGCAACTCCCGAAACCAATACCTGTCCGCTGATACCGACAGCAGTGTAGCCCAGTGCTGTAGCAGATGCTCCGTAAACCAGAGCACCCGGAGTAGCATCCGTACGAATGCCCGTACCGCCTCGTGAAACTGCAAGGGCGTTGGCAGTGGATGTACCTTTATTGATAAGATCCAATGCCTGATCGGCCGAAAGATCCGTTTCGTTGGCTATTGCATTTGTATCGTTACCTTTCAATGTATAAGCTCCTTGTTGTACTCGTTGGGCATTGGTTACCCTATTGGTTCCGATAGTGAGTACTCCCGCGCTGGTAATAGCAGCATCACCAGTCATCGTAGTAAATGTGGGTGTCGAACCATTGGCTAGTAATATTTGTCCGGTTGTACCGGCCGTAGTCACCTGTACCACACCCGTGCCATTGCCGTAAAGCAATCCATTGGGAGTTAACGTTGAGGCTCCCGTACCGCCATTGCTTACCGATAACACACCCGAAACATCGGTGGTAAGAGCAACCGAAGAACTGCTCAACTGACCACTGGCATTGTTATGTACTACACCCGCCGTTGAAAACGGGGTAACAACCGGTGCCTTATTAAATGTTTTAATACCTTCGAATGTTTGGTTTCCTGTGGTAACAACACCACGCACTGTGGCACTCGCATCCGGGATATTCAGCGTAAGGGTACCTCCCAATGAAGCGGGCGAACCCGAGACATTTATATCGGCACCACTGGTACCGGTAGTCAGGGATATTGTTCCCAACGCCGCCGGAGTAGTATTTACCCAGTTGCCACCGGTATATTGCAACAAATTTCCATTGGCAAGACCCGTTAGCGTGATGGCAACTCCTTTCAGTTTATCAACCGATGTGGTGCTCAACGTGCCCGAAACATCGCCGGTAATGGCAATACCCGTTGTAGGAACCATGCCGGCAGTCGTCAAACGACCCTTACCATCAACCGTGAATGTTGGAATGGCGGTGGCTGAACCGTAACTATTGGCTGATACTGCGGTATTGGCAAGCGTCAACACTCCCAAATTACTCAAGGTAGCATCGCCGTTCATCGTAGTAAATGTGGGGGTCGAACCATTGGCCAGCAATAGCTGACCGGTCGTACCTACCACAGTGACCTGCACCACACCCGTGCCATTGCCATACAGTACCCCATTTGAGGTTAAAGTTGAAACTCCGGTACCGCCATTGCTTACCGGCAAAACGCCAGAAACATCGGAAGTAAGACTCACTGATCCCCATGAAGGATTACCGCTGGAATTACCATGCAATACAGTAGTGGTTGTTCCCTGATTTGCAAACATCGATGAATTAAGAGTCGGACTTGCCCAACTCATTCCCCCACTACCATTATTGGATAATAACTGACCGGAAGTTCCCTGAGCTGTCGGTAGAGTAAGCGTGTAGCTGGTAAGCGTTGCTGGAGCTACAAGGGCCACATAATTTGTTCCCGAAGTCTGCGTAATATTTACCTGACCCTTCACATCGAGCAGGGCTGCCGGGGTGGTGGTACCGATGCCCACGTTACCCCCGTTAAACAAGGCAGCATTATTTGTTGTCCCACCCGATACGGTAACCTTCAGGCCGGTATTAGTGGCCAAAGTGCCATTCCAGGTTCCGGTAGATTGTATGTCAACTCCTGTTTTGTCAATGGATGACGTGGATGAAGTAGTCGTGTTGCTAAAGAGATTGCCCGTGCTGCTAGCTGTTAGTGCTCCACTGGTCAATGTATGAAGCGTCGCAGTGGGAGTGGTAGTACCAATACCCACGTTACCCGACGGTACAAGCAGTGCATAGTTATTTATTCCGCCACCAGCTGAAACGCTTAAACCTACATTGGTAGAGGTATCTCCGGTATGGGTATTGGCAATCTGGGCTCCATACGTGGTTTGTCCGGGAGTACTGTTAGCTCCCGAAAGGCCCAGATTCAACAGAGTTTGTGTATTGCTGGCTGCAGCTACTGTGTTTGCTGCTATGCTAAGGGCATTGCCTCCCGCAAGCTGATTCCAGGTCCAGGTCTGTGTGTATGCCTTATTGTCCATAGTATTGCCGCCTGTGGCCAGGGTCAGCTGATTGATTGGAATGCTAATGCCGGTAGGAATACTTGTCCATGTTGGCGCACCGGTAACTCCTGAAACCAATACCTGTCCGATCGTACCGGCAGCACTATAACCCATGGTCGTAGCGGAAGCACCGTACACAATTCCGCCCGGAGTTGCAGCCGTTGAGATGCCGGTACCACCGTTGGCAATATTTAAAATTCCACCTAAAGCAACTACTCCGGTAGAAGCGCTACCAGGTGTTAACCCGGTAGTGCCACCGGAAATAGAAATTACACCGGTATTGGTTATGGTTGTACCAGAAATGGATATTCCCGTTCCGGCTGTTAAAACAGAACCGACTAATGAGGCAGGTGTTACATTGACCCAATGGCTACTGCTGTTGTATTGCAATAAATCTTTGTCTGAAAGAGCTGTATAGGTAAGAGCTGCTCCTTTCAGTTTATCTACACTGGAGGCACCCAGTGTTCCCGTTACATCACCCGTAACAGGCAAGGCAGAAGGTACAATTGTCTTTAAAATACCCGTAGCATCTGCCAAAACTATATTATCTGTAGTGGCTCCCGTTTGAAGTCCTGCAATGGCCAACTTATTTGTAGGACTGGTGGTTATGGTGGTTGATCCTGCCAACGTACCACCCAAGGCTACATTACCATTGACTGCGGTTAAGCCGTTATTGGCCGATATAAGCACCGGAACCACGGGCGTAGTAGCTACACCATTGACAGTGGATACTAAATTTCCATTAGCAGCTGTTAATGCATTGCTGTTAATCATCGTTACATTTGCACCGGTTATACCATTGACCGTTGTATTCAAACTATTAACCGATGAAGTATTCGAAACAGAGGTCTTGGTGGTGGTTGGATCTTGCATCACCAGTTTACCGGAGGCATCAAACCCTAAGGTGTTGGTGATAACTCCATTTGCCGGAGCTAAATCGGAAATAATGCCGTTAACATTACTGGTCAGTTTGTTCGATTCTCCGGTCAGAACATTGGAAATGCTCGCGCCTGGCGCCGACCAGGCAATCCCGTTCCATACAAAATTTCCGGATTTTCCCGGCATTATGTAAAGGGAAGAACCTGTTACTGTCAACGGATAAGTTGATGTAGATGCATTGCATATTGTAAACAATCGTCCTACAGTTGTATTAGTTGGTTCAGGAAGTGTGATACCGGATGCGAAGGTAGTTTGTGTAATCACTACACCTGAGTAGTTATCGACATAAGCTTTAGGCATATCATAAGCAACTAAAATATTTGAGACTGAAGTCATTCCTAAGATAGTTGATCCTGCATTGTGAAGGGTAGCCATCGGTGTTGTTGTCCCGATCCCTACATTACCGAGGAATTTATTATAAATATCATTGGAGGTACCAATACGAGTCCATTTACTGGCATCAATTATCGACATAGTTCCTTTATTATCAATCACCCGTATCTGGGCATGGACAACTAAACTTGTTGTAAAAAACCACAGTGACAAGAATATATGTAATTTAATATTTTTCATTCGGTTGCTTTCTATTTCTTGCGGATTTGTATACTACACAAGCTTGCATTCTATTGTCGATAAATCATAAATTAGAGGCTCCATATTGAGATTTAAATAAATGGAACAATATAACATAATACCTAAATTTCCTACCGATCCTATTCCCCCTACTTATCGGGGCGAAATCCGGTAACTTTTTATAAAAAAAAAAGATAGTAATATTTGATTGTCAACCACGACAGAGAATATACTATTTATGCGAATCTGGAGTTGCATGCATGCACATTCTATTTATAATGAGTTATTTCCCGCAGGGGATAAACAAGGAAAAATGTGAATGTCCTACGGACAATAAATATGTATATCTGTTTATTCTATGGATATATAAGTCCTACGGACTACTTTTTTCAACTACTGATTCGCATTATTTATTTAAAATGAAACAGGACATTATTCAATAGGAGTTAAATAATATCATACGATATTCTTTATAACTCTCATCAAAAGCCCTCTCTTTGAGAGATATTTTGATGAGAGTTCCAAATCAGAAACAAATAATTTAATCGCATAAAAAATCTACATATTATAATATCCAATTCACTTCTATTTTATCACCAATGCTTAGTGCCCAATCTTGATCTGCTGTAGAACCTGGCTTTAAAGTAAGTTTACCATCAGCATCGAAGCTGTAATCGTTTGTAGGAACTAGCTTTGCACCATTCCGATATACAGATACTTTGTAATCAAGTATTGGATAATTTCCGGCAGCTCCACCAGTGGCCTGATAAACCACAATTGTTGCATCTGAGACACTAAAAACGTCATGTCCACCTACTATCAAATTTGAAACTAATAATTTTTCGGTAGCACCGGTTGCTTCATTATGAACCAATAAAGTATAACCGGCACCTGTAGTACCATGTACAGAGGCATCTTTACCAATTTTTGCCGCAGCTACAGCAGTCAATGCAAGTCCATCCAGTGCAAATACATGTCCGGTTGCATCTATATAGGTGTCGTTAGTCAACGTACCCCCCAATTGCCAGGTGGTGGTGGTAACGTCGGTAGTTGTGTTGGTCAAAGTGGTCAGACCATTTGCCGTTTGTAAATACTTAATGGTTCCTTTGTTATCCACTACTCTCACAGTGCCATTTAATGATCCGGAAGTCTTTTTAGCGATATCTCCCGTTTTCGTTTGTGCATTGGCTACGCTTGCCATTGAAAAAATTGCAAATGCCACGCATGCAATTTTCATCCCTTGTTTGTGTACTTGTAAGTTCATTTTTTCTTGAGTTTAAATTGTATTGATTTTTATTTAAATTGAATAATCTTAATTTCATCGTCAACATAACAAGCCGCCTGGTCTTCTAAATCAATATGCGTATTATCCACTTGGGTAAATTCAACATTTATTCCATTGCGATATACCTGAATTTTTTTTAGATCCGTAATTTTAATGGGAGTTGCAAACCGTTTTTGTCCATCTGTAGAAGCAATTGCTATCAGTTTATACATATTTGTTCCCAGCATATCGCCACTAAGTTTTCGAACAAGGCCTGTACCGGGCGTTACTGCCAATAAACCATCGGTAACCGCATCCCCGTCTTGCAATCCGGTTATCGATAATGTATTTGTAACTGTGGTTGCTAATTCTGTGGGCTTTATCAACGTTCCTCCCAATTGTACATTTCCGTTTTCGGTTGATAAACCGTTATCTGCCGAGTTGATAAGATTCAGTCCGGGGGAACTCACTCCATTCACAGAAGAAGAGAGCACTCCATTGACCAAAGAGAGTGAGTTACTATTAATTATATCGGCAGCTTCTCCGGCGGTACCATTGACGGTGGTGGATATACTATTTACGATTGAGGTATTTGAAACGACTGTAGGTGGTGGATTTTGGATAACTAATTTTCCGCTCGTATCAAAACCTAATGTTTTACTGATATTACCGGATATAGGGGTCAATTCAGCGGTGACTCCATTCACAGTACTGGTTAGCTTTTCTGAAGTACCAACCAAGGTATTCGTTGTAGTTGATTTCATAACTGATTTAATACTATCATGAATAACCGTGTTTTTTGTTATAACAAAGGCTAAACTGTCCGATACGGGAGAAGTGTTCAACAAATGACCTAACTCATTTTTATCCAGATCAATCTGAGCAGAATTAACAACTGCGCCTGTACCATTTAGCATTTTAATAACATGACTATTACTGGTCAGGTTATTTCCTTGAACTGCTCCTGATTTAATAGCCGTATTGATTACTTTGACAACCGAATCTCTAACGGCTGCATTTTGGTTCAGGGAGTTCGCTATTAATGTTGGCAACTCGGTTTTGTTAACAACCTGTATCCACTGTGACAAATCCAGACTCCAATAATATATACCTTTTGGTGCCGTGCCCGATTCGTTAAAAATGAGCATTCCACTTACAGGTATTCCATCTAATGTCCATACATGTATGTCATTAAGTTGAATTCGTGGCAAGCGCAACCCTTTTGTCAAACTTTCCAGTTCGAGCAACGACCCTGATTGAATCACCATCGGATTATCGCCAATTTTGTTTTGGGCGAATGTTGGCAAAGTCAGGATTATTAATAAAAAAAACAAGAAAAGATGCTTCTGTTTCACAACCGTATTTTTCATTTGTTTTTTGTAGTGTGATATATTATTCATTCTGCAAGTCTCTGACCTATAATCAGTAATTCATAGTTAACGGTTATAGAGTTTGCAACATCATTGATCTTTGCTCTTTACTCTTTGTTCTTTGATCATACGAATCAGAAGTTGAAACAGTGATTATCAATTCACAATTTTATTCAACCCACTACGGGGTTGTGGTTCTGAGGGCATCTTCAGCCCCCCCGGTTACGCTTCGCTCACCGAAGGTTATGCACATTTAACTCCTTCGGAGTAAACATCAACACATTATCACATTATCACATCAACACATCAACACATCATCACAATAATTTTGTCTTTGCTCCTAAAAGTTCATCACTTTTGTTTCAGCTTCCGAACAATCAGCCCGGTAATATTTTGTTTCGGATCGATGTAAACCAACGCACTACGAAGTTGTTCGAAACTATAAACCGCCGACAAGCCGTTTGCCCGTGCATAATCGGTTATCACTCCATTTACTTTATTTAGCATGGGTTGGATTTCCTGATTGTACTGAGTCTGTATCAATTTATCGTAAGTTGTTCGTTTTTCCTGCCATTGAACGGCTTCTTTCTCCAGCAAACTCATACGAAGCGTGTCCGACACGCTCATACGCTTCTTCAGTTCCTGAATCATCTCGTTTTTCTTGAGTGCATAGGTAGCAGTCAAGGTCTCATACCGACTCTGTATACCGGCTATACCCGCATTAATTTCTTTGGTATAATTCTGACGTACACTGTCGAGTTTGACCATCTTCACCTTATAGTCCGGTAACGACAACAGTACGCTGTCGGTGTAGAGATAAGCTGTTTTTTGACTGAAAACATGTGCCGAGAACAGCACCAATACGAGTAATACACATTTCTTCATTTGATTATTTTTTGTTTGTTTATAAGTATATTTTGTTTCTTCTGTATCTGCATTATTTTCTTCTGCATCTGCATTATTTTATCCTGCATCCGCATTATTCTATCCTGCACCGGCATTATTTTATCCTGTATCTGTTCCTCCGACATCTGTTTCTGCGGTACCTGCATCGTTTTCTCCTGCAATTGCATTATTTTCTCTTGTAACTGCATTATTTTATCCTGCACCTGCATCATTTTATCCTGTACCTGCATTATTTTATCCTGTACCTGCATCTGCTTCTCCTGCATCTGCATCATTTTATCCTGCATCTGTATCATTTTATCCTCCATTTGTATTGTTTTATCCTCCACCTCTATCACTATTTTCCTGCATCTGCATCTATTTCTTGTGCACCTGCATCGTTTTCTTGTGCATCTGCATTCTTTTACTTTGCATCTGCATAGTTTTCTTGTGCATCTGCATTCTTTTACTTTGCATCTGCATAGTTTTCTTATGCATCTGGATTGTTTTCTTATGCATCTGCATTCTTTTCTTATGCATCTGCATTCTTTTCTTATGCATCTGCATTCTTTTCTTATGCATCTGCATTCTTTTCTTATGCATCTGCATTCTTTTACTTTGCATCTGCATAGTTTTCTTATGCATCTGCATTTATTTACTCTGCATCTGCATTTATTTCTTGTGCACCTGCATCCTTTTACTCTGCATCTGCATTTATTTCTTATGCAGATGCATTCTTTTACTCTGCATCTGCATAGTTTTCTTGTGCATCTGCATTCTTTTACTCTGCATCTGCATAGTTTTCTTATGCATCTGCATCTGAGTAATAATTTATAATTTACAATTTTATTCAACCCACTTCGGGGTTGTGGTTCTGAGGGCATCTTCAGCCCCCCAGTTACGCTTCGCTTACCGGGGGTTATGCACATTAAACTCCTTCGGAGTAAACATCACCACATCATATCATCAGATTACCACATCATCACATCACATCCATCACATCATCTCATCCCCACATCATCAAATCATCAAATCATCACATTACCAAATCATCAAATCATCAAATCATCACATCATCAAATCAACACATTATCACATCATCACAATAATTTTGTTCTTTGTTCATACGAATCAGAAGTTGAAACAATGATTATCAATTCACAATATTATTCAACCCACTTCGGGGTTGTGGTTTCTGAGGGCATCTTCAGCCCCCCAGTTACGCTTCGCTTACCGGGGGTTATGCACATTTAACTCCTTCGGAGTAAACATCATATCATCATATCATCAGATTACCACATCAACACATCAACACATCATCAAATCAACACATTATCACATTATCACATCATCACATCATCACATTATCACATCATCACAATAATTTTGTTCTTTGTTCATACGAATCAGAAGTTGAAACAATGATTATCAATTCACAATTTTATTCAACCCACTACGGGGTTGTGGTTCTGAGGGCATCTTAAGCCCTCCGGTTACGCTTCGCTCACCGGAGGTTATGCACATTAAACTCCTTCGGAGTAAACATCATCACATCATATCATCAGATTACCACATCAACACATCATCAAATCAACACATTATCACATCATCACATTATCACATCATCACATCATCAAATCAACACATCAATACATTATCACATCACCACATCATCAAATCAACACATTACCACATCATCACATCAACACATCAACACATCAACTATTTAAGTATATTCAATATCGAATCCAGATGTTGCGGATTTAAAACCTTATAGAGTATCTCCTGTTTCTCGCCCAGCAAAAACATGGTAGGTGAGGCAAACACATGGTAGGCCGCTACCGGAGCGCTATCCCACCCTGCATAATCGAAATAACTCACCCACGGCTTATCGGCCGCTACAGATACAAACTTATCTTTTTCTGTATCGAGCGATACATACACTACCTCCACCCCATGTTGTTGCAGACTCGCATACATCTGTTTCAGTTGCGGCACCTGAACCTCACACGCGGGACAATCGGCAAAGCCGAACACCACTAACTTATATTTTGCCGGAATGGCAGAAAGCGATGCATACCCTTTCAGATATCCCGAAAGCGACTCATCATGTTTTTCTTTTTGAACGACCACTGCCCGCGTAAAATCGATATCAGGGGCATTGTTGCCTATTTTCATGGTTCTATATCCTTCGAAACGATTACTTACTTTGCTATCGAGCACACAACTGTTTTGCGTAAGCATCACCTGACTTACATGTTCGGCTGCCGTATACAGACTTCGTTTTTCAAACATATTGAACAGGAACAACGAAGTTTCCTGCAACCACGCAGGACGCTTTGCCTGCAAGGTAGAAAGTATATAGTCTGTCGACTGGTTCATCTCCACATAGACCGAATCGAGTCCTCCCCCGCTATTTTCGAGCAGATAGAAGTAGTTTTCGGTGAGCGATGATAACAAACCGCTACGATAGAGCCTCTCGTCAGAAAAATCGATCTGCCAAAACTGCTGTTTGACCAGAGGAACCCGGTCAAAATCCCGTTGTACTGCAACAGGAATGTCGCGTACAAAGCTGGTAAGAGGCAAATACCAACGTAAGTAACTTGTAGCCGGAAGCGCCTTTATAAAATTAGCTCTCCTTTGTTCGAGGGACATAATCTCCTTCGTCAGCAGATGCGATTTCTTGTGTGTTTTGAGGTACGCATTGTCTGCATACGCTTTTGACAGGTACCGCCATCCGTTTAAAGCCATTTCGCACGCCACCTGTTGTTTGTAGTAGGTATAAAGGGTAGCTGTAGCGTCGTTGCCGGTGCAGGTAATCTGTTCTATATCCGACAACACCGTTCCTTTCAATTCAAAATCGTTGTCCTGCATCACGATTGCCTCAATGCCCGCTGCTTTGTTAGCCTGCAGAAACACTACGCCCCGGTATCCGGCCGGAACGGTTAGGGTGAAATTGCCCGCATTATCGGCAGTGGCTTCAGCCACCTTTTTCAACTGAAAACCTTCATACACCGATAAGGTGATGAGCTGGCGGGCATGACCCGAAAAACGACCGTTGATATGCGACTGTCCCTGTAACGGCGCTACTATCAACGCCAAAATAAATACGATAAAAAATACTTGCTTCATTTTTTTTACTACTTACACTTGTTGCTTATTCCTATCCTTCGGCTAAAGCCTTGTTATCTCTGTCTGTTTTCTATCCGTCCGCTGAAGCAGACGGCAATAAACTCCTCCACCTTCTCCTTCCCCTGATTCAACTTCCCTCCCTGTGGAGCGTTTGGGGGTGAGGTTTTTTCTCTCCTCGCCTTGGGAAAGGGGCTGGGGAGGCTTCTTTCTATTATCTTGTCTCTTGTAACTATTTTCCTTCACCACAAAGGACTCCAAGGACAACACCAAGTATCACGAAGGGTACCTGCCAACTTGTTAACTGATAACTGTTCACTAATTCTGTATACACCGTACAGGAAAACCATTAGCCCGAGGAGAATCTTGCATTCCTGCATAACTCGTCATTACACGACTTTTATAGCCTCCAGTTATAGTGCTACTCCAAAAGAATCCATTCTGCCCGGTGCCATAGTTAGGTACTCCACCATAAGAACGGTATCCAACAGAACCTCCCCGTCTGGGTATACCAGCACCATTATTTTCAGCTACGAGTTCCGCCTCTGTAGGTACATGGTATCCGTTAGGACAAGGATTATTGGTGCCGGCACTACCGTTCCACCAGCGACTACTCTCTGTCAAAGCGGCATCTACCCAGTCATTATTTGGACCCCATATTATAAATTTTCCATAATAGGATTGAGTATACTCATCCCAACTCCCGGCAGCACCATGCCAATTATTCTGGGTCCCGCAATCCCACGTAGCGGAAGTTGGTTTTTCATGTCCATCGGGATAACGGCACCACTGGAAATACGAACCACAAGCGTCAGCATCGTAAGTATTGTCAGCAGGGAAAGCATGTATCGCTCCCATATTACGATCCATCCAATACTTACCCGTAACTGCACTCTGTATCGTATTGATTACAGTAACACCATCATCGGCCACTACACGATCAAAAGTTCTGCTTATTTGATAAGTATCATTCCAGTAGACATGTCCATTGGAAGAATTCATGCAGACAGATCCACCCGAATGGGAATTAGCAGCAGAAGCTTTAATAGGTATACACGGAAATCCATTAAATACATGAAAATGATCATTCGTCACGGCAGGTGTAGGTATATTCGAAGGAAAACGCTGTATATCTACACCCAGAGGCAACCATTTTTGTCCATTGAACCAGTAACCGATATCTTCGTTCTGATTAATATAGATGGCTCCAATCATATTAGAAGCATCAGCCGGCGCGACTGTAGGAACGCTATTGAAAACAGGCACACGCGGTAAACTCTTATCCTCACGAAAGTGGTTCAATTCAGTTTGAGCTCCGGCATGTACTGCTATACCCAAAAACCAGAATACCACACACCGGCTACTAACCATTGAAAGTAAATGCAAAAAACGCACTACTTTAGAGGGCATAAATAACCGCTCTGTCTTTTTTGATGATACATAAGCCATATCTATATTTTTTTTAATGAACTCATCTTTTAAGAGGAAAAATATTTGGAAAACAAATTGAATTTTCTATATTTAACTCTCGTGCCGAGGCTATTTCAAAAGTCAATATTACTATTTTCCGGTATCTTTAATACATCGCACGCTACAGCCGGGTGCCAGAAAAGAACTTGGCATTGTAACCGTGGTCGCATTTTGTGACCATGTTGCAAGTCTAGCCCGGAAGTCGGCTGATTTGGTACAAGTCCAATAGAAAGCCTGAGTTCCTTGATATTCTATCTGTCCGCTAACATCGGAACGACGACCAGCATAACTAAAACCTACGTTTTGAAACTCGGCTTGACTCGGCACATGAAAACCCGGAGGACAAGGATTATTAACTCCGGCAGTTCCGGGAATTCCACCGTCCCACCAACGATAACCATTATTAATAATGTTATAAAGCCAGCTATGGAAGTTTGCATCATTAGAAATTATAAATTTTCCATAATAGGGACTACTTGTATCATTATCAACTGGATAAGGACAGCAATCCGCTGTATTAGAATTTGGAATTTGATGTCCATCGGGAAAACGACACCACTGAAAATAAAATCCATAAGCGTCTGGATCGGCAGGACTACCAGAAGGAGGATCGCCGTGTATAGCTCCCAGATTACGATCCATCCATGCCCTACCCTTGCTATCATATATCAGATTTATTACAGTACCGTCAGGGGCTACATTACGAGCAAGAGGTCTCCAATGAGCCCCGTCGTACCAATAAGGAACTCCGTCTCCGCCATTAGCTACATCGTTAATATAGATAGCTCCAAGATTAGTAGCCTTACTTGGCTTATTTAAAATGGGCAGACGCGGTAATCCGGCATCAACGCGGAAATGAGTTATGGTGTCGGTTTGAGCTCCGGCATATACGGCTATACCCAAAAACCATAATACCACACACCGACTACTAACCATTGAAAGTAACTGCAAAAAATGCAGCACTTTATAATGCCCGAATGACCGTTCTGTTTTCTTTGCCAATAAATAAATCATATAGTGTGTTTTTTAGTTATAACATTATTCGTAATTCGTAATACTTTTCCTTACACCCTACATCTTACACCCTTACTCCCTTACTCCTTACTATTACTCTTCTCTTTCAGTTCCTGAATCATCTTCATCATTGCCTCTATTTGTTTGGTATGCCCATCCAGCGCCTCTTTCATGCTCTTTATCTCCTGCTGTTGCTCTTTCACTGCCTGTATAAGCACCCCGGTAAGCTTGGTATAATCTACGGCCAGATAACCATCGGAGGTCGTTACCACCAGTTCGGGAAACTCTTTTTGCAGCTCTTGCGCAATAACCCCTATTTGCGGCCCCGCAGCATATTTTTTCTGATTGATAAATTCGTAACGTACTCCCCGCAGGTTTTCGATTTTTGCCAGCACATTGGTCAGGGTCTCTATATGCGTTTTGAGGCGAATATCTGATGGTGCATCGATAGAGCCATTGACAACAAGATCATGAATTACAGTAACATATTGAAATGTTTTAGTACCTCCGAATCCTTGGTCTCCTGTGGTTACAACTCCACGAGCGCCGGTGCTCGCATCCGGTACGTACAGCGTGATGACGGCATTAGCAGTGTTCGCAATTACATCGGTACCGGTATGATTGACGTATAACAAAGAGACTTTGTTATCAAACATGGCCCAGTCGCCTTTGCTGAGATAACCGTCGGTTGTACTATTAGCCTGTGTAATGCCGATAGCTCCATTATTATAGGTAATGGGAGCTGTTCCAGATAAAGAAGCCCACGATGTGGTTCCATCCGTATTACCGATTATCATCTGCCAATTGGCCGTAGGTTTTGCACTCGGAAAAGAGTAACCGCAGGTAGATAAAACTCCCGAAACATTAGCCGTCCCCGATACTTCAAGCGTATGTGTAGGTGCACTGGTGCCAATACCCACCAGACCCGAAGGTACTAGCAAAGCATAATTACCATCGTCACCACCAGTGGCCGAAAGTTCCAAACCCACATTGGTGGCATGATATCCAATATGCGAATTGGAAATTCTAGCTCCATATGTTGTTTGATAGCCGGGAGAGGTGGTTCCACTTAAACTCACATTCAATAACGTTTGTGTATTACTGTTTGCAAGTTTTGTATCTGCAGCTAAGGAAAGAGCATTACCCGCTGCAAGCGTACTCCAGTTCCAAGTTTGTTCTTTGTCTTTATTATCTATAGTGTTAGAGTATGTAGCATCTGCCAGATTATTGATTGGAATGGTAATGTTAGGTGAACTTGTCCATGTGGGTGCACCGTCCGCCCCCGAAACAAGTACCTGTCCGTTGCTGCCGACAGCAGTGTAGCCCAATGCTGTAGCAGATGATCCGTAAACCAGGGCTCCTGGAGTGGCATCCGTACGAATGCCGGTGCCCCCGCGTGATACTGCAAGGGAATTGAGTGTAGATGTACCGTTATTGATAGCATCCAATGCCTGATCGGCTGTAAGATCCGATTCGTTTGCGTTTGCATTTGTATCGTTACCCTTCAATGCATAGGGAGCCATTTGTGACCTTTGGGCATTGGTTACCTTATTAGTTCCGATAGTGAGTGTCCCGTCGGTGGCAATGGTAGCATCTCCATGCATGCTTACTGCCGCAGCCTTACCATTGTTATCTCCCACAAAGATTTTGCCCGTTGCAAGAGATGAGAGGGCATCACTCCAACTCAGGACACCACCAGCAGTACTTACCAGCACCTGCCCATCGGTAGTAGGAGCTGCGACCGGTAAGGTATAATTGATAAGCCCGCTTTGAGTTCCTCCAACAAACGTGGAAGTATAAGAACCCGATGCGTCGGTAAAGGCCAGCTTGGTGCTTTTTGCCAAGGTCGTAGTTCCATTCAGAGCAGTTGTGCTATTGAGCGTGGCAGCTCCCGTAACGGCTAAAGTGCCGCCCAACGTACTCGCACCTGTACCAACCGTAAAGGTATTCGTGCCGTCTACGCTCACATTCCCCTTAAAGGTTTTCGCTCCACCAAAGATTTGTGCATCCTTCGTGACAACACCTCGCACGGTCTCGCTTGCATCCGGGATATTCAGCGTTATGCTACTTCCTAATGAGGCAGGAGAACCCGATACGTTGATATCATTCCCTGTAGAGCCAGTGCCTAACGTTAAACCTATAGTCCCTAATGAGGCAGCGGAAGTCCAATTCAAAACGCCTGTATTTGAACTTTGAAGTACCTGTTTATCAGTAGGAGCGGCGACCGGTAAGGTATAATTGATAAGCCCGCTTTGAGTTCCTCCAACAAACGTGGAAGTATAGGAACCCGATGCGTCGGTAAAGGCCAGCTTGGTGCTTTTTGCCAAGGTCGTAGTTCCATTCAGAGCAGTTGTGCTGTTGAGCGTGGCAGCTCCCGTAACGGCTAAAGTGCCGCCCAACGTACTCGCACCTGTACCAACCGTAAAGGTATTCGTGCCGTCTACGCTCACATTCCCCTTAAAGGTTTTCGCTCCACCAAAGATTTGTGCATCCTTCGTGACAACACCTCGCACGGTCTCGCTTGCATCCGGGATATTCAGCGTTATGCTACTTCCTAATGAGGCAGGAGAACCCGATACGTTGATATCATTCCCTGTAGAGCCAGTGCCTAACGTTAAACCTATAGTCCCTAATGAGGCAGCGGAAGTCCAATTCAAAACGCCTGTATTTGAACTTTGAAGTACCTGTTTATCAGTAGGAGCGGCGACCGGTAAGGTATAATTGATAAGCCCGCTTTGAGTTCCTCCAACAAACGTGGAAGTATAGGAACCCGATGCGTCGGTAAAGGCCAGCTTGGTGCTTTTTGCCAAGGTCGTAGTTCCATTCAGAGCAGTTGTGCTGTTGAGCGTGGCAGCTCCCGTAACGGCTAAAGTGCCGCCCAACGTACTCGCACCCGATATATTTGCCGTTCCGTTTACATCAAGCAAACTTCCCGGAGTAGTGGTGCCGATACCCACATTGCCGCTACCCAATACTGTGAATCCCGATCCGGGTGTACTAGCATTCGACTGAATACGAGCTACAGTACCGGTAGTAGTGACAGCCGTATTGGCTACATAAAACAACCCGTCCGTCGAATTAAAAGAAGGACTCGACGATGTAATACTCAAACCTCTACCGGTGGTCAATGTACTCCAGTCCCATACCTGACCAAAATTTTTATTATCGATGCTATTGGTAGCTGTAGCTGCAATAAGTTTATTGATTCGCAACGAAAAGGCATCGGCATCGGTATTTACCACCGACCATGTACTTCCATTGTAAAAAAGCTCTACAATACGGTTTGCCGGTACGGCAACACCGTACAACAAAAACGGAGCGGTTCCTGTGTTCTTCACGTATGCCTTGCGTCCCAACGTATTATTGGTCGGAGCCAGAAGGGATAATGTTCGATTGGCAGTAGTCTGATTCACCTGAAAGATCGTATATTTATCGACCGTAACATTCGCTGCACCTATGTTTGTATCTGTAGTCACATCACCAATGTCTGTCGACAGATAATAGTTGAGCAAACCGATATTATTAATAGCATGTTGGGTCATATCAAGATCTTTGGTTGCCGTATGGTTTCCTAAATTATCGTTCACCCGCACCTGCGCATTAAGCGACACACTACCTGTCGATAGCACAATTCCCAATACACACAACATTGTAAAAGTTTGTAGTCTCATAAATTATATATTTCTAATGCACTTACTTTAATCCTATTCAATTAGTATCCTTCCATACTTTTATCGCTTTTCATTGTTTTGCACAATGGCAAAAGGATACAGAAAGCTCCATTTATTTTTCGCAAATTAATGCTACATTCGTTTTTTATTTTGACCTCCTCCTACTTTGTAAGTACCTTGAATTCTTTTAGTGCCCGGATTTTTTTTATCGTAAAGTACCTTAAGAGAAGATTCTGTGTGAAAAAGACATATTTCTTATTCATACAAACAACACGATAGCCTTGTTTTTTAGTTCGAAACGTATGAAAATGCCATTTTCAAATGATCCATGCTAACTTGTGCATTAGAGTTATTTACAATAATAACTTCCACTTTATCGTCTGCAGGAACAGATACTTTTGCAATTGACATGCTATCACCAAAATTTGCACTTTTAGGTGTCGCCGTTACAACATAACCATCTTTAACCCCCGGTACACTGTAACTTACTTTTACTGCTTCAAAATCCTGAAATATAATTGTTGTTCCATCAGTATATGTCGCAGAGCTTGACGGAAAAACAGTATTTCCGGCAGCTGCCTGATAATATTCAGTGGGCACTATAAATCCTATCGAGTGCGTCGAAGGAGTCGCCCATGAGGTAGATCCGTCCGTATTGCCGGTTATTACCTGCCCATCGGCCGTAGGCTTTGCATCTGGAAAGGAATAACCGCTGGTAGATAAAACGCTCGAAATGTTGGCAGTCCCAGTAACATCAAGAGTATGTGAAGGGGTCGTAGTACCTATTCCTACATTACCCTTGGGAACTAGTAGGGCATAATTGTTGGTACCCTTGTCCGCCGAAACACTCATGCCCACATTAGTTCCCGCACCTTCATGAACATTGCCAATCTG
>Ga0302163_10000110_pt1 | contig 19169 bp, 11 predicted proteins | sample I_Fen_E2_3_FD_193497 | JGI IMG/M metagenome (GOLD analysis project Ga0302163, IMG submission 193497) | Peat permafrost microbial communities from Stordalen Mire near Abisko, Sweden - I_Fen_E2_3 | ecosystem: Environmental > Terrestrial > Soil > Wetlands > Permafrost | place: Sweden: Abisko...
TACGCCAACCTACCCATCTCTCCCAGCGACAAATTGAACGATCTGAATGAAATCCACCTGCTTCATGCAAAAACAAATGGCTTACAACAGACGTTTGCAACAAATGATGAATTCTACTCGAAGATCGACAGCTTAAAAGAACACAAGGTACTGGTTGAAGTTACTGAAAACCGTTTTTACCAATTAAAGTCATTAACTCACTCCTTACCTTATTTAATTCCCGAGGCCGTTGATATGCTAAACGAAATAGGATACCGGTTCCAAAAGCGATTGGCCGAAAAAAAATACAACAACTACCGGTTCAGAATTACCTCTTTGCTCCGATCCGAAGAAAACCAAAGCAAACTAAGTCATCACAACGGCAATGCTACCGAACACTCGGCACATTTATATGGTACCACAGTAGATATATCTTACAAAAACTTCTACAATACCAAGACCGATACAATTGAAAGCAGCTACGAAGCGGTACAAACGCTGACTAAGGTTTTAATAGAAATGCGGCAGGAATGTAAGTTTCTTGCGGTTCGCGAACGGAAACAATCATGCTTTCATCTCACCGTAGTGCTTTGCAAACCAAACAACAAAGAAAATTAATCGTTTTTTTTCAATAAAAGCGATTATAAAAATGATTTTTTCATTAACTTTGCACTCCGAAAGAAGAAACAACACTACTTTCGATCAAAAATGACTTAGTAGCTCAGTTGGTAGAGCAACAGACTCTTAATCTGTGGGTCGAGGGTTCGAACCCCTCCTGGGTCACTTTCAAACAAAAAAGTCCGCTATAATTTAAAATTATAGCGGACTTTTTTTAAGTACCTATACGAATCCAGCTTTCAATGTAAACGACTCACCAGCCAACCTTCTCGATTGTTTTGACAAACAGATCTCTGGTCATAAATTGTACAATCTAACGATTACACCAGTTTATCTTATGCGTTCAATTTACAGGCATATCTCCGCAATTCTCGATTAGCTCCTTTTTTGAATTTAGTTTTTGTTTCTCCTCCACCCTGCGTATGATTACACGAACAGCAATATTTGTTTTATTGGTTGCAATTGCAATTTCCGGTATAGACAGATTGAGGCTCATAAGTTTACAAACAACAGTTTCAATTTTTGTCAATTTTCTATATCTGGCTTTTTCCAATCGTGTAGATTCACATCCTATTGATCGTTGACTCCGACGCTCTTTTGTTTTATTTCTTTCATGCACAACAAAAGCACTTTCAGATTTCTGCGATCTATTTGGCTGGTAACAAACAATAGTTTCCAAGTTACTATCATCGCTCATATCGGGAATAAAAGGCACAAGACTAGAATTAGTTGAAAGCGACATTTCAAATAACTGGAACAGAAACAAATCCCGACATCCATTGATCATACAAGCACATAATTCAACAATAGCCAGACTATCGTCGGCATATTTCAATACAGTTCTGGCATAACGGATTGTCTTTCCCTTTTTCAACTCACGAATAATTATTTTGATATAATCGTGCGTAAGGAACATTTTATCCTGCTTACTGTTAAACTCCTGTACACTATTTATTCTAAGCAACTGCTTAGCCGATTGATTCATATCTACTAAGTTGCTACTTGTATCAAAAACAAGCGTATGTGCTGGCAAGGATTTAACCATTACCATCATCTCTTGTAAATTTTCTGTGATTTGAAGATATTTATACATAACTGTAAATTTTATTTTGAGAAAAACAATGTAAAACCACTTTTAACATTACTCCACTCAATGTTTCGCTACATATTTTCAGCTTGTTTTTTATAGTCTCTCACATTGCTCTCACATTGCGAGATACGGCAACTTATTTTGAGCAGCATCTCATGAATTGTTTCGTCCGTTAACCCTACATTTTCTTTCAGTACCTGCATATAAGTTCGAAACTTATTCAACTCTCTAATTTCCTTCTTCCGCTTTTCAATTAACTGATCAATATTCATAAATTTTAGATTTGACAAATGGCTACTGCTTTTTTATATTTCTATAAGCAGAAAACACCTGATTAACAGACTATGCTTTTTCAAATGAAACTATAAACTCAACACACCGATTTAATGCCCGTCCTGCTACAGTACCGTTATCACACCACTGGTAATATTTTAAAGAGGATATAAGTCCTTTCTCAAAAAAACAACGTCAAACGCAGTTCAGTAAATGCTCCCGGTGTAAATCATGGGATTTATTCGCATCGGTTGTGTAGACATGGTGTTTGGAAAATTCAACTAAAAATTGATTTTGCTCCAACATCATTCAAAATCAGAATTCGATTCTGTGTACTACCAAATAAACAATATCTTACAGTAAAATAATCGTCCCTATTTGCTCAACGTATTTTTGAAAATTACACCATTCTTCATAATAACCAAAAAGTTTTTTTGCGGATTTTCAATCAACTTAATGTTTTCAAGAGGATTTCCATCAACAAGAATCAAATCTGCATACGCCCCTTCGGAAATTTCGCCCAATTTCCCTTCTTGATAAGGATTTCTTTTCCCTGAAAGGTAAAGTAATTGAGCATTATCGTAGGTGGCCATTTTCAATGCTTCAAAAGGAGTAAACCAACGAGTCATTTTCGATAATAGTTTACCTTTTTTAGCCACCAGCACAGGGTCAAAAAGACAGTCGGTTCCCCAAGCAATTTTAAGTTTGTATTTCTTTGCAAGCATATAGGCATTATCTGTTCCCATTGTTGTTTCTAATTGCTTCTTTCTATTGGCGGAACCTTCAGCGAAAAAGATAGCATCTTCATCATCTAAAAAAGGCTGAAGAGATATCCATACATTTTTAGCTGCCATTAGTTTTACGGTAGCTTCGTCAATCAATTGCGCGTGTTCAATACATTTTACTCCTGCGTTGACGGCCATGGTTATTGCCCGTGGCGTGTAGGCATGAACAGTTACATAGGTACCCCAATTTTCAGCAGCTTCTACGGCTACTTTCATCTCTTCTTCGGTGTATTGGGTAACGTCCAACGGATCGTAATTTGAAGCTACACCTCCGCCTGCCATTAGTTTTATTTGCGTTGCACCTTGCCTCAATTGTTCTCTTACTCGCATTAAAACCTGATCGGGGCCATCGGCAATGGCAGCAATACCATTGCGCTCAGCATAAGACATATCGCCCAGCCTACGTGGAACATCGTTAGGAAGACCTGTATCGCCGTGCCCTCCTGTTTGCGAAATAAATGCCCCACTTGGAAAAACGCGGGGGCCGTTTACTATTCCCATGTCGATAGCTTTTACCAACGATAGACCACCACCACCGACGTCTCTAAGAGTTGTAAAACCATTTAACAGCTCCATTTCAGCCGTCTTAGTACCAAGGATATTAAGAAAAGCATAATCCACAAGCAATAACTGATTTTGTGGAAGAGACTCGTAAAGTAAGTGTGCATGATTATCTATCAGCCCGGGAATAATATACTTTCCTTTTCCATCAATGACTAAGGTGTTTGAATCCGCATCAATTGTGGAAGTAGTTATTTGCTTTATAAGTTTTCCCTCGATTAAGATGTTTCCCTTGAGAATCTTATTCTCTTTACCATTAAAAATATTGACATTGACAATCAATGTTCTCTTTATCGCTGTTTGTGCCGATAGCGACACGCTCAAGATGATAAGTGCAAAAAAAGTTATTAATTTATTCATAGCGAAATTTTTATTAGAAAAGTTACACTGCTAGTTATAGAAGTAGTTACAAGTAAATAATTACGAGTTACAAGACTGTTTATCTGAATTTTGCTTTCAGAGACATATCATAAAATATTATTACTTAATTATATACATGTTATTCATCTAAACCTAAAGTTAGATAATTAGATAAATTGTTTGAGCCTAGAAACGGCGTACGAATATAAGTCATTGAATGCTTTATCTCTTTGCTCGGCTTGCTCAGATTAGCTCATTTAAATCTTGTAAAAATCAAAACGACCACAATGATGTGTAATTGTCAATTCTATTCTTAAATCTACGAACTATTAATTTTCATAGTCTTTTTATTCATAATCACTGCTTATAAAAGATCAGAATCTATTTCTTAACTGTCCCAATGTACTCCATATTAATTCTGAGGAACTGTTTTTTCAAACGAAACAATAAACTCAACCCGTCTATTCAATGCCCTGCCCCATGCAACTTTATTATCAGCTATTGGCATTGTATCTCCGTATCCTTTCGACGTCATTCGTTTCTCGTCAACTCCTTTGCCAACTAAATACATTTTGACAGACAAAGCTCTGTCATTCGACAGAATCAGATTATGCTGAGGATTCCCGGTATTATCACAATGGCCTTGAACTTCTATTAAATAGGTCGGGTTATTGATAAGAACAGTAGCAATATCATTCAATATTGTAAAAGAAACGGGTTTAATGATGGCTCTTCCTGATTCAAATTGAATACCCTGCATCGCTTTTTTGAACAACTTCTTTACTTCCGGTTTAATTTCCGGACAACCATTATTGGCAGCCACCCCTGGAATTGTCGGGCATTTATCCAGATAATCCGGAATTCCATCGCCATCAGTATCAAGCAAGCATCCATTTTTATCAACCATACCTTTGGCAGCCAATGGAGTATTGGGACATTTATCCAGATAGTCGGGAACCCCGTCACCATCCGCATCAAGCGGACATCCGTTCTTATCAACAAAACCTTTTGCTTCGGCTGGAGTATTGGGGCATTTATCCAGATAATCAGGTACTCCATCGCCATCTGAATCCAACGGACAACCGTTTTTATCAACCATTCCACGTGCTTCAACAGGAGTTCCCGGGCATTTATCCAAATAATCGGGAACCCCGTCGCCATCGGTATCAAGCGGACACCCGTCCTTATTCACCATTCCACGGGCTTCGGCAGGAGTTCCCGGGCATTTATCACGGAAGTCGGGCACCCCATCTTTATCCGTATCGGTCAAGGTATCAATCAATACAGGCTTGATCTTCGGTTTCATTCGTCCTATTTTGAAATAAACACCTATTTTAGCTCCTACAGATAATTGTTTTTCATTTGACGCTATTGTTGAATTTACAATTCCATTATACACTCCATCATGTTGATACAACAGCTTACCGTCATTCGACATCATGTTTGTCAATCCGTAATTGGCATAAGCTCCAATGTACAATTCAGTTCCACCCGACAACCGGATCAATCCTCCAACATCCATCATGGCCAGACAAACCGGTTTTAGATTAATCGATCCTTTATAGCGTTCTGTTATAGTAGTAAATCCATGTTGCGGTAAATCGTAAAGTTCCAGATTCCATTTGCTGTAGTAACCCGTCGCTGTCATTTGTCCTTCCGTCACTTCATAGTGCTTATAGACCGGGATTGAATATTTCACACCAACAGAAGTCAACAGTTTGACTCTTGCACTGAGATCACTTTTCATCTGCAACTGCAATGGTATATCAAAATATGCCACACTTTGCTTTTCTTTCCAGCTCTTCATATTCAGTCTCAAATCATAGGTATCTCCATCAGTATCCACATCGGGAGAAACAAACAAACCATTCAATGTAGAGTTGGAATTGAAGGTTTGCACTCCAATCCCGGTTTGCAACCCGAATTGAGGTAAGAAGAAATAGCTATAGACAAAGTTGGCTGTATATCCCAATGATGTTGCCTTTTGTCCATCCGACAGTTTGTATGCCAACGGGTGCATTCCTCCTCCTATATTGAAATGAATGTACGATCCTGTATCTTGCCCTTTCAGACAGAAGCAAATGCACATAACAAACACGATGACTAGCATTTTTTTCATATCAAAATTATTTAGACGTATTATAAATTTAGTTTTTTGTTTAATTCTTCAAACCCAGTTTTATCCTGTTGACAACCGAGAGGAAATTAAAATACAATCCCAGTTTCACTCCAAAAGCAATTGGTTTCACCGATGAAATTTCTGAAGATGCCCACATTCCATTATAAACTCCGGTCCAGTGCTTATCGGTTGATTTCAGAATATTATTCAGTCCGTAGTCTACATAGGCTCCTACATACAAGTCCATATATTTGGAAACGGGTATCAGTCCGCCCAGATCTGCTGTTGCAAAAAGAACCGGACGTACAGATAAACTACCGCTATACTTGTCAGCAAAGGTTGAAAAACCATGTTGCGGCAAATCATAAAGCTCCAGATTCCATTTGTTATAATATCCGGTAGTGGTAAATGTGCCACTTTCTGTCGCATATTTATGAATCACAGGAAGCGCAAATTTCAATCCTGCAGACATCATCAATCCATATCTATCGTTGAAATAAGTCAGATACTGCAACTCCACTGGCACTGTAACATAAAGCAGCTGTTGCCGTTCTTTCCAGTTATTATACTTAATTCTGAAGTCATAATTATCTCCATCGGTATCCACATCCGGAAATCCTGACGATGCAGTCAGATTGGAGGTCGACTCAAACGACTGCAATCCGATGCCGGTTTGTATTCCCCATTGAGGTCGAAAGAAATAACTATAACAAGCACTGACCGAATAATTGAACGCCGCTTTTTCGCCTTCATTCAAAGTATTAGACAACAGATTATGATATCCAGATCCAACATCAAGATGAATATATCCCTTCTTCATGGAACATTCCTGCCCATATAAAAGTCCTGCACTAAGAGCAACTATCAATGGCAACAGCAATCGTTTTTTTCGCAAGTTAACACACATATTTAATTATCATTTAATAGTCCAAGTCACTAATGCAGTACAGAAATTATTGCTGTACTACAACTTTAAATGAATAATCTGCCCCATTCGATGTGGTTATATGTCCGAGGTAAGCTTGCGACGTTGGAAGCTGTAAGGTATTCATGCTGGTCACTGTAGCTGATTTATAGATACAGATACCCTGCATATCATACACAGCTAAAGTTGCTGTCGACAATTCTTTTTCTTCGAAACCGATCATCTGTACAGAGAAAGTACTGTTTGCCTGTACCGGATTCGGGAACACCTTGACACTTTTCTTTGCAACATTAAAGGTTTTAGGACATGATAAGAAGGTATTTCCATCTGTTGTAGTAACCTGCAACATATAAGTACCAACCAAACCGGACAGATCGTTGTAAAATTGCTTAGTAGCTCCATCTATCTTCACTCCGTTTTTATACCACTGATACGAAACAAAGCGATAGCTGCTATTGTCACAAGCAATTACATCGTCAAACTTGGTAATGATATAATCGGAAGACAAGTTTACGGTAAATTCAAACGAATACAGTGCACTCTCTGCTCCCGCATTATCTTTCAATTGCAAGTATCCGGTATAAACGCCAGCCCGCATACCTTTAGGAATAGAGAAAGCAATTGTGCCTGCGGTTGAAGATGGTAACGCCGCGTAAGCTATATTACTCAATCCTGCAAGTATGGCTTGATTATTAAACTTGACCTGATACTGAGTTGGGACTCCGCTCAACACCGTATAAGTTAATGCCAGATCAGAAGCTTCGCAACCTGCCGAAGGAGCTGCCAACGGACTCATGGTAATGTCGTCGTTAACCGTAATTGTTACTACAAACGTACAACTACCACCCGAATTGGATGCTGTTACCGTATAATTACCCGTTGCAGATACTGCTGTTGGAGTGCCACTTATTACACCCGTCGTAGTATTGATGGACAAACCAGCGGGCAGAGCAGGACTCACGCTATAACCGGTTACTGTACCACCATTAACGGTTGGAGTCAATAACACAATCGACACTTCTTTGGTAAACACATTAGGTGTAGTATATTTTAATCCACTCGGAGCGGCATCAAGCACTGTAATATTTACCGTAAATGATGTGCTACCACCCGTATTGCTGGCTGTGACCGCATAATTGGCAGCCGAATAGATTGCCGTCGGCGTACCGCTGATAACACCGGTAGTGGCATCGATAGACAACCCGGCGGGCAATGCCGGACTCACACTGTAGTTGGTTACAGAACCTCCACTCACAATCGGAGACAAAGCCGCAATGGCAGTACCTTTATTAAACACATTGGGTGTAATGTAACTCAAACCTGCAGGCGGAATATCATTTACTGTAAGGCTCAATGCAAAACTTACACTACCTCCCGAGTTGACGGCTGTTACAGTATAATTAGTGGCCGATGCAACTGCAGTCGGGCTACCACTGATAACTCCCGTACTACTATTGAAAGAAAGACCCGAGGGCAATGCCGGAACTATACTATAACTGGTCACCGTACCGCCACTGACAGTAGGACTGAGCGGTGTGATGGCTGTTCCTTTGGTAAATACGTTAGGTGTCTGATAGCTCAATCCAACAGGCGCAATATCATTTACGGCAATACTAATGGTAAACGAGATATTTCCACCGGCATTGGCAGCAATAACCGTATAGTTACTCTGACCAACAACTGCAGTAGGGGTACCACTGATAATACCGTTAGTAGCATTAATCGATAAACCAGTAGGTAACGCAGGGCTGACACTGTAGCTGGTCACTGTACCGCTGACAATAGGTGCTAACGAAGTTATAGCCATTCCTTTGGTAAATACATTTGGTGTGGTATAACTCAATCCACTAGGTGCTGCCTCATTAACCGTAACAGACAAAACAAACGAGGTACTACTGGTTGCATTAGCAGCCGTTACCGTATAACTGTTCATTGTCGAAACAACTGAAGGCGTACCACTGATAATACCGGTAGATGTGTTGATAGAAAGTCCGGCAGGTAAAGCAGGGCTAACACTGTAACTGGTAACTACACCTCCGCTTATAGTAGGCACAAGAGATGTTATGCCGGTTCCACGAACAAACACATTGGGAGTGGTATAACTCAATCCGCTTGGAGCGGCCTCATTAACGGTTATATTCACAACCTTTGCAACACTTCCTCCCGTATTAGTGGCTGTTACAGTATAATTGGCCACAGCAGCAACTACAGTCGGTGTACCGCTGATAATACCGGTAGAAGCATTGATGGACAGACCTGCCGGTAAAGCGGGACTAATGCTGTAGTTTGCAACTATTCCACCACTGACTGTAGGAGTAAGTGGCGTAATAGTAGTTCCTCTTACAAAGACATTCGGTGTAGTGTAGTTTAAGCCGGCAGGCGCCACTTCATTAACAGTTATACTTAACGTTCCGTTGACGCTACCGTTGGCATTGGTTGCTGTAACAGTGTAGGTAGCGGTTGCAGAAACCACCGTCGGAGTTCCACTAATAACACCCGTTGCTGTACTAAACGCCAAACCATTTGGCAATGCAGGACTTATAAAATAACCTGAAGGTGTGCCTCCTGTAACAGTAGGACTAAGCGATGTAATGGCACTGCCTTTGGTGAAAACATTCGGTGTCGCGTAAGCAATACTGGTGGGTGCCACATCATTTACGGTGATACTGAACGTTCCATTTACACTACCGTTAGGATTACTTGCCGTAACCGTATACATTGTGGACGCAGAAACCGCTGTCGGGGTACCGCTGACAACACCCGTTGACGTATTAAATGACAAGCCGCTTGGCAAAGCAGGACTAACACTATAGCTGGTTGGTGTACCGCCTGTTACAGTAGGACTGAGCGATGTAATGGCGCTGCCTTTGGTGTAAACATTCGGAGTGGTGTATGTAATACCAGTAGGAGCCACATCATTTACCGTTATGCTTAACGTACCGTTAGCACTACCGTTGGCATTAGTTGCCGTAACAGTGTAAGTAGTGGCCGCAGAAACCGCTGTCGGGATACCGCTAATCACACCGGTTGACGTATTAAATGACAAGCCGGAAGGCAGTGTAGGACTAATACTATAACTGGTTGGCGTACCACCTGCTACGGTAGGACTGAGCGATGTGATGGCGATACCCTTGGTGTAAACATTCGGAGTGGTATATGTAACACTGGTAGGAGCCAGATTGGCTGCCACAAATGAAATGACGCTACCATAAGAAGTCCCCACGCTGTTGTTGGCATATGCCCGCACATAATAGGTTGTGCCGGCTATCAAGCCCGTCAATAAAGAGGTATAACTGCCGGTGGACGACGCCGCCCCTTTGCTTACATAACTATCCGATGTAGTGGGTATGGTATTGGTGCTGCTATACACAAATCCATAACTAGTAGGGTAAGGCGATCCTAAACCGGTTACCGATCCGCTGGCTACATTGGTGGTCGAACTTACCGCATCCGTGGTGACGGTGCCCGCGGTATTCAAAACCGGATTTACCGTACTGGTATAGCACGTAGAAGAATTTATGTCAAGATCATATTCACCTCCATCTATCTGATCATAATAGCCAAGAGTTGTTTCTGCGGGTACTCCGAGAAGATGATGAGCCAAATTGGCCGTAACAGAAGCAAAAGGCACCGTATTGGTCACTTTTATTCTACAAAACCGGGTACCAGGAGCCGTAGAACTTATGGTTGTCCCCGTTCCCTTGCCTGAGATAGAATAACTATATGCATAAACGGTCGTTACACCACCAGTCGATAAAACTTTAACGGTTGGCTGCTGTGACGCACTCATCTGAGAACTGCCCGAAACCAGTGCTGCTGTGATGGTTCCTCCATTCAGCATGGCGGTATTAAATGTCACGGCAAAATCGGTGTTGCAAACTTCAAGAACCGTAGATGGATCGGTGCTTAGAATATAACCATCATATTCCAAAGTCCGGTCTGATGTTTGCACCTCATTCTGAATGGTAAATGTAAAGCTCGGAACCGTTTGTGTTTGAGCTTGCAATCCTAAACAGACACTGCTGAATAAAATTGAGAAGAATACTTTTAGTATTAGCGTAAATTTCGTTCTCATATCAAAATATATTTATTGTTTTTCATTCTGTTTTTAGGGTAATATGGCATATATAGACAGATTAGCATTCGAGAATACACGATTTATATCTCGTCCATTGACCATTCCGTCTCCATTCATATCTTCTTTTGCATATCCTGCGGTAGATAAATTTGCTTGTGAAAAGACTTGGGACACATCTCGTCCATTCACCATTTGATCCTGAGTCGATGTTTTTCCTGTAATATCTCCCGCATAAACCCCATACACTCCGGTTTTCAGTTTCACCTGATTACTTCCATAAGCCTGAGAGTCAGCCGTGGTGAAATCATAACTTATATTGTCGGCGGCAAACGACAGCGCCGAAGCTGAAGTCGTTTCCACATGGTTACGCGTTTTAATGGTGATATAATAGTTTCCGGTATAGGTGCCCGGAATGTCCACCGCGCTCGACCCGGAGGTGTGAATGGTACCGTCGGGCTCCAGCATCAGGCCGCTTGCCGTATAAATAATTGTTGAATAATCGGAAGCTTTGTGCAGCTCTACCGATACGGCATCGACAGCTGTAGTAAATTGCGGAGTAACGCCATCATCTGTCAGGCACTGATTCATTTTCAGTGTGCTACTACTCCAGATTCCCTGCAAAAAGGCTTTGACTGCAAGTTGTTTGGCTGCATTCTTCACAGCAAGGGTTATCACCCCATATCCCGTCATATCGGCAGTGATGGTACCTGCTGTGGCATTTCCCGTAGTAGACGCATTACCTTCATTGATCCACTGACTACCGTCCCAGCGCACCACCTGCAACCGCGATAAATCGGATGGTATAGTAGCACTGGTGCTGCTGTTCCAGCTGAGGGTTACCTCCGGCGAAGAACTACCCGTTGCCCGCTGAAGTATCCAGTATTCTTTGTCGCTTACCTCTCCCACTCCGCTTGCTTTCGCCGTGCGGGTATATGCCCCGGCCGTGGGGTCGGCATAGATGTAGCGGGCTGTGAATACGTCGGTAGCCTGAGTCGGTGCTGCAAGGGTGAGCGGACGGTAATACCCCCCGTTACCAATGGGAAACGTAAAGGCCGTATTACCGGTCTTTTGAACAAAGCCGTCGACAAAGGAAGCCAACGAAGCATTAACCCACGACGAACCGGCACTCATTTGCACCTCATTCATCACCGTTTGCAAGCTTGTTTGCTGAGCGGTGACAATACCGTTGCTCAGGTCGAGTTGGTTGACAACACTTACCGACTGTTGCAAACTAAATGCAGTACCGGCAAATTGCAGGTTGTAAAACGACGTAGCCCCACTCCCGCTTATTGTCTGCGCCAAAGTCCCTGCGAAACTACTCAGACCCGGATCGATGGTAAGGGTGTTGTCGTATCCCACGGTGCCGTCGTTCTGGAAGTTGCCCAAATAATAAGTCGTTCCGTTGTTCATAAATACACCTGTCGACGAATTGACAAAATCCATCAATACCGACTTTTGTTGTGTAGCATATACCCAAAAGTTTCCCATGTTATACTCGGCCATCTGCGCATTGGCTTTCGTCGCCAACAGAATGAGTATAACCGGCAATAGTCGATATAATTTGGTAATCTTTGTCAAAACACTTCTTTTTAGCATGGTTTCTTTTATATGAATATCCGTTTTAAAATAATATCTATCGATATTATCTTTTGTGTACTTCAAAACAATTCAGCACAATCCCGAAATTGGGACTGTCGTGTTTTATTTTGACTAGGTAAACTAAATGATAATCAGTTCTTTTATATAAGTAATTCTAAATATTTAACAATGTATTTTTCAAAGCAACATTCAGATTACTGTACTCATAACTTGTAACTTGTATCTCATATCTTGTGTCTTGTGTCTAGCATCTTGTATCTCATATCTCAAAACTCGTAACTTGTAACTCGTATCTATTTTCCCATAAACACTTCCAACTGTTGCGGATTCACTATTCTTTTTATTATCTGTAATTTTTTATCCAGCAGATACATAGTCGGTGTTGCCACCACACAATAGTCTTTTACCGTCGAGCCATTCCAGCCTTTGGTATCACAACTCACCATAAAAGGTGCTTCCTTGTAAAAGTCCTCACAGGCCTTTTTATCCGTATCCAGCGACACATACACACATTCCAGATCGTACTTATCCTTTATCCGCTTGTAACTCCCCACCAGCGAGGGATATTCTTTCTGACAGTCGGGGCACCAGCTGGCGCCGAACACCACCAGTTTATATTTACCACCAAGCTCACTCAGCTTCCTGCCGTCCGGCAGGGTTATGTCGGGAGCCGTATTCCCTTCCGCCATTTTGCGGTACTGCTCAAACAGCGCTGTCCGTTTTTCGTCCAGCTGGCAGCCCGACTGGTTGAGCATCACTTTGGCCAGGTATTCGGAAGCCTGTGTCAGGTTCTTTTTTTCCAACTGCTTAAAGCAATATTCCGCCACCTCCTGTTGTTTCACTGGGTCGTTTGTCAACGCTTTCACCCAGGCGTCGGTAGCCCGGTCGGCCTTCGCACTTATCATCGGTTCGTCGGCATACCCTTCGAGTAGCTGATAGAACCCTGTAAACAAATCCACTGCCAGCCCCGAGTGCCAGAGCGCCTGGTCGGCAAAGCCGGTTTGTGCAAATTGCATCTCGATTTGTGCCAGTCCGGTGGTATCGCGCCGGTTGGAGGCGGCAAACATGTCGGCCACAAATTTTCGTAACGTCAAATACTTCGATGCATAGCTACCCGCCGGCAGCTTGTCGATAAATCCCTGAAACTGCTTCTCCTGAACGGCTGTTTCTTTTACGAGCCACCGGTATTGTACTCCGTTTTTATCGTATTTGGGCAACAGGTACCGGAGCCCTGCCAGTTTCTGCTCGGCATCACTGTTTACCGCAATGCCTTTGGCAAAGGCTTCGTTCTCGGGCGAACCCGTAAACTTCAGGCTATTCAGATCCTGCACATTGTCCCATTGCAGACCGAAACTCTCGCGGTTGAGCAGCACCACCACTCCCTGCGCCCCTTTGGCCTGTAGCATGGCAGCACCGGTGTAGCTTGTCGGGTAGCTGAGCGTGAACCGACCCATGCTGTCGCATTGGGCTTTGCTCAACTCTTTTTCCCGGAAACCATCATAGCCGCTCAGCGTTATGTCGCTTCCCCTGAGTTGCGGGAAGCAGCCTTTCAGCGTCGGTAGCTGGGCTTGCACCATGCCGGCACACAACAATCCTATCAGTAGTACCTTTTGTCTCATATTCTCTCTCTGCTTGTAATTTCTCTTTTCATTAATCCGATCACCAGTCTCTGATTTCAGATTCCTTTCCACTTATCACTTATCACTTTCCACTAATCACTAATAACTAATAACTAATAACCTATCCCCGTTTTTCACTTGCCGGAGCAATGGAAGTAGAGGTCTGAAGCTGCAATAACCTTTTAATTTTCTTCCTATCAATCTCTATCAATAGTATTCACCACACAGTTCAGACCTCTTGTGGATTATCTCCTGTCGGGGCGTTCGTTTTCAGCAAATGGAGCGTTCGTTTCCCCCGAAAGGAACGCCCCTTTTGCATCACTTCACCCGTTCGTATTTCAGGGTGCCCAACACCTCTTTCAGATCTACTCCCGGGCGGAAGGTGATTTTGCCTCCATTGATAAGCGAAGCATTGTACTTATCGGCACTGGCGGCACCGCTGCCCGAAAGAGTGATCTGGAACGCTCCGAAGTCACCAAAGCGTACTATCTCGCCGTCGGCCAGGTGGCGCGCCAGAATCTTTGTCAGATCGTTCAATACTGCCAGCACATCGGTGTCGCTCACCGTGGTGCTGCCCTGAGCTATCTCTTTGCTCAGTTTTTTCAATGTCAACTCGCCCGACGCCTTTGCCTGGGCATAATACTTTTTGGGTTCCTCTTGTTTCTGCGGATTGCCGCGTTCTACCACTACATAGGTTACTGCCATGTTTTTCTGTTTTTAATAGGTTAATATTTTAATTGCATTTATCACCATCCTATTTCTTTTTCCGTGTCCTTTGTACCCTAAACCTAATAGGTTTTTGAAATCAGTTAGGTGTGTTTCCCACCCATCAAACCTGTTTTAGTATGTATACTCATATTCCCTTTTTTGTCTTTACTTTATTCTTACCACTTTCAACGCTACACTCTATTAATTATGAACTATTAACTATCCCCTAGTTTTTGATGCAACGTACAGCATTACCGTCACTCCGGAAAAAACTCCCATAGGTGCTCCCCCCTCCGACTAGCCTCACTCCAAACGCATACTGGCTTCCTGTGTCCCATACATTTCCAGACCAGAATGTTCCACTAGGAGCAAAATCATAAGTGATTGTTCCATCGACGTGTGACACATTCATGCATGTGGTGAACTTCATTGCACTATCATAGCCACCTTCGACACTTCCACCATAGTAATTGAACAAGGTTATTAGTTCGAGGAATGTAGGCATCCTGAAGCCATTCGGGCAGGGAGTGTTTGTACCAGCCTCGCCCTGCCACAGGTTATCGTTCGTAGGACTGCGCCAATCGGCCGATGTAACGCTTGGATTTATTATAAACCTAGCACTATTAGGTGTATCGGTAGTACTAAGTGTTGTTGTAGTACCATATTTTAGCGTACCCGTCGTGCCCGTACTCCAGCTTATCAGTTCGTGCCCGTCGGGGCAGCGGCCCCATTGGAACAGGCTACCGTAAGCATGGTAATCATTGTATGCTGTAGCTTGAGTGGCCGGGCTAAAACTACTGCTGCTTATATTGGCATAGTCGGCCCCCAGGTTGTTATTCAGCCAGATATTGCCATCCTCACCCACCACAGGCACATAAATAAAGTTGTGCTCGTAGGTGGAGGTATTGCCGATGTCATACTTCCCAAACATCCGGTCGGGGATGCCTGCCATATCGCGCACCTGGTAGGTAGTGGTAGCGCCGGCATTGTTGTAAGGGTAGCTAAACGAGCCCAGCAACACACCCAAGAAATCGTTACCCATACCGCCGTTAATGTCTAATTTTTTGGCATTGAACGTGCCACCCACAGCGGCCAAAGTAGCCGTAATGCTGATACTAGCCTTAGTATAGGCCTGCGCTGCCCACGAGAGGGTCAGGTTACGGCTCACGCCGTCTTCGGTCATCCCTGCCGGTACCGTAATGGTGGTGCTGTAAACACCCAGTATGCCGCTACCGGTAGCGGTAGCTGGTATATACACGGTTACACCCGTGGTGCTAATGCTACCCTGAACGTTTATCACGGTACTTTCGGCTGTGCCGTCAGCAGCCACTGCGCCCGTAATAGCTGTTGCCGTAGGTGTAGTATACGGCAGGTAGTCGGCATCATAAATAGAAGCTAACATGTATTTTGCATTTTGCCCCAGGGTAAGATTAGCAGGGATAGTAACCGGTTTCACGTAAGGCATATAAGGTGCCCCTACCATTTGAGCAAATACCTGAACCGTGCACATTACCAGGAACATTCCGCCTATCAAACCTATTTTAATTAGTGTCTTCATCTTTTTTAATGTGCTATTGTCTAATAAACCCCAAGCCCCTAAAGGGGTTGTTAAGTTACTTTCGTCTAATATCTTTTGTCTTTACTCTTTGTTATTTTATCCATTCCCTTGCGGGAAGTCCGCTACCTTTGCCTCATTCCAGCACGCGATGCAATCACTCGGTAGCTGTGAAAAGATGTCCGCAGGACAAGTGAGGTCGCTTGATCTTTAATCTTAATAATCCATCATTTAAAATTTTCAGTTTTCAATACAGCGAACACTTAGAGCAAGCCCTCGAGGATAATTATGAAAAGAAGTTCCTCCTGCAGTCCAACTATAACTAGTTTGCGCGCTCACCGTACTACACCATAGTATGCCAAAGCTAGTTGAATACAGGTCCCCATTTTCATTACCACGGAATCCTGCCGCACTCAATCTTAGAGATGCTGCAGCTGCATTAGTACGGTTAGTAATCTTGGCAGCTGATAAATATGTTGTACTTTCAATCAAAGTAGGTACCCGAAAGCCACTCGGACAAGGATTATTGGCACTGGCCTCATTACCCCAAAGATCATTATCCGAAGTTATTCGCCAATCGGAAGACAGAACAAACAATGCATCAGAAGGATCATCATTATTAGTAGAGGTTGTTCCATATTTTGGCGTACCGCTACTGTCTGTCCATTCTATCAGCTCGTGTCCATCTGGTTTACGTCCCCATTGGAAAAGGCTACCGAAGGCATGGTAATCATCAGATGCAATAGACTGCATACCTGGATTAAAACTAACCAAATCCACATTACTGTAGTCGGCTCCAAGATTGTTGTTTAGCCATATTTTTCCGTCCTCCCCCACAATGGGTATGTAAATAAAATTATGCTCCACAGCACCTCCGTTGTCAGTTCGTCCGTACATTTTGTCGGGGACTCCCCCTATATCGCGCAACTGATAGGTAGTTAAATGACCAGCCTTATCATATGGGTAGCTAAATGTACCCAACAGTAAACCCAGACAGTCATTGCCAATACCAGCATTAACATCTAATTTCCTGGCATTCAACACACCACCAACAGCAACGATTTTGGCTCGAATGGAGGTCGTAGAAGCTGTATAGCTTTGTTCCTCCCATGACAAGATCAGGTTGCGGCTGATACCATCTTCAGTAAGGTTAGCCGGTACAGTTATCGAACTACTTGTGTAAGCCTGTAAAATACCACTTCCGGTAGACATTGCCGATATATACACAGTAATGCCCGTGGTCGGAATACTACCCTGAACGTTTATCACAATACTTTCGCCAGTGCCGTCGGCAGCCACGCTGGCTGTACTGGCTGCAGCCGTTGGTGCAGTATAAGGCAGGTAATCAGTATCATACATTGAGGCAATCATGTATTTCTGGTTTTGTGCCAGGGTAATGGCGGTAGGGGCAGGCATATAGGGCATACCCGGCATCTGGGCAAATGCCGGAGCCGTGCACATTGCCAGGAACATTCCGCCTATCAAACCTATTTTAGTGTGTATATTCATACTTCCTTTTGTCTTTGTTCCTGAGTTCCGGCATTCATTTATAATTCATCATTTATAATTGATAATTAACCTCAGAATCCGCTATTCATCCAAAAATAAACCGTAGTCCCCATCACAATAAAAGTATAAACCGTTTGATAGCCACTGGTAGTTGCACCATTATTGGTCGACTTGAATGTCATTCCGCTTTGAGTAAATGAAGCTGTTCCAGTGGTCGTGCCCTGTACAGCCAACGTATAGGTACCTCCGTCTTTCAACCCTGACAATGTAAATGCGCCGGCACTGGCGGTAGTATACGCCAGATTACTTTGTGTAAAGTCGATGGTAGTAGCACTACCGGCATTGTAGGCAACATCATTAGAAGCAGCGCCTCCTACAGACAAACTACCACCCAGCGTAGTAGCTCCCGTACCAACGGTAAGTGTATTGGTTCCGGAGATGGTGGTGTTACCGTTCAGCGATACGGCTCCAGTGCCGGTGCTGAAGGTGCCGGTGCCGGTTTGTGAGAAATTACCGGTATTTGTTTGATTTCCGGTTACAGATAATGTACTGCTTAACGTGGTAGCGCCCGTGACCCCCAAGGTACCACCGACTGACACATTATTACTAAATATTTTGGCGCCGGCAAAGGTTTGTGCTGCTGTAGAGACCAACCCGGGATAACTGCCCGTTGCAAAGCCAAGGGTCAATACATTACTGGCAAAGGTTGCTCCGTTGGCTGTTGTAGCATCAACTGTGGTACCTAATGAAATAGGCGACTGATAGTCCGTACCTGCTACTGCTGCCGATACTACACCCGAAGCATTGGTTTTCAGCAATGAAGAGTTCAAACCTGTAAGAGTTAGTGTTTTGCCCGTAGCTAAGGTCGTGTTACCATTCAATGCAGCAGTACCTGTAACCGTCAGCGAACTGGCTGCAGTAGCTGCACCATTCAGAGTAACAGCCCCAGACCCGGTACTAAAGGTGCCTGTACCTGAGATAGCAAAATTGCCGGATGCCTGCGTATATCCGGTAATACCAGATAATGCGCCGGCACTAATGATCAAGCTATTAATCGTATTGGTTGTTGTAGGAGCCGTTATGGCCGATGTAAAGGTTTTGACGCCAGCAATGCTTTGAGTTGCTGTCGATACCAAACCGGGGTAACTGCCCGTTGCAAATCCAAGAGTTAATGTATTACTTGAAAGTAAAGCTCCATTAGCTGTTGTAGCATCAACTGTAGTACCCAATGAAATAGGCGACTGATAGTCGGTACCCGCTACAGCTGCCGACACTACACCCGAAGCATTTGTTTTCAACAATGAAGAGTTCAGACCAGTAAGAGTTAGTGTTTTGCCAGTAGCTAAGGTTGTGTTACCATTCAAAGCTGTAGTACCGGTTACCGTCAGCGA
>Ga0302163_10000120_pt1 | contig 18092 bp, 15 predicted proteins | sample I_Fen_E2_3_FD_193497 | JGI IMG/M metagenome (GOLD analysis project Ga0302163, IMG submission 193497) | Peat permafrost microbial communities from Stordalen Mire near Abisko, Sweden - I_Fen_E2_3 | ecosystem: Environmental > Terrestrial > Soil > Wetlands > Permafrost | place: Sweden: Abisko...
GGAATTCGCGCTGGCAGCGCTCGTCCCGAATGGGAGCGCCCACTCGTGTATCGAGCGGAATTACCCCCGCCCAGGTTGGGAATGAGTAGTCCGGTTCATCATCAATGGGCGGCCCCACGCGCACTTTGGCCGAAAATTCGTCAATCGGAATGCGAAGCACCGACGTCGCCTTCAGCTCTTTTTCGTTGGGCTGGCGCGAGTCGTCCCAGCGCTGCGGCAGGATGTGCTCGGACAAGGCCCGGAGCGCGGCGATCTTTTCCACCGGATCGTCGATCAGGGTGGCCGTGCCCAAAATCACCACGGAGCGGTAGTTCATCGAGTGATTGAAGATTGAACGCGCGAGCACTAACCCGTCGAGCAATGTCACCGTGACGCAGACCGGGATGCCCTTGTCGAGATTGCGCAGCATGCGGCTGGCGGCCGAGCCGTGGATGTAGAGGACGTTGCCGTTGCGGCCGTAGGAAGTCGGGATCACAAAGGGCTGGCCGTCCACGACAAAGCCGGCGTGGCAGAGAAAGGCTTCGTCGAGGATACGGTTGACGGCGTCGCGGTCGTAAACCGCGCGGTCGGGTTCGCGCACGACGCGGGTACGGGGAGTGGGGTTGGTGGACATGGATCTGAGTTCCTAGGCAGACGCCAAGAATGGGTGACGGGGAAGTTTAGCAGGTGACAGGTTAGAGAGGGATTCCAGTTGGCGGGCATTCCCTCCGCCTTCCGAGGCTGCGCCAAGCGTTCGTGCTTGTAGACTCAGTACGGGAGAAATCGAGCAAATGGAATATCTGGTTGGCTTGATACTGTCCTTGGCGGTTGTTGGCTTCGCCACCATTGTCGGCTTTGACCGCGAGCGTGTTTTTTATCCGACGGTGCTGATCGTGATCGCCACATATTATGTGCTGTTTGCTGTGATGGGCGCTTCTGGGCGGATACTCGCAATGGAAACCGCCATCGCCAGCGGATTTATGGCGTTTGCCACTTTCGGCTTCAAGAGGAGTCTCTGGCTGGTGGTCGTTGCCCTGGTGGGGCATGGAGTCTTTGACTTCGTTCACCCCTGGTTTTTCAGAAACCCCGGCGTGCCGCATTGGTGGCCCGGTTTCTGCCTGGCGTTTGACATAACGCTCGGCGGTCTGCTGGGCTGGCGCCTGGTGACGGGCGGTTGAGTGGGTGTTCGACAATAAGGAGAAGCCGCGGTCATTTGCGCCGCCGCGCGGGCGCTTTCGGCTGCTCTTCGATCACCGCAAACTGAATCTTCTTTTCTGCTGGATCGATCCGATCGACCAGGACACGCACCCGGTTGCCCAGGCTGTAGGTCTTGCGCGAGCGCTGGCCGATAATCTGGCGGGTGTTTTCGTGGAAGAGGTAACGGTCGTCAGTCAGGGTGTCGAGCGGCACGAGGCCTTCGACGAAGAGGTCGGTCAGTTCCACGAAAAAGCCGAACTTGGTTACGCTGATGATGAGTCCATCGAAGTCTTCACCGATGCGCTTCTCCATGAATTTCACTTTCTTCCATTCCATCAGTCCGCGCTCGGCTTCGTCGGCCCGGCGCTCGGACTGGCTGGACTCTTCGGCGATGCTGTGGAGTTCTTCCAGCGCGATCGGGCCGCCCTGCGGTTCGAGCGAGTGCTGATGAGCGTCATGGTCGCGGCGTTTGGACCAGGGGGAAGGCCCGGGGGCGGAAGCCCCTGACTGAGAAGAGACGCCAGACGCGGCTCTAAAGGGCCGCTCTTCTACGGCCGTGCCGCGACCCGAGGCCGATGAGGTGCCTACGGGCACTTCTCCGTCCGTCTTCTCGGCAGAATTGCGCAGCACGTCTTTCAGGATGCGGTGCACGATCAGGTCGGGATAGCGGCGGATCGGCGATGTGAAGTGCGTGTAGGTTGTTGCCGCCAGCGCGAAGTGTCCCATGTTTTCTTCGGAGTAGCGGGCCTGCTTCAGCGAGCGCAGCATCAGGTAGCTGAGAATGCGCTCTTCGGGCTTGCCTGCAATTTTCACGGTGAGCTTCTGGTACATGCGCGGCGTGATATGGACTTCTTTCGGGACTTCGATTTCGCGTACCCGTTTTCCCGTGCCGTGGGCGGCGCGGCGATCGGTTTTCATCTGCACGCGGTGTATCGGCAGTGCACCCACGCCCAGCGAGTACCCGAACGTCGCAGCAAGGACTTCGAAGTCGTAAACGCGCTTGGCATCCGGCTTCTCGTGGATGCGGTAGAGCGAGGCGATCCGTTTGTTCTCGAGATAGTGCGCGACGCTCTCGTTCGCCGATAGCATGAATTCTTCAATCAGGCGATGCGCGATGTTGCGCTCGGAGCGGGTGATGCTCTTCATCAGACCGAATTCGTCGAACTCAATCACCGGTTCGGGCAGGTCGAAGTCAATCGAACCTCGGCGCTCGCGCTTGCGATTCAGGATCATCGCCAGGTCGCGCATGTGCTCGAAGTGTTCGACTTGCGCGGCGTACCGGGTGCGCGTGGCCTGGTCGCCCTCGATCACGGCATCCACGGCCGTGTAGGTCATTCGTTCAGCGGAACGGATCACGCCTTCGTTGATCTCGTAGCTGACAATCTCACCCTGGTGATCGATTTCCATGGTGCAGGAGAGCACCAGGCGGTCCACCTGTGGACGCAGACTGCAAATGTCGGTCGAGAGTTCAAGCGGCAGCATGGGGACGGCGCGATCGGGGAAATAGACGCTTGTGCCGCGCAGGCGCGCTTCCTGATCGAGGGGCGAGTCGCGAGTTACATATTGAGCGACGTCCGCGATGTGTACTTGCAATTCGTAGTTGCCGCTCTCGAGTTGCCGGACGTGGACGGCATCGTCGAAATCGCGGGCGGTTTCGCCGTCAATGGTGACGATCGGCAAGGCGCGGTAGTCGCGGCGATGGCTTAGTTCCTGGGCAGGAATGATCGGCTCGATGGCTTGGGCTTCTTCAATCACTTGGGGTGGGAAATGGTGCGGAAGGTGGTGCTTGCGGATCATGATTTCGACGTCCACGCCGAAATCGTCCTCCTGGCCCAGGATTTCGACCACGCGACCGCGCGGATTCTGCGTCGCCGAAGGCCAATCGGTAAGCTCGACGTCGACCACTACGCCTTCAAGATCCTGCACGTCGGTGTGTTGGGCTGCCTGGTTGCCAATCACGCGGTCGGCGGACATTTTCTTCTGCAGTGCTCTCGGTGGCTGGCCGGAAGAATCAACACCCAAATCAACCACGGGGGGCACAGAGGACACGGGCGACTGCGGGTTCTCCATCCCCGGGGGGATGATGATTTCCTGGGCTATTTTCTCGTCGATCGGCTTCACGTAATTCTGCCGATGCCCGTAATGGAAGATGCCGACGACGGTCGGGTGGGCGCGTGATACGGAGCGGATGATACGACCCTCGGCCCGGCCCTCATCGCGGAAGGCCACGATTTCCACCAGCACGCGGTCGCCATGCATCGCGGAGCCAACCGAGGGGGGCGGAATGAAAACGTCACCCGCGAGGCGCGCTTTCAGATCGGCATCGAGCGAACTGGCGTCAGGGATTACGAACCCGAAACCATCGCGATGCATGCTGAGGCGTCCGACGAACGTGTTGCGGCCGGAAGCGGCTTGCGGGATGGCGTAGCGGTCGGAATCCACCTGAAAGAGTTCGCCCTTCTTGACCAGAGCCTGCAGGCGCTCGGACAGTTCGCGGCGGCCGTCCCCCTTAACGCCGAGTTCGCGCAGCAGTTGCTTGTAGCCGGCCGTCTTCTTCGGCTGGCGTCCGATGTGGCGGAGGATGGAGGATTCGGACAGCATCAGTTCTCAGTTCCCGGTTCTCAGTTCTCAGGGTTCGATTCAGTGACTGAGAACCGAGAACTGGGAACTGGCGAGGGGCGGCTAGCGCAAGTATCTGTCTAGCAAAATCCGCCGATGGTGCAGTTCGTGTCCGGCGATGATGTAGGGCAGAGCGCGGGCGCTGATTTCGAACTTGTTGGCGGTGCCGCGGCGTACGCCGGCTTCGGCATCGAGATGGCGGAAGAATGAGAGCGTTGCTTTGCGAATGTCGGCAAACTCCGCGACCAGGTCCGGGAGGGTGCGCCGGCCGAAATTGCCGTCGCGGATGTAATCGTCCTGCTCGTAGCCCTCGATCGGCGTTTTGTCGCCACGCGAGATGCGCAGCGCGCGGTAAGTCATGATGCGTTCCGTATCGTTGACGTGGCCGAGAACTTCTTTCAAGCTCCACTTGCCGGGGGCATATCGAAAGTCGGCCTTCGCGTCCGCGGACTTGAGCAGGGCCACGGTCTCAACCGCCTGCTTTTCCAGAACTCCGACGATGTCATCAGACGGGACGAGTGAAATGTAGCGGTCGTAGTACTCGTAGTATTCGCCGGGCTGGGGCCGTCCGAAGGAGGTGACGATCGTGCTCATGGATTTCCTCTGGCGTGTACTTAAAGGGTCGTTTCGTGCCGCTCGAACCATACTATCGCGATAGAAGAATTACCGCAGGCTGGGAAGCGCTTACACGTTTGGGGAGACGTTTTGTGCAGACAGGGCTGGCAATCGCCCCGGGGGGAACCAACAAAAGCCCTATTAGAACATGGATTTCCACAGCTCATGGGATTTGGCCGGGGGTACAATGCATTTTGGCCCCCGAAATGCGGCCTTGGCGCTGAATCCCTAATAAGGAAAGGACTTTAAGCACAATGTGGAAGCCCACGAATCAACCTGCGACCCCCGGCCGGCCGGCTGAGCCCGAGCGTCCGAGCATGTCCACTCCGACCGTGCCTGCGGTGAGCGAGCCCGCTGCCCCGCGCCCCGTCGCCACCACCACCTCCACTTCGGACCAGGCTACGATCGGGAAATCGCTGGTGATCAAGGGTGAAGTGACCGGCTCCGAGTCGCTCTACATTGACGGCCGCGTCGAAGGCTCCATCAACCTTTCCGGCAATCGCGTCACCGTCGGCCGCAACGGTGTGGTCTCGGCCAACATCAACGCGCGTGAAATCGTGGTGCTCGGCAAAGTCCGCGGCAACTTGACTGCCAGCGATCGGGTGGATATCCGCAGCGATGGTTCGCTCACCGGCGACGTTGTGGCCGCGCGCATCTCCATCGAAGACGGCGCCTTCTTCAAGGGTGGCATTGATATCCGCAAGGCAGGAACGAAGGGCGACGAAGCAGCGAAGGGCGTTTCGAACGTGCCGGAACCGGCGATCGCAGCAAGAGCGTAGGAATTGGCTTTCAGCTGCTAGCCTTTGGCTTTTAGCTTTTGCGCCGAAAATGTGTTTGCCAGAAAAAGGCACCCTCTGGATTGGGGTGCCTTTTGATTTTGGAACCTATCGGTCGATATCAAGTTCTTAGGCCAAGAGCCAAGAGTCCTACCGCCTCCGCAGATCTCCCGGCAACTCCGAACGCAGCAACCATAGACCTGCCGCAACCGCTGCCGCCCAGGTCAACGTGCCGAGGGCGAGCGAGAGCAGGTCGGCGCGGCGGCTGCCGTCGAGTGCAACGGTGCGGGTAACTTCATAGCTCAGCCCCCCGGATACGATCCCGATCAGTGCGGTTTTGCCGAGTTCCTTCCAGTTCAGGCCGGAGAATGACACCATCCCGCGGATGTGGAGGAGCGCTGCGATGGCTACGGCATTCGCGGTGATGCCTATATCCGATGCGACGGCCAGACCCGTCACGGAAAGAGTTCGGAACAGCAACGAGTAGATGGGCAGCGAGGCGAGCGTGATGAGGCTGCTCGCAACCATCGGAGTGATGGTGTTGCTCGAGGCATAAAAAGCCCGGGCATAGAGCGCCTGCGCCGACCACATGGCCAGCGAGAGCGAGAACCAGAAGAAATAGATCGCCGTGGATTGGGAATCGGCGAACGTGAAGTGCCCGCGGCGATAGACCAGGTCGATCAGCGGGAGGGCAATCGCCATCATCCAGCCGGTGAGCAGCAGGGAGGCCGCGGTGATGCGGTAGACCGAGCCGTTTACCGTCGCGGCGAACTCTTCGTGTTTCCTCTCGCCCCACAGCCGGGAAAAGAAGGGCAGCGAAGCCTGGCCTGTGGCCTGTCCAAGGATCGCGATGGGCACCGCGAACAGGCGCTTGGCGTAATTCAGGCGCGCGATGTCGCCGATTCCACTGGAGGCGAAGTAGCGCAGGATCCAGTCGTCGGCGGTCACCAGCGACACTCCGAGCATCAGCGGAATCGAAAGCCGCACCCACTGGCGAAATGATGGATTGCCGATGTCGAATAACGGCCGGTATCCGGTGCCGATCTTCGCTGCCCCGATGGCGTTGATCAGGAATGGGCCGGCGACACTGCCGAAGAGCGCGCCGTAAGCCAGCGATGCAATCCCAAGGTGGCGTCCCGCCACGACTCCCCCACCGATGATGAACACGTTGTAGAGCAGGGGCCCAAGCGCTGGGAACAAGAAGAGCCGGTGCGAAAGCAAAACCGCGGAGACGATCCCGCCGACATAGAAGAAGATCTGCGCCGGAAGCAGGATGCGCGTGAGGTGAACGCAAAGCTCCAACTGCTGCGGGGTGAAGCCGTGGAACATCCAGCCGGCAAACTGGGGGGTAAAGATCTCGGCGATGATCGTACCGACGACCAGCGCGGTCGTCATCACGGTGATGATGATCGAAAATGTTTTCTGCGCATCCTGCTCGCGCTTCTCCGCCAGGAACCGCGAGTAGATCGAGATGAAAGTGATGGAAGCGGTGCCTCCGGCCACGATGTAATTGAGCCAGTCGGGCAGAGTGAAGGCGGCCACGTAGGCGTCGGTCTGCTGGCCTGCGCCGAAAGCATAGGCGATGTAGGCTTCGCGCACGTATCCGATCACGCGCGAGAGCGTGATGGTTGACATCAGCAGCACGGTTGCCGAAAACGCAGTGTGCTGGTGCGAGGGCCGGAAGAAGCGCAACAGACGCATCGTTGGCAGAGTAACGCATCGGGGGATTCCTCCGTGCACCTCTGTGTCCTCCGTGGTTATGCTTCTTGGTTCTTTCACCACGGAGGGCACAGGGGAACGCGGGGAGACGTGGACGGTCACTTTGACAGCCTCGCCGGCCAATCTCGATAATCGCTGTGTGACTGAATCGACTCTTACTCGCCAGGATCTTCGTACTCCCGTGCTGCGCCGGTCTTTCAAGAAGCCTTATCCCGTTGCCGTGCGCGGCGAGGGCGTCTACATCTGGGACGCCGAGGGCAAGCGCTACCTCGACTTCTCCGGCTCGGCAGCGGTGAACTTCATCGGCCACGGCGTGCGGGAAATCTCCGACGCCATGGCGGAACAGGCCCGGCAGTTGGAGTTCGTCCACACCAGCCAGTTCACCACCCCGGTAGCCGAGGAGTTTGCACGGGAACTGCTGGAGTTTGCCGGCGAGCATTTTCGCGGCGGTGCCGTCTATTTCACCTGCGGCGGGTCGGAATCGGTCGAGACCGCACTGAAACTCGCCCGCCAGTATCAGGTGGAGATTGGCCAGTCGAAGCGGGTTCAGATCCTAAGCCGCAATCAGAGCTACCACGGTGCGACGCTCGGTGCGCTGGCGGTGTCCGGCAACAAGAAGCGGCGCGAGATCTACCTGCCAATGGTCCGCGAGTTCGGGCACATCGGAATCCCGTATTGCTATCGCTGTGCTTTCGATTGCACCGATGGCTGTCACAACTGCGGTCAGCGGTATGCCGGGGAACTGGAACGCGCCATCGAAGCCGCGCCGGGCGAAGTTGCGGGCTTCATCTTCGAACCGATGAGCGGCGCCACGCTCGGTGCCGTGACGCCTCCTCCGGGATACCTCGCGGCGATTGCGGACATCTGCCGTCGGCATGGCGTTCTCCTGATCGCCGACGAAGTGATGACCGGCATGGGACGCACGGGCCGCAACTTCGCCATCGAGCACTGGCAGGTTGCGCCCGACATCCTGGTCGCCGCCAAGGGCGTGTCTTCGGGATACGCGCCGCTCGGGGCTGTGATCGCCAGCAAGCGCGCGGTGGATGCGATTGCCGATGGCTCGGGTGCGTTCCTCCACGGCTTCACTTACAACGCACACCCGGTTTCGGCGGCGGCGGGGCGTGCTGTGCTTCGGCGGATCCAGTCCCAGAAGTTGGTTCATGCTGCCGATTCGAACGTGCCGGACACGGCTGGGGCTGCTCTGAAATCCGCCCTCGAGACGCTGCGAGATCTAGAAGTGGTGGGCGACGTTCGAGGGTTGGGGCTGTTATGCGGAGTGGAGTTCGTCCGCGACAAGAAGACAAAGCGGCCGTTTCCGCCGGATAGGAATTTCGCCGGGCTGGTGGGGCAAGCCTGCCTCCGCCGGGGATTGCTGGTCTATCCCATGCAGGGTTGTGTGGACGGGATGAGCGGCGACCACCTGCTCATTGCGCCGCCGGCGGTGATCACAGCGGAGCAGATCGCCTGGGCCGTGGACGAGCTCCGGGCCGCAATCACAGAGTCCATGTAGGGGCACATGCCACTTTCGACCGTGCTCAGGCCCCCACTCATCCGAGTAAAGCTCGGCCAAACTGGAGCCGTTTGGACTCACGTCCTGGGTTGTGAGTGTGATGTTTCAACAATAATCGGCGGAAGATCGAGCCTTCATGACTCAAGCGTTGGTGTAGGAGGTGGTTTGTATGCCAAGCCGACCGCTTACTGCTTGCGTATCCAGACGCCCCAGGTGATCGGTCCGACTTCCTTATCGGTCATTGGGTGGCCCGCCATCTTCAAGCCCAGCTTCATCTGACCGTGATGGTAGCCTTCGTGCCAGAGCATGTGCTGGAGCAGGAGGATCGGGTGGTCGTAGTGAAGGTTCATGTCCCGGCCTGCCTCCACCCTGCTCTTTACAGCGTCCCGCACCGCCTTGGCGCTGTCGTTCAGCATCTGCGCGATGCGGCCACGGTCAAGCTCCACCACCCACTCTTCCTCGGGCACGTTTCTGGCGAACTCGGGGGCGTCCTCCAGGACGAAAATAAGCCGTACAAAGTTGATGTGCGTGAACAGCTCCGCAATGGATGGGCTGCCCTCCATCGCCCTGGTCTCCAGTCCGCCCTCCGGGAGGGCGCGGAGCAGGTTGAGCAGGATGGTGTTGTTCCTGTCCCAGGAGTCCAGCAGGGCGTCCAGCAGGCGTTGGTCTGGCGCGTCCGGCATATCCACACCCCGTTCCCGCAATCCTCGCCAGGATTATATTCGAGTCGTGGAACGTTTAGGCCCCTTAAGGCGTATATCGCTGTGGGGGTTTCCAACGTGCTCAACAAGACAGTCGCAACAATCGTTTCGTTTTTCATCTGCGTCTCGTTCGCTCTGGCTGCCGATCGTAGCGTGGTGGTCGGGGCCGTTCGTATCCACATCTCGGAGTCTGGAACGGGTCCGACCGTGGTCTTCGAATCGGGCATGGGAGAGGACGCCAGCACGTGGAACGACGTGCGCCCTGCAATTGCGGAATTTGCGCATACCGTCGCGTACGACCGCCCCGGACTCGGCCAATCAGGGCCGACATCCCTGCCACGCACCGTTGTGCAAATGGCTGCCGATCTTCAGGCTGTTCTGGAAGCGGCAAAGCTCGCGCCTCCCTATGTGCTCGTGGGGCATTCGCTCGGCGGAGCTGTTGTCCAGGTCTTCGCGCATCGTTACCCGGACGAGGTTGCAGGGCTGGTCCTTGTTGATCCGGAGGATGGGCGCCTTATTCAGCTGTTACATTCGCGGATGAGTGCCACGGAGTGGGCGGCCCGGCAGAGGGCTCTGGATGAAGCCATGCCGAACATGCCGCCACAAGTGCGAGCAGAACTCAGGGCTGCTGACGATAGTGGGGAAGACGTCGCCCGGGCAGTTCCTCTTCCCGTCGTGCCAGTCGTCGTGCTGACCGGCACGAAGAAGAACCCAGAGTTCCCTGGCAACCCGCTCGAACAGGACCTGAAACTGGAGCTTCACAACGCGTTGGTCGCCAACACTCCTGGTGCGCAACACATCCTCGTGCCCAATTCACGGCACTACATTCAGAACGACGCTCCGAAATTAGTAATCCAGGCTGTACGGGAACTGCTGACAGAGCCGGTCGGGAAACGACCAAACAAGAAGAAATAGGCGCGGACACATTTGACTGTCATGGCACCCTTACCAGCTCTTGAGGCCCTTGGCGTAGCCGACATCGAACAGTTGCCGGCAGAGTGGGTGCTCTAAACAACGTTTACACCAACTACATGTAGATGAGTGATTCCTTGGAGCGGGCCACTGGCATCGTCCAGTCTCTCCAGGTGGTGCCCGGCACAGCGCTCTCTCTGCTTGGCCCGCACTTCTGAGTGGAAAACAGTTTACCTGACGGATGACCGAACAACGCCTGGCTTTTGCTTCACGACCGCCATTGCCGTTGTAATCAGATTGCGCTCACAACGCAGTCCATGAGCGCTACCGGGGAAGAGGCTGGATCGCTTTTCTGGCCTGACATATTCAGTCATCATATTGCTAACAATGCAGATATCTGTTGATCCGCGTTTTACCCGCCCTGCATTGTCATTCCCTCCGCCAAGCCCCACAGTGCTTCCAGAACGGAGGTACCCGTGGCTACTTCACTTGCTGATTTTGCCGAACAGGCTAACCCAAAGACCCTGGCGGAGGCCCGGCGCGCCGGATTCCGTCAGGCGACGCGCGTCCACGGGAGTCTCCTCGCCTGCGTTGAGAAACGCGCCCTCGTCTGGATGGCCGAGCACATGCCGGCGCGGGTCAATTCCGACCACCTGACGGTCGTCGGTTTTACCGCGCAGATTGGCACCGGCATCTGCTACGCGCTGGCCGCCTGGGACCGCCGGATGCTGCTCGCCGCCATTGTGTGTCTTGCGGTGAACTGGTTCGGCGACAGCCTGGACGGCACGCTCGCCCGGGTTCGGCAACAGCAGCGCCCGCGTTACGGCTTCTATGTGGACCACATTATCGATTCGGTCGGCAGCGTTGCCATGATGGGCGGGCTGGCTTTGTCCGGATACATGCATCCGGTGATCGCCATCGGGTTGTTGATTGCGTTCCTGCTGCTCTCCATCCAGTCGTATCTCGCGACCTACACGCTCGGCGAGTTTCACCTGTCGTTTTGGCGCTTCGGGCCGACCGAGTTGCGAGTTCTGTTGGCTATCGGCAACCTGGCGCTGTTCCGCTGGGCGTGGGTGATTCACGGGCGCTACCGGCTGTTCGACATCGGCGGCGCCATCGGACTGGCGGGCATGATTCTGATGCTAATCGTCTTCACGCTGAAGAACACGGTGCGGCTGTACCGGGAAGAGAGGATCGGATGAAGGAAGCCAGTTCCCAGATCCCGGTTCTCAGTTCTCAGAAAAACCGGAACCACACGTTTCTCCGCTGGCTGAAATTCAACCTGGTCGGCTTGATTGGGATTGGGGTGCAACTGGCGGCCTTGGCTGTTTTCAGGTCACTTTTGCAGCTCAACTATCTGCTGGCGACGGCGCTGGCGGTCGAAACCGCCGTCCTGCACAACTTCCTCTGGCATCAGCGCTTCACCTGGGTTGACCGCGGCACCGCAGGGCCTGCGCAAGCACTGCTCCGCCTGGCTAAGTTCAACGCCAGCAACGGGGCGGTTTCGATCCTCGCAAACCTCGCGCTGATGCGCGTTCTGGTGGGCGACCTGGGCGTGAATTATGTTGTGGCCAACCTGATCGCCATCACGGCATGTTCGATCGCGAATTTCCTGCTCAGCGACCACTTCGTTTTCGAAAGGGAATCCGAAGCCGGTAACCCAATCGAGGTACCTCGGTAAGCGCTTCAAGGGTCATATCTTCGCCTTTGGGGGTTACGCCGCGAGCAGAGCCGGGATATAATAACCACTAGCTGCCATGCGCCCGAACGGCTCCATTTCGCGGATGTGCTGGGTTGAGGGACGTGCCTGTCCCCGCCGGTATCTCTGTGTGCTGCCTTCGCACGTGCGCGCCAACCTCTTCGGCAGCGACTAGTAGTTTTCTCCTCGAGACTCTTGGTTCCGACCGCAGGGGCTAAAGCCCGTCTAATTTTCGGGCTAACGCGGCCCTGAAGGGCCGCTCTTCCACCGTCGGTTAACCAGCCACTAACCTCCATCCACGACCACTGATTTCGGGAGAACTGCCATGACAACCAAGACTCTGACGATCGGCCCCAAGCTCAAGACCGCGATTCCCGGTCCCAACGCGAAGCGCATTCTCGCGGGCGACGACAAATACATTTCGCCCTCCTACACCCGTTCCTATCCGATGGTTGCCAAGCGCGGCCGGGGCATCGTGGTGGAAGACGTGGACGGCAACGAGTTCTTCGACTTCTCCGCCGGCATCGCCGTGACTGCCACCGGCCATTGCCATCCGGAAGTGGTCGCCGCCATTCAGAAGCAGGCGGCTGAGCTGATTCACATGTCGGGCACCGACTTCTACTACGAGAGCATGGTCACTCTGGCCGAACGGCTCTCGAAGATCGCGCCCATGCTCGGGCCGCACCGGATCTACTACGGCAACTCCGGGGCAGAGGCGGTGGAGTGCGCGCTGAAACTGGCGCGCTATCACACCAAGCGGCAGCAGGTGATTGCCTTCTTCGGCGCGTTCCACGGGAGGACAATGGGAGCGCTTTCGCTGACCGCTTCCAAGCCGCAGCAGAAGCGCCGTTTCGCGCCGCTCGTTCCGGGCGTGACCCACGTGCGTTATCCGGATGTGTATCGCGGCTGCGAGGGTGGCCCGCAGGACGCGGAGAAGTTTGCTCTTGGCTGCGCGCGTTTCATCGAGGACAAGCTGTTCAAGACCACGCTTGCGCCTGAGGAAGTTGCGGCCATTTTCGTCGAGCCGATACAAGGCGAAGGCGGGTACGTGATCGCGCCCACCGTCTTCATGCAGGAATTGCGCCGCATCTGCGACAAACACGGCATCCTGCTGGTGGTGGACGAAGTGCAGTCGGGCATCGGCCGCACCGGCAAGTGGTGGGCCGTCGAGCACACGGGCGTGCATCCTGACATCGTGTGTAGCGCCAAGGGCATTGCTTCGGGCATGCCGCTGGGCGTCGTCATCAGCAAGGCCGAAGTGATGGACTGGATTCCCGGCTCCCATGCCTCGACCTTCGGGGGCAATCCGGTATGCATCGCCGCCGCGCTGGCCACGCTTGATGTGATCGAGAAGGAAGGCCTGCTGCAGAACGCGAAAGAAGTCGGCGAGTACATGGTGAAGCGCATGGCCGACTGGCCGCGGAAACACAAGATCGTTGGCGACGTCCGCGGACGCGGCCTGATGATCGGCGTCGAGATCGTGAAAGAGCAGAAGACGCGCGAGTACGGCAACGCGGAGCGCGATCGCATCGTCGAGTTGGCGTTCGAGCGCGGCGTTCTCTTTCTTGGCTGCGGCCCGAGCACTCTTCGGATTGCCCCGGCGCTGGTTGTCACGAAAGATGAAGCCGACGTTGCGATCGACGTACTCGAAGAGTCGATTTCCATCGTTGAGAAAAACGCGTAGGGGACGCGGTGGGTTTCGCGTAAAGACGCGGCCTGCCGGGTCTCGTCGTGTCCCCAGTGCCCCTTGTGGTTAAGAACAAAAGCATGAACCACGGAGAGCACAGGGGTTCACGGGGGAAAGCAATGCCCTGATACGAATCTCAGGAAAGGATCGACGTATGGGCGACACCACATTGCGCGAACTCGTGTATGGCAAGGGCGCCCATGTCGATCCCATCGCCTGCGTCGAGGACATCCCGGCGGAACTGGCTGTCCAGGTTGTCGAAGGCTATCCGCATTCCATCTGGCAGATCATGGAGCACATGAGCTACTGGATGGATTACGACCTGGGAAAGATTGCGGGAGAGAATCCTGTCTATCCCGACCGCGCGATTGAAAGCTGGCCGTCCCATCCCGCTCCTGCCAGCGAAGCGCATTGGCAGGCGGCAACCCGGCGTTTTGGGGAGTTGCTCGGCCGTCTGGCGGAACTGTCGGAGTCCGAGACAGAATCGCTGGAGCGAGTCATCCGCAATGTTGGCCCGGAACATTCTCCGCGCCACTCCACGGTGCACACCATGCTCGTGCAGGTTGTTGTTCACAACAGCTACCACTTAGGCCAGATCGCATTGCTGCGACGGAAGTTAGACGCATGGCCCCCACGGCGAGGCGGCGACACCTGGTAAACCAAACCTGGTAATCGAAGCCTGGTAATCCGAAACCTTGGCGCCCGCGCCACATCCAATCCATAACCACTTTCCAGCCGAAACGTGGGGAATTGCTCATGCCGCGCTTTACAACTCGCACTCTACTGGCTCTCGGGGTCGCGCTTTTGCTGTGGGCGTCAGCCTTCGCGGGGATTCGCGCCGGCCTGCGCGCCTACTCGCCGGCCCATCTCGCCATTCTGCGTTTTCTGGTTGCATCGCTGTTGCTCGGCATCTATGCGGGCATCGCGCATTTTCGCCGCCCGCAACTGCGCGACCTTCCCGGGCTGGTTTTGACGGGCATCGTCGGGATCACCTTCTACAATCTCGCGCTGAACTACGGAGAGACACGCGTGACCGCCGGAGCTGCGAGTCTGCTGATTGCCTCCGTCCCCATCTGGACCGCCTTGGCGGCCTGGGTCTGGCTGCACGAACGCCTCACCGCATTCGGATGGTGCGGCGTGCTCATGAGCTTTGCCGGAGTCGCGCTCATTGCCAGCGGTGAAGGCGAGGGCATTCGCCTGTCACCGCAAGCCCTGGTGATTCTGGCGGCGGCTCTGACTTCCGCTGTGTACATGATTCTTCAGAAGCATTATCTGGGTAGATACAGCGCGCTGGAGTTTACCGCCTACTCGATCTGGGCGGGAACGCTGTTCATGTTGCCGTTGGGCGGAGGATTTCTCCACTCACTGCGAGCTGCGCCGGCGGCGGCTACGCTGTCGGTCGTGTACCTGGGTATCTTTCCCGGAGCGCTGGCCTATGTCGCATGGGCGTATGTGATGTCGCACGGAACCGCAGGGCGCACCGCAACGCTGCTCTACATGATTCCGGTGCTGGCGATCGGGATCGCCTGGATATGGCTGGGAGAAGTTCCGAAGATGGTTTCTCTCACCGGCGGTGCAATCGCCCTGGCGGGAGTGGTGCTGGTGAATACGAAAGGCAAACTGAAGGCAGTGCAGGAAACAGGCACAGCGAAATGTACCAAACAGCGCGTGATCCCGGTCACATCCTGAGTGCGTTGCGACGGCTAGAGTGAAATGGGTGTTGTGTGCTCCATGTTTCCCGGACGCCTTACGCAAGCAACGCTCCGCGGGTTCGACTGGCTATCCAATCGATTGCTTCCCCCCGACGATCGTCCCGAGCACCAGCGCACCGGGCGCCGCGGCGAAGAAGATGCCTATTTTTACTTGCGCCGTCGCGGCTACGTGATCATTGCGCGCAACTTCCGTTCGCCTCATTCCCGCGGGGAACTGGACCTGGTCGGGTGGGACAAAGATGTGCTCTGTTTTATTGAAGTAAAGACCCGTACCACGCACGATGTGAAGCCCGCCGAAGCGGCCGTAGATCGCGAAAAACAAAGGGACTTGGGCCGGGTGGCGCGCGATTTCCTGCGCCGCCTCCCACCATCGTGCCAGTGGCGGTTCGATGTGCTCTCCGTATACTATGAAGCGCAGCCCAACCAGCCTTCGTTTGAGCTGTTTCAGAATGCGTTTTCTGTGTCGTACAATCGATAACTTGCGGACACCGTATGGAAAGGATTTAGTGCTTGCCTGAATTACGAAAAGACCCAATCGTAGGCCGGTGGGTCATCATTTCCACCGATCGCGCCAAGCGGCCCACCGACTTTGTGCGCGAAGGGATGAAGATCAAAGGGGGTTTCTGCCCCTTCTGTTACGGCAACGAGAGCAAGACCCCGCCGGAGATCCTGGCTTATCGGCCCACCAACAACGGCAACAGCGCGCAAAAGGACTCACCGGGCTGGACGATCCGCGTGGTTCCCAACAAGTTTCCGGCGCTCGGAATCGAAGGCAACCTGAACCGGCAGGCTGAGGGCATGTTTGACAAGATGAATGGGGTTGGGGCGCATGAGGTCATCGTCGAAACCCCCGATCATGCTGCCAGCCTGGCGACGCTGCCCTCCAAACGAATCGAAGATGTGTTGTGGGCCTTTCGCGACCGCATCCTCGATCTGAAAAAGGACAAGCGGTTCAAGTACATCCTCATCTTCAAGAACCATGGGGAAGCCGCCGGAGCTTCGCTGGAGCACTCGCACTCGCAGTTGATCGCGCTGCCCATTTTGCCCATCTACGTGGTCGAGGAACTTCAGGGGGCCAAACAGTATTACATTTACAAGGAGCGCTGCGTTTTCTGCGACATCATCCAGCAGGAAATTGAAACCGGCGTTCGCGTGGTCGCGGAAAACGAAGACTTCCTGACGCTGGCGCCCTATGCCCCGCGCTTTCCGTTCGAAACCTGGATCCTTCCCAAACGCCATGAATCCGCGTTCGAGAACTCGTCGTCGCACATGTTCGAGAACCTCGCCAAGGCCTTGAAACTCCTGCTGATGAAGGCCGACCGGGTACTCGACAATCCACCCTACAACCTGGTGGTCCACAGCTCTCCGGCGCAGGACCCGAACAACGAGCACTATCATTGGCACATCGAATTTATGCCGAAACTGACCAAGACCGCAGGCTTTGAGTGGGGCACCGGGTTCTATATCAATCCCACTCCACCGGAAGAAGCGGCGAAGTTTCTGCGCGAGGCGAGCGTGGAGGAATCTGTTCCCGCATCCGTCGGATAGACGCCGGTCAGATAGGGAAGGGCAGCGGACTCTTGCAGTTGGGCGCGGCGAAAGCCGCGCCCTTCTTTCTTGCCCGCAATCCCGATTGACGGTCGTTCCGCGCCTCGCTACCATGAGCACCACCCATGCATGCCGCGAAGACCATCGCAGTTCTGTTCCTGTTGTCCGTTCTTGCCTGCGCAGTTCCACCGTCCTCAGGACTGCTGGCCAACGTTTCCGGGCGTGCCACCACCAGTCTTAACGGCCCGTGGCACATGATCGTCGATCCGTACGAGACCGGATTAGGCGAGCGGTACTACGAAAACGCCAAGCCCAAAGATAAGAGTGACCGGATCGAATATGACTTCGATCGGTCCGATACGCTCAACGTTCCCGGGGACTGGAACACGCAAAAAGAAAGCCTCTTCTTCTACGAGGGCCCGGTCTGGTATGAGAGATCGTTCGTCTATCACCGGCAGGGGCGCACTCGCGCGTTCGTGTATTTCGGCGCCGCCAACTATTTCACGCGGGTCTATCTGAACGGCAAGAAGCTGGGGGAACATGAAGGCGGGTTCACGCCCTTCAACTTCGAAGTTACGGAAGAGCTGCGCGCTGGCGAGAACTTCCTGGTCGTTGAAGTGAACAACGCGCGACGAGTGGACGGTGTCCCGGCTGTAAGGACCGACTGGTGGAACTATGGGGGCCTCACCCGCGATGTGGTTCTGGTCGAAGTGCCCGGAGTGTTTATCCAGGATTATTCAATACAACTCGCGCATGGATCGCTCAACGAAATCGCGGGTTGGATTCAGCTAAGCGCGAATCCCGTCGTCGCTACAGTCACACTTGAAATCCCAGAGGCCGGCATAAAAAAGGAATTCACTACTGATCTGCAGGGGCGTGTCGAATTTCGTCTGCCGATCAAGGTGGCCCCCTGGTCTCCGGAGGACCCCAAGCTCTATGAAGTGATCGTCAGCACCGTGGGGGATCGCGTCCGGGACGCCATCGGCTTTCGCTCCCTCCAGGTTCGCGGCACTGAAATTCTGTTAAACGGGAAGCCTATTTTCTTGCGCGGCATCTCGCTGCACGAGGAAGCGCCAAACCGCGGTGGCCGGGCCTTCAGCGCGGAGGACGCGCGGACCCTGCTGGGCTGGGCCAAGGAACTTGGTTGCAACTTCGTCCGCCTGGCCCACTACCCTCACAACGAAAACGAGATCCGCCTAGCCGACCGGTTGGGCCTGCTGGTCTGGTCGGAAATCCCGGTGTACTGGGAAATCGACTGGACGAACCCCGCCACGCTTGCCAACGCCGATGCTCAACTCCGCGACATGATCGCGCGGGACCGCAATCGGGCGTCGGTTGCGTTCTGGTCTCTCTCCAACGAAACTCCAGTGGAACCTGCACGCTTAACCTTTCTGAAGCGATTGGCAGACGATGCGCGC
>Ga0302163_10000129_pt1 | contig 17101 bp, 10 predicted proteins | sample I_Fen_E2_3_FD_193497 | JGI IMG/M metagenome (GOLD analysis project Ga0302163, IMG submission 193497) | Peat permafrost microbial communities from Stordalen Mire near Abisko, Sweden - I_Fen_E2_3 | ecosystem: Environmental > Terrestrial > Soil > Wetlands > Permafrost | place: Sweden: Abisko...
CGTATTGATCATATTTTCCTGACCAATGATTTTTCTGTACTAAAATATGGAATTTTAGACGATACATATCGAGTTGCAAACAAGGAGAATGGAAATAATGTGCATGTTAAGGCTGATGAGAAGCAAAAACCGGAAGTCAGATGTCCTTCCGACCATTTTCCGGTGATGATAACAGTGGAAATAAAATAGATGTTTTTAATGCATCACACTCCTGAGTTATTATATTCGTTTTCATATAGTAGCCGGAGTTAAAAAGAGAACATCCCGAAACTATTTCCTTAGTTTCGGCATGTTCTCTTTTCAGTTCAACAGCTGTCGGATAATTTTATACAGTCCGAAGAGCAGGAAATAAATGCTTTTGGCTATTTGCTTTGGCTTACCCCTTCGGTAGTCATTTGTACACGCTTCATAGTCCCATCGGGGTTGTAATAAAGCCGGTCGATGCATACCGAACGATGAAAACTACTTCCACCTACATCGGCACCACCATTGTGATAAACAAAATACCACTTACCTTTAAATTCTACAATAGCCTGATGATTGGTATTAGAGTTTCCAGCCAGCTCGTTCAAAATGCCTTTGTACTCCCACGGTCCTGTAATTTTTCGGCTCATGGCATACACTATTTTCTCAGGAAACTCGGAAGCATATGACAAGTAATACCAACCCTTGTTTTTATGAATCCAGGGAGCTTCGGTATAGCGGGGTAAATCTTTAACTGCTACGATAGGTCCAATAGTATCTATCATGTTTTCTTTCAACTTTACGTAATAACATTGGGTATTTCCCCAAAAAAGGTAAGCTTGTTTATCATCATCGATTATCACAGTCGGGTCTATATCATCCCAGCTAATTTTGGTATAGTTGGTTGTCAAATCATTGGTGATAATAGCTGAACCCTTGGCATCTTTAAATGACCCGGTAGGACTATCCGATACGGCTACACCAATAGCTTTACCATGAACGGTTCCATGCTCCACCGCCACATACCAGTAAAACTTGCCATTGCGCTCTATCACCTGTGAGGCCCAGGCATCACCCTTGGCCCAGGCAAAGTCTTTAGCATGCAATGGAGTCGGATGTTCGGTCCAGGTTTTCATATCATCCGACGAGCACACACACCAGTCGTTCATCACATAGCGTTCCTGACCTTTAGGACACTCATCGTGTCCGGTATAAAGATAAAACTTATTTTTATACACCATGGCAGCCGGATCGGCTGTGTATTTGTAACGAATAACCGGATTCCCTTCGGAAAGAAAAGTTGTGTCACGCGTTACTTCCTGACTAAAGAGCTGGCTGATACTTAAAATGGGAAGTAGAAGAATAAATAATTTTCTCATGATCAATTTTACTATTTTATAACTTAAGTACAAAACTAAGATAAAAACCACAAGTGTCAAACAGAGCCTGATTATTTTACAAATTTGTCCACTAATTAAAAGAAATCGTTTCTGAATTACGTCACAACGGAAAGACAACTCATGTGTTGTTCCTACTAGACTCTCAATTCCGCTTGAAACACGGTTATGGCTTGACCTTTTATTTCTACGCGTTCGTTTAGCTGCATCACTTTTATTCGTCCGGTGCGTTTGGAGAGTTGATAGGAGTTGAATTCTGTCTTACCTGTTTTTGCGTGCCACAAAGGCGTGAGTGCGCAATGAGCTGAACCTGTTACCGGATCTTCGTTTATACCTGCCAATGGTGCAAAAACCCGCAATACAAAATCACGATCGGGTTGTTCGCCAGCAGCTGTTATCATTAAGTGGCCTAGTCCACTCGCTTTCAGTCGCTCAAAGTCAGGCTTAGCATTTTGAACTTCGGCTTCCGAAGCAGCAACAGCAATCACCCAATCGTAAATACTCGAATACATTTCCTGTGGACCGAAACCTATCAATGCTTTAAAATCAGACGGAACATCCATTTTTGTCAACGGATAAGCCGGAAAATTCATGGCTATCCAATCACCTTGTTTAGTCATGATTAATTCAGCACCTTCAGCTTTGAATACAATCGATTCATTCGCCTTTTTCAGTCCCAGTTCGTATATCATATGTGCACTGGCAAGTGTGGCATGTCCACAAAGCGGCACTTCACGGTTTGGAGTAAAATAACGTATGTTAAATCCATTTCCATGGGGGATGATAAAGGCCGATTCGGAAAGATTCATTTCTGCAGCTAGTTGTTGCATTTTCTGAGCGGGAAAATGTTCGTTTACTATCATTACACCTGCCGGATTACCTTTGAAAGGTATTGATGTAAAAGCATCTACTTGATAAATTGTGTTCATATTGACTTACTTGATTAAATTAAATATTCTCGCACACAAAGTATACTTATTAATATTGTTTTCAAATTCATTCTTATTCAGTGAATTCTGTGTGTTCCGTGTGCTAAATAATAGCATTTGCTAAAACACCAAATCGCAATTCGATTCTACAGCATCAACATTAGCTCCAAGGCCTTTGTAGAAGTCAATAGCCGGTTGATTCCATTCAGACACCTGCCGACGAAGCTTTTTGCAGTTTTCGGCTTTGGCAAAGGCTATCACCTCGTTTATCAACTTAGTACCTACACCTGCACCCCTGAAGTCGGGTCGTACGTACAAATCATCCATATACAAGGATTTGCCTATCCATGTGTAATAACCAAAGAAATAAGTTACATAACCCAGTATCTCATCTGCAGCGTTCACCGCCACAAATCCCGTTAGGTATTCTTTCTCTTTCATCATTTGCTCCACGGAGTTGGTCATCTTCTCCGGTAATTTTTCAAAAAGTGCAAACTCTTTGAAAAGAAAAATCAATACAGGAAAATCATACTCTTCAATCTTTCTGATAGTGACTGTCATGTTCTTTAGTTTGATGTTGTAAGTGTAACGTATTCTCTGTCCAAAACACTCATATTGTGTACCGAATAATATTCATCATCTATTACAAAAGATTCCCGCAAAGTGCCTTCTATACGAAAACCACAACTTTGATAGCAGCGAATAGCGGCTTTATTGTATTCAAAAACACCCAAATCGACCCGATGAAGTGCTAGTTCTTCAAAACAAATTTTCAGCAAAGCCCGTATCAGTTGTCGTCCATAACCCTTACTTCTATCCTGCTTCTTAGCAATCAGAATCCGACATAGGCGCGCACTCTTATTCTTTACATTATGATGACTAATGGATGCATGTCCAATTACCTTGCCTGTCGCTGAATCCACCACACGGTATATTCTGTTAGCAGAATCGGCCACGTACTTCTTCAATTGCTCCTGCGTAACCGGAAAGCTAAATGAAGCCCCACCAAATTGAGACATAAATTTCTCAGTATCCATCCAGCTGATAAACTGCTCAAAATCATCTTCGGTAAATTTCTCAAGTCGTATCATAACCCACTAATCATTTAAATTTCTAATTCATTTGCAAATGTAAGAATTATTCATAAAAGAATTGTCCCGAAAATCATTTCAGATCTTCGGGACAATCTCTAGTTAAGACAATCACTAATTCTTATAATTTTTATCCAGGAATAAAAATCTATTGTCATTTTGAGCTTTAGCAGCTTTTGAATCAACATTTAGCAACATAACCGGTGGATCCATTTCTGTCGGTTTAGCCGCCGACCATTCCGGAAGTCCTTTTCCATTGGGGTTACCGGTTTTTATGAAGTTGGCGATGTATTGTTGGGCTATCTTTGAAAGGATATAATCATCTTTCTCCCACGCAAATTCAGGTTCCAGATAGAGATTTCCCATCAGATATTCAATCTCATCGGCATGGGCCGCACCCAGTTTTTTAGGAACAGCAGTTGCAGTCTCTTTTTTCTGTGTACCTCCTGCAAGCCCCGAAGCTAAGGACTTATCTTTCAAGGCCGGTCTCGGATGGCAAAACAAGTATCGATACACGGGCTGCGACGAATTCTTACGGTGCAGATCGAACCATTTCCAGGTACTGTACACAATAAACCGATCGGAGGACAACTCAGTTGCAGAGAGTTCCACTTCTTTATCGGTGTTGTGGGCATAAAGTTTCAGAACCTCTTCTGAATCGTTAGGATAAGTCTCTTTTACTTTGGCGATAAAGTTTTCGCTATTATAGGGTTTGCCTCCCATAAATACCATACCTGGGATTTCAGCAGAATTCCACCCAACTAGTAAAGGTATTTGAGCCTGTTTACCGGCATTATATATTTCGGGTAATGATGTTGGCAGAAAGTAACCATCAATAACCGTTGGAAACCCTGATCGTCTGTATTTTACGTAGATGTCTATAAGTTCTTTTGTGCTCAGTGATCTCAGTGCTTTCAATGAGGAATAACCGGCTTTCTCTACAAATTCCAATCCTGTCTTTTCGGCTTCTTTTAATGGTACTGGAGTCATAGTAGGATTGATTGCTGCTCCACTCTCACCAATGGCTCCGGCTATAAGCTCTTTGGACAGAGGGGAAGCCATGTGAGCACTAACTGAAATGGAACCCGCTGACTCTCCGGCAAGCGTCACCCGTTTAGGGTCGCCACCAAAAGCAGCTATGTTCTTTTGCACCCACCGTAATGCAGCTACCTGATCCAGATAGCCGTAGTTTCCGGAGGCTTTATAGGGAGCTTCGTTGCTGAGTTCGGGGAGTGATAAGAAGCCAAAAATGTTCAGTCGATAATTAAATGTTACAACTACTATCCCTTTTTGAGCCATAGAGGCTCCATCATAGCGAGGTTCAGTACCATCGCCGGCCACAAAGCCTCCTCCATAGATATACACCAGCACAGGTAATGATTGAGCCGACTTTTTCAAAGGTGCCCACACGTTCAGGTACAGACAATCCTCGCTCATTGAGTCGAGTCGGTTGTTCATCTTTCCAAAAACTTCGATTTGTACCGGTTTGGGTGCAAACTTTTGTGTTTTCAGCACACCTTGCCAGTTGTCATGTTGTTGTGGAGCTTTCCAACGAAGTTCGCCGACAGGAGCTTTTGCAAAAGGAATTCCAAAATACATCTGAAGACCTGTTTTAGTGTCTTTTAACCCTTCAATTGTTCCGTTTTCAATTGATGTTTGTACCATAGTCTGAGTTTTACTCTGTGAAACCAAAGAAAAACTGATACAACACAAAGCAATAAGGAAGATTGGTTTTATTTTCATTTTATTTATAGTTTAGAAGTCTACAAAATATCTGTCATTCTTGGGTATTACTTTTTGTGACTAAATAACCATGTAAAAACTCCGGGTTCTTTAAATGTATTTTCCCAACAGTTGTGATTTACGCCCGGATATTCCGTGTACTTGATTTCACGCTTTCCATCATTCAGCCGTTTATATGCATTACGGGCATAGTCCACAGAGACAACCTGATCTACGGCTCCATGAAACAACCACAATGGAGTCTTTTTGTTGTGTGCCGTAAACCAATCCAGATTCACTGCACCGCACATAATAAAGGAAGCTGCAAAAGTATTCGGCATCCGGGTGAGCAGTTCATACGTGCCCATGCCACCCATCGATAGTCCACCAACATAAACTTGTTTTTTATTGATCTTACCGGAATTTACCCACTCTTTAGTCAATCCCATCAGCAATTTCAGGGATGGGTTAGCCACGCTATCTTTGTAAAAGGTAAACTTCAGCATCATAGGACTACCTTTAGGCAAAACTTCCCGTTTGATGTGTGCCCAATAGTCATTCTCCGGACACTGCGGAGCAATCACTATGGCAGGATAATCGGTTTGCAAATTGTCGATCAACCATTGACCACCATTCTTCAACTGTTTTTCATTATCAGAACCACGTTCGCCCGCACCATGCAGGAACAGAACCAAAGGATATTTTTTATTCGGATCATAATTCTTAGGAAACATAATTCGATAGGGTAATGATTGAGCATTTTCCGTATAAACCCGTTTTTCGAATACGGACAGATCCTGAGCCGATAGCGGCACAGCAATCAGCATCAATAAAAAGAAAATTGTTTGTTTCATAATAAATTAGTGATAAAAGTACATTTTCTATAAATTTGGTATTCACTTAAGCAATCAATAATAATTAATGATGCGAATCAGGAGTTGAAAATAGTCCGTAGAACTTACATATCCATAGAATAAACGGCTATGTATGTTTATCCCCTACGGGGAATTGGTTATATCTGGTTTCATTTTCCATTGATATGTATTCCCTACGGGAAATGACTCATCATAAATAGAATTTGTATGTCCGTAACTCCTGATTCACATTAATGATATGTTTTTTGTAGGCCATATTCAGATCAACATCTTGTAACTCGTAACTTGTAACTATTTTCTATTTGCTTTTAATTCATTTATAGCCACTTCTGGCACAACATGAGTAGACGCTTTCTCAACAATCAGTTCGCGTTCCACATTAAACGTTGATACTGCTTTAATATTTAAAGATGATGCTCCTATTTTGGCTGTATATTTTCCAGCTTCAACTACCCACGACAAAGCAGGAGTATTAAAAGATGCCAGATCGTTGGCGCGAATGCTAAACGTGACAGTTTGCGACTCGCCGGCTTTTAGCAATCTGGTTTTAGCAAAACCTTTCAACTCTTCTTTAGGTTTGTCCATGGATTTTCCCGGAGCCGAAATATACAATTCAGCCACTTCTTTACCTGCCACTTTTCCGGTGTTGGTAATAGTTACAGATGCCGTTAGTTTGCCTGTGAAATTCGCATTGCTTAATTTGAAATTGCTATAGCTGAAATTGGTATAGGACAATCCGTATCCAAACTCATACGATGGCTTCACATCAAATGTATTATAATAACGATAACCAACATAGATGCCATCATCATAAAGAGACTCCGAAGGACTTCCGAATAAATCGCTGTCAGCAGTATTAGAATCTAATTTTCGCCCCGGAAAATCTTTGGCTGAAGGAACATCGCTGTAATTTACAGGGAATGAAGAAGCTAACTTGCCTGAAGGATTTACTTTTCCACTCAATATATCCGTTACAGCATTTCCACCTTCAATACCTGCCTGCCAGGCCAATAAAATAGCATCTGCTTTATCTTTCCAACTGGCAGTTTCTATAACGCCACCAATGTTGAGTACCACAATTACTTTTTTGTTCTGAGCATGAAATGCATTGCTAATAGTCTGAATCAATACCTGTTCTTTATCAGTCAGATTGAAATCATTTTCCACCTTTCTGTCGGAGCCTTCGCCGGCATTACGCCCAAGCGTAATAACAGCCAAATCGGTGCTTTTGGCTAACTCTTCTGCATAAGACTTATCAATAGTGTACTCTGAAATAGGAGGTGTTCCTGCAAAAATATTCTTTGGTTTGATTTGTTTTGCAGTTTCAGCGGCCATGTAAGCTTCGTACTTTTGTTTCAAATCATTATTCAGTACATAACCTCCGTTTTTCAAACCATCTAACAATGAAACTGTATACGCTTTGTTTACATCTCCACTACCGGTTCCTCCGGCAATAAATGCATAAGAGGTATTTCCAAACAAAGCAATGTTTTTCTTTATCAAAGGTAAACCTCCATTGTTTTTGAGTAAAATCATTCCTTCCGTTGCTGCTTTACGCGAGATTTGCGCATGTTCTGCTAAATCGGGTTGCTCGCTGTATTTATAACCTTTATAACTTGGCGAATTCAGCATCACGGCAAGAATATGCTCTACACTTTCGTTGAGCTGAGCTTCGGTCAATGTGCCGTTTTTTAGTGCTTCGTTGAGAGCAATATATTGTTGCAGACCTCCGGGCATTAATAAGTCATTTCCTGCATTTTGTTGGGCTACTGCATCCTTTCCTCCAAACCAATCGGTCATTACCAATCCTTTAAAGCCCCAGTCTTTGCGTAGCGCACCGCTAAGTAATTCTTTGTTCTCCGAAGTATATATCCCGTTTATCAAATTGTAGGAAGTCATAACTGCCCATGGCTGCGATTTTTTCACAGCTATCTCAAACCCTTTCAGATAAATTTCACGCAAAGCTCTTTCGCTTATTTTTTCATTCAGTTGCATGCGGTTGAACTCCGCATTATTGGCTGCAAAATGCTTAATACAAGCCCCTACTCCATTCGACTGCACTCCTTCGACCAAAGCAGCGGCAATATTTCCCGACACAACAGGATCTTCCGAATAATATTCAAAATTTCGTCCTCCCAGCGGATTGCGGTGAATGTTCATTCCCGGTCCCAACAGAATATCAATACCATATTCTTTTACTTCGCTACCAAAGGCAACACCAACTTTTTTCACCAATTCCGTATCCCAGGACGAAGCCAGCAACGTACCTACAGGCCAAGCTGTAGCATAAAAAGTTTTATCAGGTTTATCTTCTCTTTTAGGTGTAATACGTACTCCGGCAGGTCCGTCGGAAAGCACCAGTGTAGGAATATGCAACCGGTCAATTGCATGTGTTCTACCGGCTGCACCCGGTATTTTTTCCGCCACTTGGTCATCGCCCGGAATAGTATTCATCGGTGTGAGTCCTACATAATTGCCCGAAGCATCTTTTTTAAGTTCTACCGCCGGCATTCCAGGTATTTTCATCCCCATACCTACCACCAGTCTGACTTTTTCGTCGGTGCTTAGCTTTGATGTCAGAGTCTTGATCTCGGATGAACTTTGAGCAAAAAGTAAAAGAGGGTAAATGGCTATAAATAATAACACTGGTTTTTTCTTCATTTTTATTTTATTTAGTGGGTTAATAATCAACTGAAAGTATCCGTTTCCCACTCCAGAGGAAAACCCCGAGCATCTATCAATTTAAGATAGGAAAACTCTAGGTTCCAGGAAATGGGTGTGAATTATTACATTAAAATCATAGCTTATTGAAACTTATACTACGAAAGTAACAAATAAATTCTTTACAAATATCTAACATTATTATCTCCGTGAGATTGACATATATCAAGAACTCAGAAAACCCAAATTTTCTTGATTATTGTCAAACAGGAATATGCTGCACAACATAAAATACGGGCATTAATGCCCCTTTACACGACTGAGTGTTTCAGGCGTGATGCCCAGATAAGAGGCAATATACATGGAAGGGACACGATTAATCAAAAAAGGAGAAGACTTCAGAAAATTGTTATAACGCTCTTTAGCGGTTTCAAAGAGCATGCTATACATACGCTTTTGTGAGATCAGCAACGATAGTTCCAGCACGCCCCGATACATAAGTTCTATTTCGTAATGTTTTTCGGTCAGTTCATTCAGTTCATTCTTTTCGATGCCGTAAATCACAGAATCTTCCAGCGCTTCCACAATCAGGTGCGAAGGCTTACGCTCAATGAAACTTTCCAGGCACACAAATCCCTGACCCTCCCAGGCAAAATATTCTGTCACGTCAATATTATCTTTATAAAAATACTGCCTTACCATTCCCGACTCTACAATATAAATGTGATTACAAATGGCGCCTTCCTGTAAGAAAGTGGCTCCCTTTCTTGCTTTAAATTCATGGAGTAACGGGATAAAAATCTCTTTGGTTTGTTCGGATACAAATTGATTTCTAAAAAATAGATTTACAACAGGAGTCAGATCCTTCATGGATAGTATACATTTTCTGGTTACAAAAACAATGAGGCAAAGATAGATAATTTGCAGAACGGTACAACAATATAAAGATATAATAAAAATAAAACTACTCAAAAGGGGAACCTCGGGTGGTAGTCAGTAGTCGGTAGTTTTTTGTCGTTAGCCTACAATCTGTTGTTTGATGTCTGTTCACCAATAACTGATGTCAACTGCAATCTTTGATCCGTCTTGTTCGATTAACTAATTTTTGTAACTTTGGGGTGTGGAATAAAAACTAAAAAAAAAACAATATCTATCCTCAACAAAACTTCATCATTTACTTTATGGACGATCTCGAAGAATATTTAGAAGAAGCTGGCAAATTACTGGAGGTAATAGAAAAACGACAGGCACGAAGGGATAAGTTTATTGATCCGCTTGTGCTGGAGTTGGAGCATACGGCCATACAGTATTTTCCTGAAATAAGTAATATGACTACCGACAAGCGGGATGTGATCAGGAGAAAAGCCATAGACCGGACTTATGACATCTGCGATTTTATGTTTAGGAGGATATACGACGGTGCGGATGATATGGAAGAAGACACTACCAAATTCAGGGTTCCACCCCGACACGATGAAGAAGGCAATAAACGCTATCTGGAGGAACGACTGGAGAAAATCCCTCCCGAATACCACGATAGTTATATTGAAACATTCAACCTGATGTTAGAACTCAAGGAAACGGAAAACGAATTGACTTACGACTGTTTTGAGAAGACAAAAAAAGCACTATGGCTATCGTTCCCCGAAATAAGTGAATTCTCGGGCAATTCTATCTTGCACATGAATTATTATGCTTATGACCGAATTTGGTACTTTGTTGATGATTTATATAATATTGTAGGTTAAGTTTCCACAAACCATACGTTTTAAGCCGTTTATGTAAGTATTTTCACTCATCATTGCGCAAATTTTCAGACAGTCTTTCAGCAATAGGATGGTGCAGATATTTTTTCTGCATATGCAGAGTTTCTTAGTGTTGATGCAGAAAATTCTTCTGCATATGCAGAGTTTCCTTATGCATGTGCAGAACATTCTTATGCATATGCAGAGTTTCGTTATGCATGTGCAGAATATTCTTATGCATGTGCAGAGTTTCGTTATGCATGTGCAGAACATTCTTGTGCATATGCAGAGTTTCGTTATGCATGTGCAGAATATTCTTATGCATGTGCAGAGTTTCGTTATGCATGTGCAGAACATTCTTGTGCATATGCAGAGTTTCATTATGCATGTGCAGAATATTCTTATGCATGTGCAGAGTTCCGTTATGCATGTGCAGAATATTCTTATGCATGTGCAGAGCTTCCTTATGCATGTGCAAAATATTCTTATGCATATGCAGAGTTTCCTTATGCATGTGCAGAACATTCTTATGCATATGCAGAGTTTCCTTATGCATGTGCAGAACATTCTTATGCATATGCAGAGTTTCCTTATGCATGTGCAGAACATTCTTATGCATATGCAGAGTTTCCTTATGCATGTGCAGAACATTTTTAGTTTGCAACCTTTTTTCTTTAGGTTGCAAACTATTCCCAATAGTTCACTAACTTTTCTCAATAGTTTGCAACCTTTTTTTCTTAGGTCACTAACTTTTCTCAATAGGTTGCAAACTTTTTTCCTTAGGTTGCAAACTATTCCCAATAGTTCGCTAACTTTTCTCAATAGGTTGCAACCTTTTTTCTTTAGTTTTCAAACTATTCCCAATAGTTAGCTAACTTTTTTCAATAGGTTGCAAACTTTCCCCAATAGTTCACTAACCTTTTCCAATAGTTTGCAACCTTTTTTCCTTAGGTTGCTAACTTTTCTCAATAGTTCACTAACCTTTTTCAATAGTTCACTAACTTTTCTCAATAGTTTGCAACAGAATATTTTTAGGTCACTGAAGTAGCAGTTATAGAAACATCACTCCTACATACCTTAATTGGGTAAATCTGAATTCAACAATATGATTGCCCTTACCTACAGGGCAATCGTTATTATCTCAAGCAACGCACAGGGAAGCCATATGCTTTAGAGTCTGCCTGTAAAGCACTCTTTCCAGACCAAAATTGTAAATCATAAGCATCATTTGCACCAGCACTAGTACTACTCCAGTAATCTCCCTGACCACCATGAGCTGTAATCCCTGTATTAATGACAATAATACCTGCATCATGAAGTTTCAAAACAGAATTATAAGCGTCTGTATAAGTTGTCCAGTTTTGTGGTGCTCCATCTACATTAGTCCATTCGGTAGCAGTTGGTAAACGCCAACCCACACCCAGCATAATGCTACAAGGATCGTTAATAGGCGTCCAGTCACTATTTTCACTAATAGAAGAGGTCCAGGCTACAGGCGTATGGGTATAAGTAGTACCAACCTTTGCATACCCTAACGAACGATTAAACTGAAAAAACCATCCTCCCGAAGCATCGGTAGCATCATCAGCTGAAGTAGCAGGATGATCAGCTCCCAGATTTTGGGTAATCCAACAACGGGCAGCACCTGACAAACTGGTTTTAACCGCATGATAAGTAACCGCCTTAGTTGCTGGAGCACCTCTAACCCCAACGGTATGCTGGATATTAAATGTATCCGGACAAATACTGGTCAACACGGCATTAAATCCGGTACCTTCGCTGTAGGCTGTGCCGGCAGTATTGGTGGCATAAGCCCGTATATAATATTTCGGGCCTACAGTTAAACCGGTAATGGTGCCTGCAAAGTTACCTGTCCCAATAGCGGCATCCGTAATATAATTATCACTCAGCGTTGGATTACCGGTCAGATTCCAACAGAAGCCTCTGGCACTTACCGGAGCTCCCCCATCGGAACCCACTGCAGCAGAAACACCCGCCGAAGTGCCGGTCATAGAAGATGCATCAACCACTGCCTGTCCGACTGATGGTGGAGCGATAACGATTGCGTCTCTCAAACAACGAACCGGGAAACCGGCGACCTTATAATCATTCACTAACGAACTTCCTCCATTATAAAGTTCATAAGCATTGGTAGTACTCGTACTCGTAGTACTCGTACTCGTAGTACTCCAATAGTTCCCCTGCGTTCCACGACCGCTTAATACACCACCAGCACCCAAATAACCACTATTGTGAAGTTTCAATAAACTACTATATGGGACACCACCATTGGTTATTACATTGCTATACTCTGTTGAAGTAGGAATACGCCAGCCGGAACCGAGAAGCCGGTTACATGGATCATTAGCTGATAGCCAGTCACTGGTTTCATCAATAGCAATCCAGGACAAAGCCGGAGTGCGAGTTGTTCCATCATGTTTAAAGCCCTGAATCCGGTTAAACTGCCAATACCAACCTGCAGACGCCTCAGTAGCATCAGTTAATGCTGTTGCCTGCTGATCGGCGCCCAGGTTCTGCGTAATCCAACAAACAGCCTTGCCTGAGAGTGTACTACTTACTGAATGATAAGTAACAACTTTGGATACCGGAGCACCATCGATGCCGGCAATATGCTGAACGGTAAATGCAGCCGGACAAATTCTAAAGCTATTGAGTGTGCCATAACTTATACCTATTTTATTGATAGCATAAGCCCGAACATAATAGGTCGGACCTTGTACCAAACCACCCGCAATGGTGCCTGTAAAAGTTCCCAATCCCAGTCCACCACTTACGATATTATCGGCCGTTGTTGGAGTTCCCGTTGTATTCCAACAGAAGCCCCGTTCCGTTACCGGAGAACCACCGTCGGGAGTAACGGCTGCTGTAACATCAGCGGAAGTGGAGGTCATTGCTGTAAAAGTAACATCGCTGACTGATGGTACAGAGATCACAAGCATATCGCGTAAACAGCGTAGCGAAAAACTATTAGCTTTATTATCAGCAACCATACTACTTCCTACATTATAAAGGTCAAAAGCTGTCGTAGTGCTTACACTCGTAGCACTCCAATAATTCCCCTGCGTCGTTCCACGACCATTCACCATTCCTCCAGCATTCCAAGCCAAATAACCACTATTGTGAAGTTTCAATGGACTGCTAAATGGAACACCTCCATTAGTTATTACATTGCTATACTCTAGGGATGTTGGAATACGCCAGCCGGCACCCAGTAACAGGTTACAAGGATCATTGGCCGGCAACCAATCACTCGTTTCACTAATAGCCGTAATCCACGAAGTTGCAGGCGTACGGGTCGTGCCATCATGTTTATATCCCTGAATCCGATTAAACTGCCAATACCAGCCCGCTGACGGTTCGGTAGCATCTGTAGCCGAAGTAGCCTGATGGCCAGCACCCAGATTCTGCGTAATCCAACAAACCGCCTTGCCCGAAAGTGCAGTGCTTACCGAATTATACGTAACTGTTTTAGATACCGGAGCACCATTAAATCCGGCAACGTGCGGAACTGTAAATGAAGCCGGACAAACTCTAAAACTATTAACAGCACCATAGCTAGTGCCTACTTTATTTGTAGCATAAGCCCGGATATAATAGGTAGTGTTTTCTGTCATACCTGTAATACTATCGGAAAATGCTCCTATATTATTACCCTCCGAAGCCACATGATCAGCCACAGTAGGATTACCCGTTGTATTCCAGTAGAAACCTCTGGCTGTAACCGGAGCACCATTATCTAATGTAGCAGCAGCAGCTGTCACTGCTGTTTTTGATTTCCCGGTTATCGTCACGTCACTTACAGAGGGCTTAGATACTAGAACAGAATCCCGAATACAGCGCAAAGAAGATCCAAAAGCAGATTTCCCATGACCTGTTTCGATAACACATACAGTAGTATTGAAGCCTAAATTTCCAGCATTAGTAGTACTAACCTGTGTCGCACTCCAGAATTCACCGGTAACCCCTCTTGATGTCAGCGCACCACTAGCCAGATATCCACCACCGTGTAGTTTTAATACAGAACTATAGGTATTGGCTGAGTTAGCCCAGCTTTGTGGAGCACCGGCAGCACTAGTCCATTCTGTATTCGTCGGAACTCGCCACCCACTTCCCAGTAATAAATTACAAGGATCATTTGCTGAAACCCAGTCACTGCTTTCATTAATTGTAGCAGTCCAGGTAACAGGCGTAAGAGTAGTGCCATCATGTTTGTAACCCTGAAAGCGATTAAACGCCCAATACCAACCTGCAGATGCTTCAGTAGCATCAGTAGCCGAAGTAGCTTGTTGATCAGCCCCCAAGTTTTGCGTAGTCCAGCACATCAGTTTTCCCGACAAGCTGGTAGCTACCGTACCATAACTTACCGATTTTGAAACCGGAGCGCCATTAAAACCTGCTACGTGAACAGTGCTAACAGGATTACATTTTTTAAAACTGGTCACTGTAGGACTGTACCCTATTCCAATATTATTCATGGCATAGGCTCTTACATAATAGGTAACACCAGCAGTAAGCCCGGTCATCAGACTGGTATACGTCATATCCGAGGCACTATAAATAACCTTATGATCGGTTATGGTCGGAATTCCGGTGGTATTCCAACAAAGTCCACGCTCCGTAATGGCTAAACCTCCGTTTTGCAATATAGTGGCAGTACCTTGTGCCGTACTGTCAGTCATAGTAGCCGTAGGAACAACAACAGCGCCCAAAGTCGGAGGTATTTTTGCAACTGCATCGCGCAAACAACGAACAGGAAAGCCATAAGCTTTAGGGTTAGTTACAATACCCTGGGATCCAGCACTAAACTGAAGATAATTACCATTAGTATTAGTTGCCGCAGAACTACTCCAGAATATACCATAACTACCGCGATAAGTAGAGTTTCCTGCCGCATCACAAATCATAATTCCCGAATAATGGAACTTCAATGCCGATGTAAATGAAACACCTCCATTAGACAGTATGTTACTGTATTCTGTTACAGTAGGAATGCGCCAATCTACACCCAACATGATACTACAAGGGTCATTGATAGATGTCCAGGTACTGGCTTCATTAATGGCAGCAACCCAGGGAACAGGCGTATGGGTAGTGCCGTCGTGCTTATACCCCTGCGAACGATTGAACTGGAAATACCATCCTGAAGATGCTTCGGTGGCATCCGTAAGAGAGCTTGCCTGATGATCGGCTCCCAGATTCTGTGTAATCCAGCAATGGGTAGCACCGGATAAACTGGTTTGAATAGCATGATAGGTAACCGCCTTGGTCACCGGAGCACCTCTGAATCCAACAGTATGCTGAATATTAAATGTATCGGGACAAATATCGGTCAGCACTGCATTAAATCCGGTTCCTTCGCTGTAAGCAGTGCCGGCAGTGTTGGAGGCATAAGCCCGTATATAATATTTAGGACCATAGGTTAAACCGGTAATCGTACCGGCAAAGTTACCTGTTCCTACAGTGGCATCCGTAATGTGATTATCGCTCAGGGTTGGATTGCCCGTCAGATTCCAACAGAAGCCTCTGGCACTTACCGAAGCTCCCCCATCGGAACCCACTGCGGCAGAAACACTCGCCGAAGTGCCAGTCATAGAGGAAGCATCAACCGTCACTTGTCCTACTGATGGTGGGGAAATAACAATCGCATCGCGCAAGCAACGAAGTGTAAAAGCAGACCATTTAGAATTGGCAATAGTGCTGTACACAGCACTGACACCGCTGCTAAACTGAAGATAAGTAGCAATGGTACTCGTGTTTGCCGAACTGCTCCAGAAAACGCCATACGTATTCCGTCCCAGTAATGAACCTGCATTGCTCAGGTATCCGCCATAATGAAGTTTCAGCGGAGTTGTAAATGGAATACCTCCATTAGCTATCACGTTGGTATACTCTGTTGAAGTCGGAATGCGCCAGCCGAAGCCGAGAAGCCGAGTACATGGATCGTTAGCCGACACCCAGTCACTGGTTTCATCAATAGCAATCCAGGACAAAGCCGGAGTGCGAGTTGCTCCATCATTTTTAAAGCCCTGAATCCGATTAAACTGCCAATACCAGCCCGCAGATGCATCAGTAGCATCAGTCACAGATGTGGCCTGTTGATCGGCACCCAGATTCTGCGTAATCCAACAAACTGCCTTTCCCGAAAGTGTACTACTCACCGAATTATAAGTAACAACTTTAGAAACCGGAGCACCATCGATGCCGGCAATATGCTGAACGATAAATGCAGCCGGACAAATTCTAAAGCTATTAACAGTTCCATAGCTTATACCTATTCTATTAACAGCATAAGCCCGAACATAATAGGTAGGACCTTGTACCAAACCACCCGCAATGGTGCCTGTAAAAGCTCCGACTCCCAGTCCTGCACTAACGATATTATCGGCCGTTGACGGAACTCCCGTTGTATTCCAACAAAAGCCCCGTTCCGTTACCGGAGAACCACCATCGAGAGTGACACTGGCTGAGATATCCGCAGAAGTTTTGGTCATTGAAGAAACTAACACTTTACTTACAGATGGGGTCGAAATTATAATTGTATCGCGTAGACAACGAAGAGCAAAACCATGCCATTTATAACTACTTCTAGTTACATTAGAACTGGGAGTAAACTCTAAATAAGTGGCATTACTAGTACTAACAGCAGAGCTACTCCAAAAATTAGCTTGACTACCCCGGCTCAATAAAGAACCATCT
>Ga0302163_10000135_pt1 | contig 16596 bp, 15 predicted proteins | sample I_Fen_E2_3_FD_193497 | JGI IMG/M metagenome (GOLD analysis project Ga0302163, IMG submission 193497) | Peat permafrost microbial communities from Stordalen Mire near Abisko, Sweden - I_Fen_E2_3 | ecosystem: Environmental > Terrestrial > Soil > Wetlands > Permafrost | place: Sweden: Abisko...
ATTACGCGAAATTTCTTAGTCATTAGAGCATTATATTGGTATTCATACATTTCATCGCTCAATGGCCAACCGGGAATTAATACAACGGGGCGTCCTTCGCCGGCATCTGTAACGTGAAGGTGAACATTACGTTCCACTTCGATATACTCTGCCCGGGCAATTCCAAATTGTTTTTTATCATTTAATGTATCCATGGTTTTTGAATTTTAAATTAGTTAGTTACAAGTTACAAGTTACAAGTAGGTAGTAAGTAGTTGGTAGTAAGTAGGCATTGATAAATTACGAGTTACAAGTAAATAGTTACAAGGTGTTGATATGAATGTTGATTATCATTATGTCTGGTAAGGGAGAATAGATTCTTCGCTTCGCTCTGAATGACAATCAATGCTTTACGTTTGGAGATGGGGTTGGTTGGCGGCGAAGCCGCCAACCAACCCCATCTCACAAATAGAATGTAACAATCTGTCATTCCGAACGAAGTGAGGAATCTACTATTTTTTTTAGCGGATAACAATGATTCGTATCCTAAAATTATATCGACTTGAAAGCTAAAAATATGAATAACTTATCCCGCAACTGTGTCAAAAGCTTATTGTCGGTAATGCCTGTACTTTCAGGAGCTTTATACACTTTTGCAAAAAAGGACTTTAGTTGCTCATTGAATTCATCCGGTTGTTCCAGATTACTTAAATGACCTGCATGATCTATAACGTGCATAGAAGAATTTTTAGTTCTATCCTGCATATACATAGCAGCTTCAGGAGGAGTAATTTTATCTTCTTGACCTACTATAAAAAGTACGGGGACAACTATACCAGTCATTTTATTACAGGTTTCTTCCCGTAAAAACAAAGCAAGCAGAGTTCGGGTAAGCGATTGTTCGGATGTATCGAGTATCATTTCTCTTACTGCCTGAACCTCGTCTTTTTTTGTTGTAAAAGATTCGGGTGCAAAAAGATTATTCAAGCTATCTTCTACATATTTCTCCAGTCCGGTTGCTTTAATAGTATCAATTGTTTCCAGTCGTTTTTGTCTTACATGCGGCGGATCGGCAATACAATGTGTATCGCTTAATACAAGTGCCTCAAAACGTTCCGGATATTTTTCAATGGCATTCAACGCAATGTACCCACCCATAGATAAACCGCAAAGCGAGGCTTTCTCTATTTTCAATATGTCCATAAGTTTAATCAGGTCGGATACAAACAAGTCAATCGAAAAGTGTTCTGTTCCACACTCCGAATCTCCATGTCCGCGAATATCATACGAAATCACGCGGTAATTTGTTTTCAGAGCATCTACTTGTTTGTTCCACATCGATTTGTTGAGTGGAAAGCCATGAATGAAAATAATTACCGGGCCTTCATCCGGTCCTTCATCTGTGTAGCTAACCAGCAGGTTATTGACAAGTAGTTCGATATCGTTTCCAGAATAGCGCATAGAGTTCTGATTTTAATTACATTTAAACTGATTTAGTGAGATATAAAAGTGGAGAATCCGGTGATTGAACTAAATTCAGATCAATAAACGGTATTGCTTTTATTGAATCGTTTCTTCCTGTTGCATGAAGAATAATTCGATGACCAATTAGTTTTTCGGATCGCCGATTTGACTTTCCAGATAGTTTTCCAGACCCATCTGATCTACTTGCGCACGTTGCTTCTCAGCCCAATCTACATGGCCTTCTTCCATTTTCAGAATCTTCGTAAGTAAATCTACAGAACCCTGATCATCAACTTCACGTCCAAGTTTTATTGCAGCATTATAAGCATTCACAGCTTTAAGTTCATCGCCGTTATCGTTTTTAATCATTTCTAAAACAGTTTTACCTATTTTCATCGGATTAAGGACAGATACGGTAGGAGCTCCATCTAAAAAGATGATTCGTTCGATAAGCCATTCGGCATGAAACATTTCATCCATGGCTTGTTTCCGGATAGCTGCATGAAGCTTTCCATAACCCCAGTTTTCGCACATTTCAGAATGAACCATATACTGGTTTATAGCAGTCAGTTCATCTGCCAGAAGAGAGTTAAGCACCGTTATTAATTTTTCATTTCCTTTCATAATCGTATTTTTTAATGTGAATAATTCGTTCAATTCATTTCTATTAAATTTGATAAGCAAAGTTAGAATCGTCAGGACTAAAAATGTTACATAATAATAGTCTAAAGTTGTATAATTCACACATTCAGAATAATTATAAAATTATTTTTTCTCCTAACGACCCGTTAATCATCAATTCCTTTTTCGGGTAGGAACAATAAATACCGGAATGGGTGTTTTTTTCATTACTTGTTCGGTAACACTTCCCCTAATGATGTCCTCCAACCACCTTTTACTAAGCGATCCCATTACAAGTATATCAATGTCAAATTCTATAACAGCTTCAATAATTGAATTCGCAAAATCACCTTCTCTTACTACCGTTTGAACTGTTACATCATCTAATAGCAGTTTTGTTTTGTCGAGAAACTGTTGTGATGCATCTTTCAATTCAACGACAGTGTCTAATTGTAACGGACCCATATTGAGGTATGACAATGAATATGCTATCAAATTTTCAACTACGTGAAGTAATATAACTTCAGCACCCATGGCTTTAGCCATGGCATATCCTGCTTCGGCTACTTTTTTTGCTGTCGGATCGTAATCCAACGCAATCAATACTTTGTTTATTTTAATCGTTTGCATATCTATCAAATTTAAAGACATTCATTGTGTTAGCTAAGCAGTAATATCTTATACTCTGTTTTTCTAAAAACGAAACACAGATAATTACCTTGTAACTGTTTACTTGTACTACTAACTTGTGAACACCTACTTACTTACTTACTTACTTACTTACTTAGTTACGACTTACTACCTACTCGTAACTTGTAACTCGTAACTAATAACTATTTAATATCGCACTTTCAAGGCAATGTCGCCTAAAGATTTAAATTCTTCCAGCGTGGTAAATATGGCACGCCCTTTTTTCGAAATTACATTCCAGGCAATGTCGCTGGTTATATCATCAATAACACCGGGTAAAGTAACATCTGTAACCAGATCTAAGGAGAATTCATCCGTAACCCGCACGGCTTGATGAAAATCATCGCTTACAATTAATAAGTCTCCCCGCCCTTCTTTGGCAGCACGATAAATTTCCGATAATTCGGTAATGACATTTCCTTTTCCTACAGCTTCCTGCATATCTTTGATGTCTTTTATCCGGAGTTTTTCCTGTTGAGCATTGACCACTTGCCATGTATCATTAGCTATTGAATGATTTTCGGTATTTTGTTGGTTTATATTAGTCCATCCAAGATAAACAGCCGGTTTATCAGCTACCTTCAACAGGCGGTTATAATTATCGTTAGTGCTGATCACCACACATTTCATATCGGTTTTATTATTGACTCTCACTACAGCCTTGTCTACAGCATTGAAAAACTCTTCCACCAAATTTTCAGCTTGTTTTCCATTACTTGCATCTTCCGTGTCAGCAATATCCTGAGGGGCTCTGACAAAAGGAAAATCGTCATTATGTATTTCGCTTACCACCCAGTCGTTGACTGCCATAAGCAAACGTACATCCGATTGTGTCAGCATCAGAATAAGATATTCTTCTGTCCGGTTAAACATTTTGATTAAAGGCTTCACCGCAAAACTCTCCGATACATGCACCACATTGCCAACAGTTGGCCAGGTAGACCGGACTATTTCCTTTGTAGAATTAGAAAGGAAAATGTGTAAACTATCCAGATTGTAGTTGACATCAATTTCCGACTCAAGTTGATTAATTTTTCCAATTAATTCAATCACCGGATGTTTACCAAATTCTTTAATTACACGCTCTTTTGCTTCTTCCAATAGCGTTTTAAGCACAATACTGTCTTTCTGATTGGCAGGATAAGCCCTGCTTGTATTCATCGAAATGGTAACACAGGGATTGCTTTTTTCAGAAGCAAGCTTTTCTAGTTTTTCTCTTTTCATTTTATAAGTGTTTATTAGTTATCAGTTACGAGTAACAAGTTACAAGATTATAGTTAATAGTTAGAAGGCGTTTATCTGCATTCTGGTTTTAGAAAATCATTTTTGTCCGGTAAAAAATAATAGATTCTTCGCTTCGCTCAGAATGACAATCAAAGTTTTATGTTTGGGAGAAGGGGTCGATTAGCGGCTTCGCCGCCAACCGACCCCTTCTCCTATAAATGGAATATACTAACCTGTCATTCTGAACAAAGTGAAGAATCTATTACAGAGTTTCATATATAAAAGTTTACCAGACAATACTGTTAGAAAACAGGTTGTTATATATTATTGCGTACTTAAGTAAGTAATACTATTTAATGATCTGTTTTCTGAGAGTAAGACTCATATAGCCAGTCTTGTAACTCGTAACTATTACCTCGTAACTAATCACCTCTTTGTTTCTTCCTCAAATTCCGCTTTGCTTATTTCGCCTCTTACATATTTGACTTTTAATGCATCAAGTGCCGACTTCTCTTTCCATCGTTTATACCTGCAACTCTGAATTATAATTCTTACCACCAGTATAACGATGATAATAACAACAATGAGACCTACAGCCCAGCCAGCCCAATATCCATAACCTGTTCCAATGCTGTCATCGTATCCGTCCATTATTCTGTTCTTTTATTGTTGAAGTATCTTTTTTGCTGCTTTTTCTTCTGCTTTCTTTTTTGCCGCTTCTGCATTTGCTTTTCGTCTGAAATAGCCTCTTAGAAAAAATGTATGTTTCAGTGCCGTCATATTTTCATCCAACCCTTTGGAACTGTTTTTGAGATTTATCAGGGTTTCATCCAAATTTCCGGCAAGGGTTGTGTCTCGTATTAACCTACTCAGAGTTCCGTTTCCCTTATTAATTCCTGACATCATTTCCGTCAGCTGTTTTGAGATCAGGGCTGCATTGCCTGCCGTAATATTGAACCGGGCCATAAGGGTATCTGTTCCCGCTAATCCTTTTGAACCCTTTTTTAGATTTAGTATAATCTGATTTAAATTTTCTGCCATGTCCGGATCCTGAATCAGCCTGCCAAGCGTTCCATCTCCCTTGTTTATTTTATTCATTATAGCAGCCAGCTGATACGAAATAGTTTCAGCATTGCCGGCTGTTACTTTTAAACTGGTCATTACTGCCCCCGAACCGGTTAAACCTTTAGAGAACTTATTCAGATTGGCTATGGTCTGATTGAGATTTTCAGCCAGGATGGAGTCCTGAATTAAACGACTTATGGTACCATGTCCGCGGTTGATATCAAAGGTGATTTCGGACAGCTGATGCGAGATGTTTTCGGCATTTTTTGCCGTGACATCCAGCCGTGCCATGATGGCATTGGTTTCAATAGGCTCTACAGAACTAAGGCGTTGACCGTCTTTAATCAGTCCGGCATCAGGACTGCCCTGACCAATCATGATCAATTTATCTCCTATGACACCTTCCGACCCCAGGGTGACTTTACAATCTGTTTTGATAAATTGCCACACATCCTTTTTTATCACCATGTCCACCCGTACCGATGTATCATTAATAATGACAATATCTTCGACAGTACCTACATTAATACCCGAAAAACGGACATTGTTTCCGACCTGCAATCCGCTTACATTCGAGAAAGTAGCTGTAATTTTAAAAACAGGATTAAACAGGTTTTTTTGCTCCCCAATGATAAATATAGCAAGCACAAACAACGTCAACCCTCCTGCAACAAACAGTCCTAACCGAATTTTAAATCTTTGAGTATGTGTATCCACTTTATTATTTATTGTATTACAATGTAAACAAAAACAGCATATTACATTATAGATTTTCCACTAAATCACACCGGTCGAATAACAGAGATGTTTCGTTTCATCTTCGGTGTTGCAAGTTTCACTCACACCATGATAAATTATCAGCCAATCATGTTTTGTAAGAATGGTCGGAGTACCTCTGCCAATTTTAAGCCGTTTCCAAGAAGATAACGGTGTAGCAAGTCGGTGATATGAATCAAATAAACCAGGTTCATGTAAATCCTTACTTTCTTTGAGCATAGGACAATGGGAAATCCACATACTTTCATACGCTAATAATTGTTTTTTAAAGGTCATATGGAACTCTCATGCCAGATTATCACTCTCTTTGGTGAACCAACGGTCAGCAAAGCTAATGCCTGGATTAATGCTCGTTTCATGATAAATATCTATTTTTCTGTAATTACATTGAACCCAAACAAGTAATAATGACTTCGATCATATGTTTTGATTCCTCCGGATCTCTTATCCTGATAGACACAACGCCGGTTTCTTTAGCCGGATAGTCGTTTCCTCCGGGAAACAGGGCATCTCCGATAAAAATCATATCATCAATGGCAATATCCAGTGTGTCACGGAGTTTTTTGATCCCATAAGCTTTATCAATACCGGGTTTGGTAATGTCAACTGAAGTTGTTCCACCAAGATGAACAGAAAATTCGGGGATTGATAGACTCAGTATTTCCTGAATCTTCTTCCGTTTTGCAAAATCAGGATCCCATTTCGTCTTTTCTTCAATTGGTGCCTGTTGGCCCAATGCGGAATAGGTTATTTGGCTGCCACGGTCTTCAATCTCATCACCCCAAATCTGGTTAATGTCAAAATCAACTGTATTGAGTGAGTTTTTTAACTCATTTATAATTTTCGTCTTTTCTTCTTGGTTGAAATCTTCCGAATATATTTTTTTCCAAGTTCCCTTGTACTGGTAGAACTGCGTGCCGCAGGTAGGAAGCAGCGACAAGTTATTCAACCTTTCATCAGCTGAAAGATTGGACAAAATTTGTTTTTCGAACTGTGGCCAGCCGCCTCCCGAAATAATAGCTACTTTGACAATGCCGAGTAAATCATGCAGCAGTGATGCCATTTCAGTATCGAGCGACGATTTACTTTCAGCGAGTGTTCCGTCTAAATCAAATACAATAAGTTTTTTCATTCGAAGATTTTAATACAATGTGATTGAGTTTGGGATAAACGTTTTAAGTTATAATACAACATATTTCATATCGACCACTATCAACTATCAACTACTCGTTTACTTCTTCTCGTAACTATTCTTTATCCATTTTGTCGTTGTATCCACCTTGTCGTGCAGCTAAATTGCACATTGCCTGATGGTACAAAACTACCTGTGCTTCCGGTACATTTGTTTCTTTTCCATGCCAGATATCTAAGGCAGGTTGCTGGATAGCACGACCAAACGAAAATGATACTTCCCAGGGTAGTTTAGACTTAAACCTGACATTGATAGCATTCAGACGAGCCGAAGCTAATCTCGAAGATTGTCCGCCCGACAAGAACGCAATTCCCGGAACTGCTGCCGGAACAGTACGTAACAGGCATTTGACTGTTGCATCTGCCACTTCATCAATCGATTCCTGTTTTTCGCAAGCCAATCCCGGTACAATCATGTTTGGTTTTAGAATCATGCCTTCGAGTAGTACACCTTGTTTATACAGTTGATTGAAAACCGTATGCAGCACTTGTTCGGTAACTTCAAAACAACGTTCCATCGTATGATCGCCGTCCATAAGTACTTCCGGTTCAACAATCGGAACAATTCCTTCTTCCTGACATAATGCAGCATAACGGGCTAAAACCTGTGCGTTGGCTTCTATACATGCGCGGGTTGGAATGCCTTCTCCTATAGTAATTACAGCCCGCCATTTGGCAAAACGCAAGCCCATCTGAGCATATTCTTTGAGGCGGTCGCGTAAGTTATCCAGACCTTCGGTAATTCTTTCGCCCGGATGTCCTGCCATGACTACGGTGCCGGCATCTACTTTTATTCCGGGAATAATTCCTCTATCGTTCAAAGCATTGATAAATGATGTACCGTCTTTCAAATGCTGACGAATCGTTTCATCAAAAAGAATGGCTCCGCTGATACTCTTATTTAAACCGGTCGTAGTGACTATCAATTCACGATAGTCACATCTCAACTCTGCAGTTTCAGGAATGCCCAGTTTAGCAAATCGTTTGTTACAGGTTGGATAACTCTCGTCCATCGCCAACAAGCCTTTACTGTCAGCAACCAATGCTTTCGCAGTGTCAATAAGCTTTTGTATATTCATCTTTCTACTTTATAATCATTTATATTCCATGCTATTAATAATGCAAATCAGGAGTTGAAAAATAGTCTGTAAGACTTACATATCCATAGGATAAACATGTATATATGTCTGTTGTCCGTAGTCATTTATGTTTTTCAATGGTTATCCCCTACGGAGAATTGATTGAGGCTATTTTGCCTGCTTGGTAGGAACGATAAAAAGCGGTATAGTGGTTTTGTTTAATACGGCTTTTGCTTCACTTCCCATAATGATATCTTCCAACCATTTACGGCTGTGCGATCCCATAACAATAGCATCTACCCCTAACTCTTTAGATACAGTTAAAATAGTAGGGGCAATTTCGCCGAATTCAAGCATTGTTTGAATAGAATCGTCGCTCAGGTGTTTTTTTACTTTTTCCAGAAACTCACGAATCGATTTTTCCAAATCTCCCATAATATCGACCCTTAGTTCGCGCATAGAGGTGTAGGTAGAATAATAAACCGGTTGCTCGGATATTACGTGAAACAATATCGTTTGTGCATTCATGGCTTTAGCCATTGCAAAACCCTGTTCGGCCACTTTTTGTGATGTTTCATCGTAATCCAGAGCAATCAATACCTTTTTAATTTTAGCTGTTGTCATATTCGTTTGTTTAGAAATGATTTTTGAAGTGAGGTTATCTCAGAAGTCTTTTTTAGAACGCAAATGACACAAAATACGCAAATTAACGCAATCTTATTAAATTGAAATTAAGCAACTTATATTCAACTTTGCAAATCTTATTTGCGAAAAATTTGTGTTGTTTGCATGTTTTTGATACAAACATTCTTGTTATTTATACGCAGAATGTTTGTTCCTTTAGGTGAGACAAAGTTCAATAATTTTAGACCGGATGTTGTTGCAAAATTTTCGGGAATAGTTGTATGATTCACACATTTGTAGAGAAAGGAGCAAAGAGGGCGTCTAAAAAAATCTAATGTCGTATTTGTGATTCTTTAATTCTGCCGATAATGTCGCACCTAAGGAGCTTATTGAATTCGAAACCATGTAATTCTACCATAATGTCGGTACTTCCGAAATCGGAATGTACCATACGTACCTGTCTTAGCCACGTAGTGGCGATAGTATGGTAGATTCAATTGTTATTTAAGGATAACAAAGCTCCGTAGGTGCGACATTATTTTACAGTAAGAAATACGACATTATAAGTACGTGCTATGAATTAGTTTGTATTAAAAACACTGTCTTAACTGCCCCCAAACCCCCTAAAGGGGGCTGTCGAAGTGCGACATGTGCGAAAAGAATCAACATTTTCACTCGGCAAAAGTCCCCTATATTTGTGCCATATGACATCAAGTATAGAAAAAGAGAGAAAAGTTCTTTGAAATAATATTATAATAGATGATATTTGTATCCAATGCCGCATGAAGTGAAGGCGAAGCGTAGCGAAGCCGGAACGGAATGCGGCATTGGAGAAACAAGTTTGACATAATACACTTACAGTTATGATAAACAATTCATCTATCCGCAAATGGGACAGACTACGTCAAAAGCAATTAGACACCCAATTTATTAATCAGCTTCAGGCAGGCATGAACTGCTCCATGTTTGAAGCAAAAGCCATTTTGAATTTGGTTTACGAAGTGTATAATCCGTTTTTTGATAATAGTGCAGGCATGAAGCCCGGACAAATCAATTTTGAAGTTGTATCCATAGAGAACTCTCCAAAAGAAAAGCTGTCTGATTGCCAAATGCAAACCGTCGTTCTAACTTTAGATGCCGGCGAAGAAGATCTTCAGATTCGCCAACATCACGGAGTTATTGAACTTCGTCGTCATCGGTTGGAACGCATCAGCAATGAAGCATTTCAACAAGGTGGCCTGCTTACCGTAGAAGATATAGCTAACCGATTACTCAACTGTGGTGAACGTACCGTTACACGTGATTTACAAGCTTTAAAGCAGAAGGATGTCATTCTGCCTTTACGCTCAACAATCAAAGACATGGGACGTGCCATCACTCACAGAGAAATGATAGTTCGCTACTGGCTTTCTGGCATGGAATTCTCAGAAATCAGTCGCAGAACCAATCATAGTATCGAAGCTATAGCCAACTATGTGGATAAGTTCAAACGAGTCATAGCATTGGCAAAAGATAATTACGAGATTCATACGATTGCTTTTTTCGTAAAGATATCTAAGTCTTTAGCACAACAATACTATGACTTGTATCGGGCAAATGAAATTGTTGAACAACGTAAGAAAGAGCTAGATGAGCTTTTAAAAAAAACAAATGTTCAACCCTAAAAAACTCTTTTGATATGTTACGTCAACCCGATGGAATAAGAAAGTATCATACAGCGCATGATCGCTTTCTTAAACCTGCAATAGTTAATTTCTTTACTCGTGAGTTCTCCGGTTATTTTGGACCAATTGTACGCGAAAATATAGCCGATGCTTTGATTGATATTTTTGAAAAAAACGTTCCTCTAAAAGATCGCCTTAAGCATGGTCAAATTCTGTGGAATGCTTTAGACAAAAACACCAGAGCCGATTCTCCGAAACGAAGATATGTGCCTGTAGCACTCTCATTAGTTACAAATGAAGATATTGCTCTTTTTGAGAAAGAAAGACCCAGTAAAGAAGTACGCAAACAGATAATTGCAAGAATTATCCGAGAAGCGTACCAACAAGGTGGAATTCTTTCAATGAGAGACATTAGCCTTATTATGGCAACTAATGCTGATTTAATTTCTGCTCTGAGAATTGAGTATGAAACTGAACACAAAACTGTTCTGCCTCATACTGGAGTAATACATGATATGGGATCTACTATCACACATAAAGTACAAATTGTGTACAAACATGTGGTAGAGAAAAAGTCAACCAACATTGTGGCGCGTGAAACAAATCATTCGCAAAAAGCAGTTGATCACTATATTAATGATTATAACAGAGTAAAAGCTCTTGTCGACGACAAGAAAGACATTAACTTTATTCACCTGGCTACTAAAATTGCTAAGCCTGTTATTCTACAATATCAAGATATTATAAACAATTATGTCAAAGATCGCTAATTCTTTATTTGCCTATTGTAAGGTCATATGACTTTATCTTTAGGGGATTTAGGGGCGGGTCAAAATAATATAAACTAATTTCAAGCATGCACTTATCGTTTCATTTACTTACAAACAGAGTGCTCCTCCGGAGCTTTTTTGTTGATGACGTTTCTTTTGTAATGACGTGCTACCATAATATCGCTTCTCCGAAGCTCTGAGAATGTCAGGTTAGGAGCAACATTACAGATAACTTTCAATGGTTGTAAGTACCTCTCAGTGTTTGAAAAATTTCTTTTTTAATTCAAATACGGTCAGGCAAATGGCTCCGACAGCTATTGGCAACATCCAATCAACAGCATTTAAAGTTGCGGTATGAAAATAGAGGTTGAAAACAGGTATATAAACTATTAGCAGGATACACGAAATAGAGAGTGCAAATGCCAGCAGTAGATTTCGGTTTGAGAACAGATATTTTCCCAACGCATTTCCATAGGTTCGTCTTGAAAGGATATTCGCGTATTGTCCGAAAATGATGGAAACAAATGTAATGGTGATGGCTCTCTGATAATTGTTAGCCCCATGCGGATAAATGAACATGGAAAACAGAAAAGCACCGTATGCAACAAGCCCCATGACGATACCTGAAAAAGCAATTCCGAACATCGCTTCTTTGGTAAGTATTTTGTCTTTTGGACTTCGGGGTGCGTTTTCCATAATACTTTTTTCCGGTGGGTCGTAGGTCAGCATGGTAAGTGGAATCATTTCACCTACAATGTCGATCAATAGAATCTGTACTGCCAGTATGGGTGTTGCTATTCCCATAAAGATACCGACAAAGCCGAAAATCACGCACATAAGTTCCGCTACGTTAGACGAAAGATTTGTTTTGATGGTTTTTTCCAGGTTACGAAAAATAGTTCTTCCTTCTTTTATGGCTACAACAATGGTCGAAAAATTATCATCCAACAAAATCATACTGGCAGCTTCCTGTGCCACCTTAGAACCATTTTTCCCCATGGCAATTCCAATGTCGGCCCGCTTTAAACTCAAGGTATCGTTTACACCATCGCCGGTTACTGCTACTACTTCACCCTGTTTCATCAGTAGATCCACGATGCGGAATTTATCATCGGGCGTTACTCTCGAAAATATCAACGCCCTGTTTTGAAAAGCGTCTTTCAGTGCTTTGTCGGTGAGTTTGGGTAAATCAGCCCCTTTTATCACTACCGGATACTCATCTCCCTCGTTCATCAGCCCGATGTTCTTCGAAATTGCTTTTGCCGTTACTTCATTGTCGCCCGTAATGATAAACACTTTCATGTGCGCTTTAAAAACAGATTCGATGGCAGCTTTCACTTCTTTGTGAGGAGGGTCGAGCATGGTGACGAATCCGGCAAAAATCAAATCCTTTTCGGCATCGTCAACGGAATAGTCTTTTTTCGTTTCAAGGTCTTTGTAAGCAATAGCAATCACACGCAGTGCTTGTTCTGAAAACGTGGCTGCCTTTGCCAAAAGGTCTTTTTTCGCTGCTTCTGTCAGGTCGCTTACTTTTCCATCGCTAATCGTCTTTGTTGAAACTTCCAGCACCGACTCTATAGAGCCTTTCACAAAAGAAATATTTTTTTTCTTATGTTGCCGGATGATGGTGGCTCTTTTTCGGAAAGAGTCGAAGGCAAATGCTTTTACCAACGGATAATCCTTTTCAACATCTTCCAACTTAAATCCGGCTTTCATGGTCAGGGTAGAGAATGACGTTTCGGTGGGGTCGCCAATAGAATACCACGAAGGATGATTTTTATCGGGAGGACTGACTTTGCCTTTGGAGGAGAGGAAACCGGAAAGAAAGAATATCTTCAAATCACCTAAGGTGTCTTTTTTAAGCACTTTCGCCTGTTCGTCTTTTATTTCGCCAACAGGTTCGTAGCCCAGTCCGGCAACCGAGAAGGTTTTACCATCAAAATAGCAACCGGTAATGGTCATTTCGTTTTTAGTGATAGTGCCCGTTTTATCGGAAGCAATAACCGTGGCCGAACCTAATGTTTGTGCAGAGGCGATATTCTTTACGATGGCTTTTCGTTTAGCCAAACGTCCCACAGCCAAAGCCAGCGCCATGGAAATCTGAGCCGGTAAACCTTCGGGCACCATGGCTGCAGCAACACTTACCGAGAAAACAAGTGCCACCGCCAGCGAATCATGTAGAATCATTCGCGAAGCAAAAATAACAGCAGCAATAACCAGCGTAATATACGTTAGTTTTTTGGCTACATCCGCAATTTCAATTTGCACCGGAGCATTAGCCGGTTTTATTTTTTGAGAACTTGTGCTTATTTTACCAATCTCTGTTTGTGTTCCGGTGGCATACACAATTCCGGTGGCATCGCCCCGGGCAACTGTTGTACCCATGTAAACACACTGTTTCATTTCATTTATGGGCAGTGCTTTGTCGGTGGTAAAGGAAGCATCTTTATTGGTGGGTAAGGATTCGCCTGTAAGTATAAATTCATTTGCCGAATATTCATTTGCCTCAATCAGACGTATATCAGCCGGAATGCCATCACCCTCGGTTAGTTTTACAATATCACCCGGAACAAGATCATCGACAGGAATCTCTGTAATTTTCCCGCTCCTTATCACATTGCATTTATCAACAACCAAACTTTTGAGCGATGCCAGAATGTTTTCCGATTTCCATTCTTCATAGAAGCCAATGCCGGCATTCAGGACAACGATAGCCAGTAGAATAGAGCCGTCGCGATACTGCCCCAGATAATACGACACAGCGGCCGCAACAATCAGAATAAGAACAAGCGGACTGATAAACTGACGAAGGATAATTTTGAAAACATTAATCCTGTTGGTTGCCTTCAGCACATTGCTGCCATACTTTATCCGGGCTTGTTTCACTGTCCGTTCATCAAGACCATCCTTTTTGTTACTACTCAGTTCTTTGACAACTGTCTCAATATTTTCTTTGTAAAATTCCATTGTTTGAAAAGTTTTATATGGTAATAGAAGCAAGAGGCTCTCTCAAAAGCACGCAAATAACGCAAATGCCACAAATTTTCGCAAATAAGATTTGTAATGTAGAATATTATTTGCTGAATTCCAATTTAATAAGATTGCGTTAATTTGCGCATTTTGTGTTATTTGCGTTCTAAAAAGACTTTTGATATAATCCCTTTGTATGTCTGAGGATAATCATTATTTTAACTTCACCAGCGGATGATTCAGCCCGTTTACTTCATTTTTGACGACTGTGTACTTATTCAGACTTTCAAAAAGATGTGTCAGCGTTTTAAATCCATAGGTACGGGAGTCGAAGCTCGGGTCAATCTTTCTAAGCGAAGAACCCACTTTGGCGATATACGCTTCTTCTTCCTCATTCGTTGAAATATCAAAAGCCTTATCAAGAATGCCGATGTCGAGTTTTGGAAATCCTTTCTTTACTTCTATCTTTTCCACTACTTTTTTTATTTCTTTTTTAGTTCCTCGTTTCGGTTTGGAGTCAGCTATTTCAAGCTTTTTTATTTCTATTTTCTCAGGAGTCTTTTCCCGTGTCAGTTCTATCTCCGGTAATAAGTTTTCACTGAAAGTAAAAATCTCGCAGGAATTTACAAAGGCTATAGGGGTTGTCCGTCGTCCAATGCCCATCACAAAAAGTCCTTCTTCCCTGATTCGCTTTGCCAGTCCGGTATAATCGCTATCGCTCGAAACGATGCAAAAACCATCCACCGTATGACCATGCAAAATATCCATAGCGTCGATAATCAGCGAACTGTCGGTTGAATTTTTCCCTGTGGTGTACGAAAACTTCTGGATGGGATTTATGGAGTATTGATTAATTATTTCTTTCCAACTATTCATCTGAGGTATTGTCCAGTCGCCATAAATACGCCGGATAGTTGCCTTTCCGTACTTGGAAACTTCTTCAATCAGCTCTTTGATTAGTTTTGCTTGTGCATTGTCGCCATCAATCAATACGGCTATATTAAATTTTGTGTCATTCATAGGAATAGTTACGAGGTGATGGTTACAGTTGACAAGTAGACAAGTAAACAAGTAAACAAGTAAACGAGTTGACGAGTAGACAAGTAGACAAGTAGACAAGTAGACAAGTAGACAAGTAGACAAGTAAACGAGTTGACGAGTAGACAAGTGAATTAGTAAACGAGTTGACAAGTAAACAAGTTGACAGCTAGCAGTGATCAGTCAACAGTTAGCAGTTAGCAGACAACGTGAAAATTGTACTCTACAAATCTATTTTATTTGTGTACCACAAAGTTCAATATTCTTGCGGTTATTTGAGTTGCAAAATTTGGGAAAATAGTTGTATGATTCACACATTTCAGGTATGGCAGCCCCTGCGCTGTTTCAAAAAAGAAGGGAAGTTTTGATCGTAGACCCTGTGAGGAATTCCAGGATCTTGCATTTAACCGATACGATTTCGGTTGGGGTAAGGTAGAAACAAGACTGTTTAGTAAAAAAGTATCAACAAAAGATAACAAAAACACTTACAACACTAATAATAAATAGTTTGACTTTTGTTTAACACATCTTCCTAGTGGTTTTTCATTTCTTCCAGCCACTATGTAGGTTTAGAATAGTACTATTCTATTTCGTCCAGCCACTATGTAGGTTTAGAATAGTACTATTTCATTTCTTCCAGCCACTATGTAGGTTTAGAATAGTACTATTCTATTTCTTCCAGCCACTATGTAGGTTTAGAATAGTACTATTTCATTTCGTCCAGCCACTATGTAGGTTTAGAATAGTACTATTTCATTTCTTCCAGCCACTATGTAGGTTTGAAAAAGTACTATGTAGGGGTAAAAAAGCACTACGTAGAACTAAACGTGCACAAACTTAGATCATCCTTGGGCCGGGATAATTCATCCTTGCGTAATATGGCAACATGTTTATACCTGCACGACGCAGCAATGCGCTACGACAACACAAAAACACATACCGATAGCTTCTACAGGCACTAGAACCGGTAATGCATAAGCTTTTTTAATCCAATTCCGAAAATAATCACAAATATTGTTGGCGGTGTTAATCAGCTTTTGTATTTTTGGGCTGTAAAAACTAAGAATTTGATATCAAGGGGGTAGAAAGTGGGGATAGGTGTAGCTTTATTACGCAGGTCCTGCTGAAACATATATTGGTGTTAGGTTCCATATCAAAGAAAAAAGATAGAGTACAGCGAAAATAGAAAAAATATGAAAAAAGAAAAGGGCAGATTTTCAATTATTACATTTGGATTTTTAATGGTATCTATATTTTCATTTCAAATGAAAGCTCAAGGATTTTCACTAGATCAGTTGATTTCACTACAAAAAAAGGATGTGATAGAATTAAATGACTATTTACTTAGTAAAGGATGGAGTTTTAGTAACTCAACAGATGAAAAAGCAGATCAATATGGCGTTTCAACTTGGGCATATAAAAAAAATGAATATTCGGATG
>Ga0302163_10000146_pt1 | contig 15333 bp, 8 predicted proteins | sample I_Fen_E2_3_FD_193497 | JGI IMG/M metagenome (GOLD analysis project Ga0302163, IMG submission 193497) | Peat permafrost microbial communities from Stordalen Mire near Abisko, Sweden - I_Fen_E2_3 | ecosystem: Environmental > Terrestrial > Soil > Wetlands > Permafrost | place: Sweden: Abisko...
GGTAAATTTAGTTCGGGAATAACCTGCATCATATTGCCCGACGCAGGTTTGTACCAACCTTCATCCAGCACTATATATTCAAGACCATTTTCTGCAGCAAAGTCGATATAATGTTTATAGGTGTTCATATTGATGCCAGCCTTGAAATCAACACCCGAAATGCCCCAGTCGTTCCACCAGTCCCAGGCCACTTTGCCCCCTTTTACCCAGGCGTAATCGCCAATACGATTGGGTGTAGCCAGTGCATACACCAGATTATTAACCGGCATATCCGTGTCCTTTTCGCTAACTGCCAATATTCTCCACGGAAAAACACGACTACCGCTTACATTCGCAATGTTCGCCTCCCGCTCCGTAACATATTCCTGTTTGCGCCAGGCATTCCGATCGGTAGCCGAAGGCAATTTTGCAAAAACAGCTTTCAGACTATGCTTCGCCCCCTGTGTTTGTACAAACATACCCGGATAGGATTCCAAATCCGATTCCAGAATGGTTAACTTCAAGCCTTTGCCATAATCAACTGTGGCCGGAAGAAAAGCAGGTGTATTGTTTGCCATCGAAAGAGACTTTAGGTCATAGGTATTCTGAAAAGCCATGGCAAACGGATCTTTTTTCCCATTGCAATAAGAAAGGTAGCAGCTATAATCTTTATCAAAATTAAATTCGGCTACTTCATTCCGTATCTCCAGCTTTGCTTTTGATGTTGTATAAATCCGGTATGCCACGCCTTCGTCGTACACCCGAAACACAACACCATAATCTCCTTTCAGTTTAAGATCCAGTTCGCGATACGAAACCGAAAATGAATTAAACCGATAGTGTGGTGATGTAATATTTTCAGTAAGCACTTTTGTTTTCTGTTGTAACAACTGCGGCAGCCTGCCAAGCATCTTACCATTGGCTAACTCCAGACCGATATGTGCATTACGGATCAGATTTTCGTTTCCACATTGTAAGGAATAACTTAATGTATCGCCAAGTTGTATGGTAAGCTGCAACTTACCGTTTGGCGACAGGAGTTTAATGTTTCGACTCACTGCCCAAACGGAACTTAGCCCCGGCAAAAGCAGACAATGAATAAGAACTAATACCGCGATTTTCTTCATAGTTTATTTTATTTAAATGATTCATTTTTACAATCGTCTTATTATTAGAGATTTTCAATTTATTTTTATAGCTAGTTAACCGATTCCAGTAGTTATTCGACTAATAACTTGACTTATTCAACCAATAACTTAAGTTATTCAATGAAAAGATGAACTTATTCCACAAAAAGATGTACTTGTTCAATGAAAAGATGTACTTATTCAATGAAAAGATGTACTTGTTCAACCAATAGATGCACTTGTTCAATGAAAAGATGTACTTATTCAACCAATAGATGTACTTATTCAATGAAAAGATGAACTTATTCGAGGAAAAGATGCACTTGTTCAACGAAAAGATATACTTATTCAACAAATACCTCCATTTTTTGGAAAAAAAGCAACTATTCTATATCCACATCGGGCATATACTAATCAAAATAGCAACACTTTAGCAAAAGAACAAACCCAAATACAAAACAAACTCTAAGTATTCTCTGATTTTACAGGAATATCTTTACTTTTTCAACGACAGTCTCACCATAAGCACCCCGTGTGCCGGAATTACCTCTTTTGTATTCGCTCTAGTAGTGCCAATATCTTTGTGCTTCCACAAGTCCCGTACTGTATATTCGTTTTTATAGACATTCACATCGTGGGCAAAATACATAATGTTCTTTTTCCAGTTATAATCCAGACTCCATGTTTTGTCGGTACGATTCAGAAAGCACACAGCTACTTCACCGTGTGCCAGGGGTTTTGCCCAGATCTCATGATCGCCCATATCCATAAACCTGCGGGCCTGCTGCCCCAGACTATCCTGATCGACAGCAATCACCTCTCGGTTCGTCAATATTTCTAAGGTTTCTTTATCCATCGACCGCACATCATTGCCCGCCATCAGTGGTGCTGCCAGCATCGACCACATAGAAAAATGAGTACTGTATTCGTCGCGGGTCATGCCACCATTACCTATTTCCAGCATCTCAGCATCATTCCAATGTCCGGGTCCGGCATACGGGTACAAGTCGGCAAGCGTATCTATTATATCGAGCACCCCTACTCCACCCCAGTCGAATTTGCATTGGTAACAATCGCGGATATCAGCTGTGGTACGCCACAAATGCCCGACACCTTTCGCCCATTTCCAAGGTTGGCTTTCGCCCCACTCACAAATGCTGAAAACAATAGGCCGACCGCAGGCTTTCAACGCATCGCTCATGGTGCGGTAAGCTGCTTCAGCATTCTGCCCTTCGTTGGAGCACCAGTCATATTTCAGGTAATCAACTCCCCAACGGGCATATTGCCGGGCATCCTGAAACTGATAACCCCTGCTTCCCGGTCGCCCCTGACAGGTCAGCGATCCGGCACAAGAATAAATACCCAGCTTCAGTCCTTTGGCGTGAATATAATCGGCCAATGCTTTTATGCCGTTAGGAAAGCTTTTCGGGTCGGCCACAATATTGCCAACCGAGTCGCGCGATACCTGCCAGCAATCATCTATTACTATATAGTTGTAACCGGCATCCCGCATGCCCGAACTTACCAGTTTATCGGCTACTTCCATCAGCAGTTTCTCATTAATACTACACCCGAATTTATTCCAACTGTTCCATCCCATTGGAGGAGTTGCCGCCAGGCTCTCAAAGATTGAATCCTGTTTGGTTTCTTTTACCCCAAACGAAACTTGTGCGTGGATAATTCCCGCAAATAAACAAAAGACCGGTAGCAGATATTTTCTTTTCATCAGATTTAATTTTTCATTTAAAGTTCTACGCTGTTTTTCCGTTGATTAGGAGTTGCAAATAAACAGAATCTTTCAGATGTCGGATTGTAATATAATCCATTATGATAGCAAAATCATCTAAACGCAGCGCAGAGTTTCATTTACTATATTTAGTACAAATAAGCGTTTTAGGCTTCATATTGTACTATTATTCCATGTTTTTGGATTATATTTCCCTTTATGAGGAATAATTGTAGTAATATTGTGAACCCTTTTACTGAAATATAAATTCACATACTTACATGAGAAAACAGCTTACTCTTATCCTTGTTTTATTCATATTTATTATCCCCTGTTCACTTGCGGCTGCAAACTTCAGCTTTCGACATTACAGAGCCGAAGATGGGTTAACCTTTAATACTGTCCGCTGTATTATTCAGGATCGGCGTGGATTTATCTGGCTGGGTACGGAAGACGGACTCAATCGTTTTGATGGGTATACGTTCAAAGGATTTCGCAGCGACAAAAATAAAGTAAACTCATTGGGAAGCAACTATATAAGTAGCCTGCTCGAAGACAGCAAAGGCGATATATGGATAGGAACCGATGAAGGACTTTTCATTTACAACCCTCCAACTGATAAATTCAGCCATTTTCAAAACAAGGTGAATGGTGTTTCTATTTCGTCTACGGTGAATAATATTGTAGAAGATAAATCCGGTAATGTGTGGTTTGCCACTTACGGACAAGGCATATTCCGTTACAACCTATCTACCGGAGCACTGGAACAATATCGTTGGATCAATAACTCCAAATCATCCCCCAACTACGATTTTATCAATTATATTTATGTAGACCGGAACAATCAGGTATGGGCAGCTCCCAAAACACCCCGCAACCCGCTCATCGCCCTCGACAGAACTAAGAATTGCTTTCGCCTCTTTGATCTGAAACAAAACGGGCAAGTACAAACCGATTTTTCTGTCTATAAAATTTTTGAAGACTCACAACATAATCTGTGGCTTGGCACCTGGAACAAGGGAATTTGCAAGCTGGATAAAAAGACCAAAAGCGTAACCCAATACCTTTCGCCCGAAAAACAGGGGGGCATACTGCATATTCATGAAATAAGCGAATATAGCCGCGACTTGTTACTCATTGGGTCCGACGACGGGTTAAGCCTTTTCAACACCAAAACGCTTAATCATCGTTTGTTCACTTCCAGCGAAATTGACCCCTCTGCTCTTTCCGATAAGTTTATCTATCCGATATTCAAAGATCATGAAGGCGGGTTGTGGGTTGGGACTTATTTCGGAGGAGTGAATTATGTGTCGCCAAACAGTGGGCTTTTCGAACGTTATACCCATTCGCGCTATGTAAACTCGGTGAACGGAAATATTATCGGACGTTTCACCGAAGACAAAAAAGGAAATATCTGGATTGCTTCGGACGACGGAGGATTAAATGAACTGAATCCTGAAACAGGACGGTTCTCGGCCTATATGCCACGCCCCGGGAAAAACGGAATCTCGTATCACAATGTACATGCACTGTGCTGGGACGATGATAAACTCTGGATCGGAACATACTCGGGCGGTTTAAACGTGTTGAACACTAAGACAAGACAATTTAAATTGTACAATTCGGTGGAAGCTGACCCTACAACGCTTGATGGCGGAAGTATTTATGCCATTTACAAAGACCGGAGTAACAGAATGTGGGTAACCAGCATGTCGGGAGTAAACCTTTATAATCGTCAGGCCGATAATTTTATCCGGGTAAAATACTTTAATGCCACTACCATAGCCATCACTGAAGATGCCAAAGGGTTATTATGGTTTGCCACCCAGGGAAAAGGAGTTTTCAGATTCAATCCGAAAGATAAACGTTGGATCAATTATACCAGCAAACCGAATTCAAACAGTTCGATTCCAAGTAATCAGCTGAATTGTCTGCTAGCCGATCACAAAGGGCGTTTGTGGTTCGGATCTTCCAGCGGTTTGTGCCGTTACGACTACTCCAACGACCGCTTTATTCCCATAAACCTGAATGCACCAAGCAATAGTATATGCAGCATTATCGAAGATCAGGACATGCTCTGGATTACAACTGCCAAGGGACTGGTTCGGTACGACACACGCAATGGTTCTTGTCTGGTATTTACGCGAAGCGACGGCCTGCTGAGCGATCAGTTTATTGCCAACTCGGGCTTTAAAAGTTCTGCCGGAAAAATCTATATCGGGACTGCCAATGGTTTTAATGCTTTCTGTCCTAAAAATCTTGTTGCTAACAAGTATGTGCCCAAGGTAGCCATCACCAACCTCGAGATTTTCAACAAAGAAGTAGAAGTCGGCCCTAAAAGTGCATTAACCCAATCCATTGGTTTTGTAAAACAGATTGATCTGTCCTACAAACAAAATGTTTTTAGTCTGAGCTATGTGGCACTAAGCTATACCACACCCGAAAAAAACATGTACGCCTATAAACTCGAAGGGTTTGACAAAGACTGGAACTACGTAAATCGTCAACACAAAGCTACCTACACCAACCTTCCAGCAGGAGAATATGTGTTCAGGGTCAAAGCATCCAACAACGACGGGCTATGGAACGAACAGGGTACATCCATCAAAGTTGTTATCCACCCACCATTCTGGCTGACCATCTGGTTTAAGTTTATTTATGCCGGACTACTGATTGCCGGGCTTATATTGCTGCAAAAGAATACGCGCCGGCGTGCCGAACATCGCCATAATGAAGAGATAAAAGAACTCAATCAGCAAAAAGAGAAAGAAGTATACGATGCCAAGATACAGTTTTTCACCATGATTGCGCACGAGATCCGAACTCCGGTTTCGCTTATCATTGGTCCGTTGGAAAAAATCATGGCTACCGTATCGGCTTTCCCCGATTATGTTCGCAATGACTTAAGTATTATCAATCGCAACAGTCAACGTTTGCTTCATCTGGTTAATCAGCTTCTCGACTTTAGAAAGGCCGAACAGGGTGCGCTTGTGCTGAATTTCAGCAAACAAAACATTTACCAACTGCTGAGCTATACCTACGAACGCTTTAGACCGATTATCGAACAGAACAATATAGAATTCACACTCGAGTGTCCTGATAAGACCTTTGAAGCAGTGATTGATCTGGAAGCAATAACAAAAGTAATAAGTAATCTGCTGACCAACGCCATGAAATTTACCGACAATAAAATTACGTTGATATGCCGTACATATCCTGATAGAAACACCTTCGAGATACGGGTGATGGATAATGGTGATGGTATTTCAGATTCCGAAAAAGCAAAGATATTCACTCCATTTTATCAGATACCATCCGGAACCGTTCAGGGTACAGGCATCGGATTATCGCTGGTAAAAAGCATTGTTGATGCACATCATGGAGTAATCACTGTCACCGACGCACCAAATAAGGGTGCTATCTTTAGCATTATTTTGCCATGCGACAATGAAGAAACACTAAGTTGTAGCGTTGACTCTAAACCAACTCCATCCATCTTATCTGCATTGGTGGATGTAACACCTGAGATATCGAATAAGGTAGATGTAAAAACAGACAAACCGATACTCTTAATTGTAGAAGACAATGCCGATATGCGACAATTTCTCTGCGATAATTTCATATCGGATTATCAGGTTCTGTCAGCCTCCGACGGATTGGAAGGGTTGGAATTTCTGAAGAAACACGAAGTTAATCTGATTATCAGTGACCTGATGATGCCCCGCATGGATGGACTGGAGTTCTGCAAAGCAATTAGATCAAATATGCTTTTGAGCCATATCCCGTTTGTATTACTCTCTGCCAAAACCGATTTGGATGCTAAAATTGACGGACTTAATCTGGGAGCCGATTCGTATATCGAAAAGCCATTCTCCATCAACCACCTGAAAGCACAAATCAGCAATCTGATTGAAACACGCACGTTGCTGCGGAAGAAATATTCCGAGATGCCTTTTGTCTCTATAACTACCATTGCCGGAAACTCAGCCGATGAGCTATTTCTGACTAAGGTGAATGAAATCATAGAGCGGAATATTGCCAATGAAGACTTTTCCATCGATCTGCTGGCAGAAGAACTTTGTATTAGCCGTTCCGGATTGTTTGCCAAGATTAGAACATTAGCCGATATAACCCCGAATGAGTTGATTCAACTTATCCGGCTCAAAAAAGCAGCCGAATATATTGTGCAAAAAGAACATCGGATTAATGAAATTGCTTATATGGTTGGCTTCAACAATCCATCTTATTTCAGTAAGTGTTTTCAGAAACAGTTTGGTGTTCGTCCCATGGATTTTGCAGGCAAAAACAATAATAACAATTGAATCTACCACACTATCGCCACGCTGTGACTAAGGAAAGAAACATTTAGCTCATATTTAACGTGCTGATAATCTCATCAATATGGGGAAAGAATCCCCGCTTTTACATGCTGAATTTTTGGTCATAACTTATAATACCTACATATCCAGACTTCTACCTTTTCAGGCTCTTTTGGTACATAACTTGCCTATACTAATGCAGACACATATTTGTCTAACACATTTAAAAACAAAAGAATCATGAAAAAAGTAATGTTATTTGCACTCGGTTTTCTGATGATGACTAGTGCATCGGTTTTCGCTCAAGATGTTGTAAAATCTGCTAAAGACAGTACAGTAACTGCAGCGCCGATAGTTGATCCGGTAAAAACAGAAATTAAAACCTCTGAACTACCACAACCGGTAAAAGATCTTATTGTTAGCTTCAAATCTCAGGGTTGGGATGCTGCCGAAACTTCATATGTTGCAAAAGATTCGGCCAATCAGGTTGTTTTTTACGTAGTATCTTTCAAGAATCCGACTTCAGGAGAAAGTAAGAGTATTAATATTGATAAAGACGGAAAAATTGTAAATCAATAAAGTAGGAATACTTAAGTTTATTTAAAAGAAACAGGAGCTGAAAAACATTCAGCTCCTGTTTTTTTTAGTACTTTTGTGTTTCACTTATTAATACAAAAAATTCCTATGGCAAACATTCTCCTGGTTGAGGACGACAAAACCTTTATACAAATATTGCAGGGCTTTTTAGTCAAGCAAGGGTATGAGGTGGATGCCCGGGACTGTATTAAGGATGCTGTTACTGCCATTAGTAAAACTGAGTATCAACTCATTTTGCTGGATTACAGACTGCCGGATGGAATAGGGCTGGACCTGATCAAATTACTCCGATCAAAAGACATAAAAACTCCGGTTATCATTATTACCAGTTTTCTGGACATCCGAACGGCTGTAAATGCCCTTAAAATGGGAGCATTTGATTATATCACCAAGCCCATTATACCGGATGAATTGCTGATGATCATTAATGAGGCAATAAATAAAAAAGAACAAAAAGTCACCCCTCCTACAGTTACCGGACAATTTGTTGAAGGCAACAGCGAGAGATCTGTCCAACTAAGTGATTATGTAAAATTGGTGGCGCCTACCGAAGTATCAGTCATCATACAAGGCGAAAGCGGAACAGGGAAAGAACATATTGCCCGCAGCATTCATGCACAAAGCAACCGTTCGAAGGAATCTTTTGTGGCTATCGATTGCGGAACGCTTTCATCGGAGCTGGCAGCCAGTGAATTGTTTGGTCATTCCAAAGGATCGTTTACCGGTGCTTTGCAGGATAAAAAAGGACAGTTCGAGATGGCAAACAAAGGAACATTTTTTCTGGATGAAGTAGGTAACCTGAGCTACGACGTTCAGGTAAAATTATTGCGCAGCCTGCAGGAAAAAGTGATTCAACCCATTGGTAGCAACCGAACCGTAAAGATAGATGTGCGCATCATTGCTGCCACCAACGAAGACCTGCTACTGAAAGTCAAAAATGGAACTTTCCGTGAAGATTTATACCACCGGTTAAATGAGTTCAAGATTTTGGTTCCCGCCTTACGTCAACGAAAAGGTGATCTTCCTCAATTCATCCAACATTTCATTGCCCTATCTAATAAAGAGCTGGGGCGAAATGTACAAAAAGTCTCTGATGAAGTCATGGAAATATTTACCCACTACGAATGGCCGGGAAATTTGCGGGAAATGAAAAACTGCATCAAACGGGCTGTATTACTAACAAAAGGTGATACGATAGAGAAACTGGTTTTACCTGAAGAAATGCTATTGGAAAATAGTTCTAACATCCACACTCCTCCGGCTGAATTTGATTTAAAAGCATTGCAGGAAACAAATGAAAGGGAAATGATTATTAAAACCCTGCAGGAAGTGAAATACAATAAATCGAAGGCTGCACGTTTACTCAATATAGACCGAAAAACACTCTACCTGAAACTGGCAAAGTATAATATCGAAGACTAATCGGTCGGTAGTTTGTAGTCTGTAGTTAGTAGTTAGTTGACTATAGTTAATCATTAATCACTGACCATTAATCATTAATATTACCGCTTCTATCAGCTTATCTATTTCCACCATCACTCCTTTCAACTCACGGGTTACTTCTATCAAATCACAGGAGCCTTTCAGCGTTTTTTCCAACTGCCGGAGCTTGAATGATAATTCACTATCACCCACCTGTCCTATCCTGCCGGCTAGTTTATGACATAGTTCCATCATGGGTTGTTGGTCGGGCTCCTCAACAAGTTGCTGAAGTAATACCCTGTCCTGTCTGGTTTCATCCACAAACGAAACCAGACTTTTTTGCAATAACTCTTCATCCTGCATACACATAGCACGAAGAGCCGTCAGATCCAGTTTCTTTGCAGTGCCTGAATGAGCATTTAAACAAGCTATAAGATCCTCCTCTTTAAACGGCTTTGTTATCAACCCATCAAAGCCCTGCACCAGAATAGCCGCCTGTTCCTCTTGCAAAGCATGTGCAGTGAGTGCTATGATTTTGACTTCCTTTTTTATCCGGGTACGCAATAATTTACAAAGCTCCAGTCCATTTATCCCGGGCATCCGGATATCGGTAAATATAAGACTTATATCATGATCCCATTCCTGATTAATCAAATCCTCCGACGACACCTGGCAGGTATGTTCAACGCCATATTCATCGAGTATGATGGAGCAAAGCTTCAGGATAAACGGATCATCGTCTATAATCAGCACTTTGCCCGTAAAGTTTAGTTTGTTTCCCAGCTTTTCTGTTGGTACAACAGTTTCTTTTTCGTTGGTTTGTTCGTAGCTCAGCATTACCGTAAATACCGAACCCTGATGCAAAGTACTCTCAGCAGTAAGGGTTCCTCCCTGTTGTTCCACCAGTCCTTTTACTATGTTTAATCCCAATCCTGTACCGGAGCTGGCATGCTGTCCCGAAAAGTCGACTTGCTCAAATTCATTGAACACCCGCGTCAGGTCTTCTTCGGATATCCCCATGCCTGTGTCCACAATACGAAACGCAAACTCAGTCATATTGTCGCTCACCGTTGATTCCACTTCAAGCCTGATACCGCCTTCGTTAGTAAACTTAATGGCATTGCCTATCAGATTGTACAATATCTGTTTCAACCTAAACGCGTCACCCAGATAAAGATTCGGGTAATTTACTTCCTTCGTATATTCAAGCTTCAGCTTTTTTTCAATGGCCTGCGACTTCATGGTTGCAGCTACTTCGGCAAGTAACCGACCCATATCAAACGGCTTTTTGTCGAAGGTGAATTTGCCGGATACAATACGGCTGTAATCCAGCACTTCATTCACTATTTGCAATAAATGTTCCGACGAATAATAAATAGCTTCAACGGCAGCTCTCGACGGTTTTTCCTGCTGCATGATTTGCTCCGAAAAACCAATAATCGACTGCAAAGGCGTTCGTATCTCATGGCTCATATTGGACAGGAACCGCTGTTTCACCGTACTCAGATACTCGGCTTCCTCTTTGGCTTCAAGCAGTTGTTTACGGAAAAGATTACTGCGTGATATATCGGCAAACACCAGATAAACCAACACCGAAGTAATGATAACAAACAGTATCATGATAATGATGATACGCGTCATGCTGCTTTGCACATTGGTTGCCAACAGCGCATCATTGGCTTTTACTTTTGCTATTTCGGCGGTTTCCATAGAGCGCAATACAGCACGTATGCGGTTGATGTAATTATTGGCATCGCGAATAAGACTCAACTCACCATTAGCCAGTGTAACACTCCGCGTCCGATGATACTGATCGATATTTTTTACCGACTCGGCGATGGCCCGCTTCAGACTGTCCCGCTGCGATAACACCAGAGTATCAATCCGGATACTATGTTCTTTTTGCACCACAGGTCGCACATCCGCTTTGCTCGATTTATCTCCTCCTCCAAAGAGTCCAAGAAAACGTTTTATAAGTGAAGCGCGCGATTTTGCTTTGGGCAACTGTTCTGGAGGAGCATAAGTGGTAGTGGTTATACCGTTTCGTACGGAAGTAATGATGCTGCTATCCATCTTGGCCGAATTGGCGGAAATCAGATCTGAAAGATTCTTAAACTTCCCGGTGAGAGATTGATTACTGAACAGATCGGCATATAGTTTCAGATAATTCGCCACCAGATCATCGTACTGATTGAGCAATCGGTTTATCGAATCGATCTGATGCAGCTGCAACTTACTATCAGAGCAAAGTATGCGTAAGGTATCCAGCCGTTTTGTCAGCACTTCGGCTTCAGGCAGCAGAACAGGAGTTGTTTTTGTGGGGTTCTTCAATATTTGTTTCCGCTGATATTGCCCAATTTGTGTTACATCATTGGACAGCGTGTTCAGCAAAACCAATTTATCGTTAGGTTCCGACATCTCTTCGATGGTAGTCACTACCTGTCCGAAAGCAAGGTGCAAAATAAACCACGATAGCGCAATGGCCACTGCCGCAATAATAGAGATAGCGATAACCTTCCCTCTGATAGACTTTGAATCAAAATCAATTTTTACCATGTCTTGTTTTTCTTTTGTTCCTTCAGCTTATCTTTCCTCAAAAATTGATCCATATCAGATTGAGAAAAAGAAACACGAAATTGCCTGCAATACATCAACAGCACATTCATCCTTGCACAAAATTGCCTACCATCCATCAGCCGCACTTTCGTACTTGTATGAAAGTGCCAAATACCCATCAGCGGCACTTTCGTACTTATACGAAATTGCCAACTAGCCATCAGCGGCACTTTCGTAGCTATACAAGATTGCCGACAGTACATCAGCCGCACTTTCGTAGCTATACGAAAGTGCTAACCATACATCAACGGCACATTCATACTAATACAAATAGGATAAATAGAAGCATTGCAGGGGTCATTCCCACCTGCTCTTCTATTTCAGTTCCTTTTCAGGAAGACTTCAAGCAATAAATAGTTACCCGGAAAACAGATCATTACTATAGTCTGGTTTACTTATACAGCTTGCCTTAGGATGCAATTAAAGCTAATTGTTACCACTATTTCACCTAAAAATATCTATATTTGTAAGTTCCAATTCGCAAAGACACATTACTTATCTTTGGCAGTCGAAAACAAATATACATCTAATTATTAATATATCATGTTAAGAAATTTCCTTTTATCTCTTTTAGTCATTAGCTCTTTAGCACAGGCTCAGCAAACGTATAAGTCGCCATTAACTTCAGCCATTAAAGAAACTGATTTAAAAAGAGATTTGTATGCAATGGCAGATGATCATTTCCGAGGTCGTGAGGCCGGAACGTTGGATGAACTAAAAGCAGCAGTATGGCTTGCCGACGAAGCTAAAAAATCCGGCATCCAACCGGCAGGAGATGATGGCACCTTTTTTCAGTTTTTTCATCTGATCCGTCATCGCCCGTCGGACAGAAGTACAGTAGCCATTAATGGAAAAGGACTGGCTTTATGGTCGGATGCACTCATTGCGCAAGCTAATGAAGCAATTGTGGATGCTCCCATTGTGTTCGTCGACAAAGGCAGAGAAGAAGATCTGGCTAAAGTAGACGTTAAGGGTAAGGCTGTGGCTATTATAGCTTCCGACGAAGGTTTGCATCTCAACATGTCATTACCCGAAAGACGCTATCCAGTATTTGTACGGGCTAAATTCTATGATAAACTCATAGCCAAGGGAGCAGTAGCAATCATTTTTATTGCAGATAAACTCGGTGAAGAATCCTGGGCAGCAGTAACTCCCCAAATGACCAGAGGTCTTTATGATATTGCAGGAGGAATTAATGAGAAAATTGCTCCCAAAGCACCTGTTATATGGGTTCATGCAAAAGAACTGGATGACCTGAAGAAAGGCGGTAGCAGATTGACAACCCATATTATCACGGAAAGTTTTGACTACCCGTCTGTCAATGTGATTGGGAAAATTGCAGGGACTGACCCACTTTTAAAGAAAGAATATGTGCTTATCAGCGGACATCATGATCATGATGGTATAAGACAAAAATACGGTGAAGATTCTATTTACAACGGTGCTGACGACAATGCGAGTGTCTGTGTTGCCATGCTTGCTATGGCTCGTGCTTACACCATCCAACCCGCCAAGCGTTCCATCTTGTTTGTATTTCATGGTTCTGAAGAGCGTGGTTTACTGGGTGCAAAGTACCATGCAGCACACCCTGTTGTAGACAAATCTTCTATTGTTGCCGTGTTGAATGGAGACATGATCGCTCGAAATGATGTTAACGAGGCCACCATATTGGGAGCTAATGATCCGCACAAGAACTCGGATGATTTGGTAAAGATAACGTTGAGGGCAAATCAAGAAGGTCCAAAGTTCAGCCTGAATAAAGACTGGGATAAACCTGAACATGTGGAATATTTTTATTTCCGAAGCGATCATTTGCCTTACGCAAAAGCAGGAATACCCGCTATCTTTTTTACCAGCATGCTTCATAGTCAATATCACACACCAATGGATAAGGCTGAAAATATCAATTACCTGAAATTAAAAAAGATGACCGACTGGATATATCGTACCAGCTGGATTCTGGCTAATGAAAAGGAAAGGCCTGCCTTACTTCCAAACTTCAAGTTAGAAAGATAAAAAGAATGCACTTTCATTGATTCAAGTCCGGGCTTTGCTTAGACTTGAATCAATGTTAGCTTTGTTTCTCATACCGGATTAGATGGTGATAAAACATTACTGTTCAATAAAGTTATCATCTTCGCTTTCTTCCGTCCAGTTATATTCAATCTCAAATGCAACCTTTCGGGCAAATTCCAATCCATGCCGGTCGGCCAGAAATCCTAAAGCCATATCCATCCCGGCACTCACTCCCGACGAAGTATAGTATTTACCGTCCACAACCCAGCGTGCATGTTTAATCCAGTTTACATCTTTACCATTAGTCATAACCCAGTCAAAAGCTCTTTTGTTTGAAGTTGCTTTTCGACCGTCCAATAGTCCCGTTTTAGCAAGCAATGCACTGCCGGTACAAATAGTCAACACATAGTTGCTGGAAACCGATATTTTCCGGATAGTATCAATCAACAACTGGTTGTTCACCCCGGGACGAGTTCCGGCTCCACCGGGTATAATAAATATCTCAGGATTATGATGTTCAGGTTCCAGTTTTTCTGTTGATATAAAAATGCCATGACTATTCCCTATCAATCCTCCCGATAAAGAATAAAATCGAATGCTATAAAGATCCTTTAGCCGACCCAGAATCTCAACGGGTCCAAACACATCTAGTGTCTCGAAGTTATCGAAAAGTAAAACGCCTACGTTCATCCTGTCTCTTATTTAAATTTCCTTATTCTACCTTCCACGTTGTGAGTATATCCTGTTCCGAGATGGGCGATCCGTCCGGTTTGGTATAACCTTCGAACAACAACCGGTACTGTTTGGCCAGTTGTGCATTGTACATCCATTGACCTGGGATAAAATAAAGCTTGTTATCCGTACAGTATTTTTCCAGATAGTTGATCTTGTTATCCTTCTCGGGCATATTGTGACAGAACACCATTTTACAACCACCAAGCAGAGAAGACAAACCGGGTGCCTGCAGAAAATCAGGACTAGACGAGATGGGTGTTGCATCTACCACCAGGTCGTACGGCCCTTCAAAATCGGGTAGATGTCCCAGTCCCAGTTGCTTTTTCTTTTCCTGCACACGCTGTGGATTGCGACCCACCATACTAACTTTGATGCCCAACTCCAGCAACACATGAAAAGCCACGCCCGAAACACCACCATTTCCGTAGATCACCGCGGTTTTGATATTGAGGCCCGAAGTCTCAATGCCTTTTGTGAGGGCGGTTTTAAGCCCTATGGCATCCGAATTATAGCCTACAAGTTTACCTCCGTTATTTACAATAGTGTTTACTGCCTGAGTTTTCTGTGCCAATGATTCTACTTCGTCCAGAAACGGAATGATGGTGGATTTTAGTCCACCCCGTCCGGTAACTGCTGCACCACGTGCAATGGGTGAGCGAACCAAAGCGGCATATCCTTCGGGCGTAACACTGTCGGCAATGGTAAAATAAACCAGATTTAATCCGAGTGCACGTATGGCGTCGTTGTGTTTCACGATGGAAGATGCGCTGCCGGATGTAGAGAAAATGAATTTGGT
>Ga0302163_10000156_pt1 | contig 14886 bp, 14 predicted proteins | sample I_Fen_E2_3_FD_193497 | JGI IMG/M metagenome (GOLD analysis project Ga0302163, IMG submission 193497) | Peat permafrost microbial communities from Stordalen Mire near Abisko, Sweden - I_Fen_E2_3 | ecosystem: Environmental > Terrestrial > Soil > Wetlands > Permafrost | place: Sweden: Abisko...
AGCGTGTCCACGCCATGTCCGATGCGTTCGGCACCCGCCATCTCCACCGAATCACGGACGTGGAAGCGCAGCCCCTCGGGCGGTACCAGTCCTTCGACCAACTCTCCGGCGTGTAGTGTCACATGCACGCTGGGATACTGGCTGTGCAGGTAGTGCATCATGCGCATGTGGAGCGGGAAGTCATGCATGGGGACGTAGTAGTCCTCGGGCATGACCATGTTGAGGCCCACGAAGCGCGGGTCAGCCTTGGCGAGTTCGAAGCCAAGCAACATTTGGGCGAACACGATTTGCTTCGGCAGGCCGCGCAATACCTGGAAGAGATAGCGCTGCGTGACCTGGCATCCGGCGCGGGCAGCCGGTGTGCCGCATTGAAGTTGAGTGTCGCGAATCTTTTCTGCCTGGTTCGCTTGCTGGATTGCATCCTGAATTGCGGCGGTTAATCCGTTTTCCGAAAGCGCCTTGCGCATGGCGGCAAGAGTTTCAGGCGACGCGTCATCGGTGAGATGGATGGCCTTCACCGCATCCGAGTTCAGCATGTCGCCGAAGGGCTTACCGGTAGGCGTGAACATCAGTTCCTGGTAAATCTCTCTTTGCGAGGCAGCTCGCGCGGCGGTGTCGGCGAGCATCGGACCGGTGTTGCCATGGGTGGCGGCGCCGAACTTGTCGAAGGTATCAAAGAAGTGATCGTGGCCCGACTGGCCTGAGAGTTCCCAATTGCGCATCGAGAATGCGTCCACCATGCCGCGGTAGAGTACGGGGTTCGCGAGTGCGGTCTCTGCAAGCGCGGTTGGTGCGGGACAGTAGGGGTCGCCGGTCGAGAGCTTGAGTGACGGAGTCAGATAAAACGTTTTGGGATCGACGCAGGCATTCTGGTCTTTCGCCCAATCGATGAGTGTCTCGGCGTAAATCGCGCCAGAGAGATGATTGTGCAGATCGCCGCCCTTGGGCATCTGGAGCAGGAAGGCCAGCAAAAGGTTCGGGTTCTTGCGAATGCTTTCGAAGTAGCGCGCGGTCTGGGCTTCACCAGAGGCAGCGGGCCTCTGGGCGGCGAAGGAAGGGAGAGTAAATAGGATAGCGAGGGCGAAGAAAAGACCCACCCGGCCAAAAGAAGGCCGAGTGGGGTACCCGGCACCCACTCGGACAAAATGCAGGTCCTTCGACTCGGACACGCTTCGCTCGGCGTGTCCTCGCTCAGGATGACAAAGGGTGAGATTAGAGTGGTAGGTACCCCCCTCCCCTCCTCCCCCTGAGATACTTGTTTTCAATAAGTTACGAATATTTTCCGCGCAAAATATTGAGCGCGTGGGGGTTACAGGCAAATTCTTTAAAGGAAAGGATTTAGACGGATGCATGGCAGGATGAAGATAGTGCGGAGAGTGGGTGGTTGGCAAGAGCGGCCGTAGCTTTGGTGTCTGCATGCGGTCTCGTCGGCGAGAAGAGACAGTACTCCCTCATTCTCTGGGGACTGATGTTAGAAGAACAGCAACAGTCGCGATAGGACGCAGGTCACGTGGGCGTGTGATAAGGACTATTCGCCTTTCGCTCTTCGTTTTTCGCTGTGGCGTTCCGCTGGGCGGGATTGGTGTCTCGCAGGTTGAGCATACTCGCGGCCCGAGCGAGTATTAGGCGAACTTCCGCGGTTGCTGACGGAAGACAATCGGGGCCGTGCGGCGAACCCTGTTGTGGAAAGCGAGTCTGTGATGCGTAACGAAAAACCCCGCCCAACCAACTGAAGGTTGGCTGGGCCACCCGCGTAGGCTTTGGCTGGGCCACCCGCCCACCTGACTAGGACGGATGAGGGAAGGAAAATGTTTGGAATTATTTAGGGAGTCTCGAAAGATCGATATGGACGTGTTTTACGGAGTAGTCGGGAGGTGGCAAGTAGCGCGAGACATCAGGTTCTTGCAGCGAAATACCTTCGAGCTGGTCTGTAAAGGCGCTGTCCGAAAATTCGTCCGTCTTACGAACAGTCAGTTTCAAGTCCGGAGAAAACCAGCACTCGTGAGTCGAGTTTTCGGTTTGATAGCGAGTCCCTTCGACGGAGAGTCCTTGGATTTCTCTCGTTCCAAGCTTTGTGGCGCCCGCGCGTTTTGCTAATCCGTCAAACGAGAATGCCTCAATGCGGTCACGCATCGCCGGTGTTGGTTCGCTCAGCGACGAAAAATGCACGACCTTCACTTGTTTCAGGCTGGTGTCCCACTTGGTTTCGGTATTGGCGACGGGATCGTCGATTCGAACAAGCGTCTCACTCAGTTCGACTGACTTGCCATCCACCATCGTAGTCCACCGGCGTTCACCAGCATGATAGGTTCGACCTTTGCTGTCCCGCGCCACCTGAGCGGTTTCGTCTGTGCTGCTTGAGGTACCGTCGGAATTAAGTTTTGTCGTGCTGACTCGCCGGACGGCTGAATAAGGGGAATTTATGACGGGATCGTCAGCAAGTGAACCGCATTGCGCTAGTGCCGCCCCAGACCAGAGTAGCGCGAAGACAAGTGCGGAAACTGTGCTTTGTAGAAGCATGACGAACTGAAGCAGGCTTTGTCGTAACAAGTTTACGCCCAGGTGGGCCACAATTGCCTTCGGTTTGCAATCGTCGCTATTACCTCAGCCGCTAAAGCGGCGACGGATGCCGGTTCTTATGGACGCCTGAAGGCGTCCTCCACCCGTCCGGCTCGCAGTAGTGCCCGGGGTCACCCTTGGCGGGTCACCCGCCAACATGCTTAAGATGACTGGAGGTGAAGATAGTTGTAGTACTATTCTGCATCGGCTATAAGTCCTTGATTGCCCTGCTCTAGAAGGGCTGCCCCACGGAGAAAATTTAAATTGAAAATACCTTTCGTCACAGCGCTCTGCCTGGTCGCACTTACGTTCACCGGAGTTGCCCTGGCTAACCCCGGCCCAACCAGTCCCCTGTACCTGACGGGCGTTTACGGGTGGGAAGGCTACATCACTGTCATCCAAGGCAATAGCGTCACCCACATCCCGGAGGCTTACGGCGGCGTTACCAGCGATGGGCTCCCCGTGGAGATGCCCATTGCTGTGTGGGGCGATATTCGAACCGTTGGGTATCAGAGTGCCTCTCCGAAAGGTGGCCAGTACAGTTTGGCTGGCGTCCCTACTGGCACGAGTTACGCCTTGCCTGCGATCAGCGCCGATGCCTGGGACTCAACCTCCGACGGTACCCACAACTACCTGCTTTCCGCGGGAAACGTGTACCAGACCAATCGCGATTTCTCGAATCCTGTCCTGCTGTTCAACGTCGACCACGACCTCGGCAACCAAAGTCTCGGGATCACGTACGACCCCTTCAACAATTCGCTGTGGGTTTCAACTCTCTACGGCTTCGACTCGAACAGCGAAATGTTGGACTATTCTCTGTCTGGGCGGTTCCTCAAAATTCTCTCTCCCCTGGGAACAATTGCCAGCGGGTTAGCCTTGGACCCTGCTGATGAGAGCCTGTGGCTTGTCGATTCCAATACCGGACGCCTGACAGGGTTTAGCCAAAATTACACCTTCCTGGGCTACGGACCTTATGTGGGCTATGCCCAGGGCCTTGAATTCAACCTCGGCCCCACGCCTACGCCCGAGCCTGGAACGCTGGTACTGTTTGGATCGGGCATCCTCGGCCTTGCCGGACTGGTTCGGCGGAAGATCAACCTGTAAGGACACCACACCGCCTGAGCCCCCAAAGACATGGGGAAGCATAACCGTGTTGTCTGTGATGTGAACGAATAATCCCGCCCAACCAACAGAGGGTTGGACGGGGCCCCCGTGTGAGCCTTGGCCGGTGCCAACCGGCCAGATTGAGGACTGAAGGATGCCGCTCCGCCGCTGAAGATGGGGTGCAGCAGGGAGCGCGGCCTGACGGCCAGGCCTAAAATCACGCCGCGGCTCCGCCGCTGACGAGACATCGCGGAAAGTCGGGAAATGCAGGTCCTTCGACTGCGCGCTCGCCCGATCCGCAAAGAACGCGGATGGAAGAAAGAGCCGGCGAGCGCTCCGCTCAGGATGACAAAAGTAGAGGACCTGAACGGCGCAGCTAAAGCTGCGCCGCTTCAAAACCTCGTAAAGACAGAGGAAGCGCCGTAGGTTCATCGTTGTGCAAACGAAAAAACCCACTCAAGCGGCCAAACCCGGGCCGCTTGAATGGGGCACCCTCGTCAAGATTTTTGAGTTAAACGGAGGGTCCTTAGCGGCAGCAGACGTCAGGGTTGCATCAGCGGCAGACCTTCGCGAATCCGCTGCGAGAAATCTAGTGCGTCGTTGGCGGCTTGCGCCGCGGCATTGATATGGGAACGCTGCCGGAGTTCGTCAAAAGGCAGTGTCGGAGACAGAAAGCCTGCTCGGTACAAAGCACGATCGGAGTAGCCGTTCACTAAAAAGCGGATATCAAAGTGCGCTGGCTTGCCAACGATCCTGGCATAGCGGACGATGTTGATGGTGCAACTGTTGCTCAGCAGATGGTAAAACTCCGGTCGATCAGCCAATTCGTTGATTCGGTCAAGGTAAATTAAGAAAAGGTGACGGGCATTCTCGGGGGACGTCACGATGCGGTAAAGGTACACATCCTCGTGCCGGATGTTCGTGCGTAACCGCACCACGTCGCGCTCGTCTGCTACGACGTAGATCAACCCGAATTGCTTGAACATAGAGGCGATAGGCTCGAAGCCTCGACCAGGCTCCGGTCTCGCTTCGATAGAGATGCTGACGGGGGGCGCGTTGTCAAAATTAAAACTCACGAAGGTATGCGCCACCGGACCGGGCATCCAGTAGGAAATGTAGAAGTCTAGCGAGGTCAGATGGGAGAGCAACACCTCGCGTTCTTCATAGCGCACCGTGAAGTCGTCGGCGGTGCGGTAGTCAAAGTTACGAACATCCTTGAGTAGAACGCGGTCGCCGTCAATGACAGCCCGTGGCATTACGGCCACATCTCGCCGCCATGGACCATCATGGGTAGGCTTGATGGACATAAACCAGACGATCACGACTAGAACCAGCCCTGAAAACACAAGGAGGTTACGCAGGCTTCGCTTCCACCACAGGGCATAAATACCGAATGTCAGAAAAACCAGTGCCAGCAACAGTCGCAACCATTGCCAAGGGAGATTCGACCAATAAATCGCGAGGGTAGTCCAAGCGAGGAGCAGGAATTGGACGAGGAACTTAAGCCCAGTCCACAGCCAACCGAGGGGCCTGACCAGCCACGACGTCGGAGTTGTATTAGAGCGCGATTCAGTGGGCGTCATGGATAAGTGACAATAATGACTACAGGACTTACGGGCCGCGTGATTGCCTCGTTTTCAATACCACCGGCGTTATGTGCGAGGTCCGGGTTTGGTAAGAGCTCCAGCAGTCCGAACCACGTCCACCGGCGGCTAATTCTAGCAGGCTGCTGAAAACCACCCCTGATCCACAAGGGCACGTGCGCTAGGAAAGCAGCATGCGAGGTAGGGATCACCAGCAAAGCCACACGTTCAGTTATCTGTCGCCCGAAGCGCGGGTGCGGAAGGATCATCCGCTGCGGCTCATATGAGCCCCGGAAGCGCCTGTTGGGATCATGGCGCGCCTGACCCGCCGCCGGGCCGAGGCCTGCTCTGCGGCCGGCCTCCCGCTGGTGGAATGCTGGAATCCGGTCTCTGCGGCGGTCGGCCGCCTGAACCGGGTGGTCGTCCCGATGGCGGATTCTGCGATGGTGGTCGTCCCGATGGCGGACGCTGGGATGGTGGCCGTTGTGCCGGAGGACGTGAGGGAGGAGGTGACGGAGGACGCGAGGGAGGACGTGACGGAGGACGCGGCGGCGGCGGACCCCAGCTCGACCACTGCGATTGCCTCGAATACCATGGCCGTCCGCGGTAGTGGGCGCCCCAGTAGGGCCCGATGTTAAACGTCACGATCGGAAATCCCGATCGAGCGCCGCCCGTGATAATGGGCATGGGCCCATTCTGGAAGGTGAATGACAAATATCTGGCATAAACCCATCCGCGGTTGCGCCCGGAGATGACGTCGCACCATCTCCAACCGCTGATGCATCCCGCCACGTGAACGCTAACCCCACCCGGAAGCCAAGTGACCAGCGGAAACCCACGGTCTGGTCCGGCGCGCATGTTGACCGGTTGAATCGTGAACGCCGCCTGCGCGACTGCCTGAATGGACAATATAAGGAAGAAGAAAGCAGCGAGAAAGTGTCTCTGCAGTGAACTCGGCATGGAGACCCGTCCAAGTATGAGGATGTAATTTGTAATTTATCATGGAGCAGTATGAGGGAATTCCTCTGTCGTTACCGTTCCGGGTGGGAGGGTTTATGAAAGCCATACTCTTACTGTTTGTTTTGGTCATAGTCCTAGCCGCTTGTGGGCAGCAGAAAGAAGCCCCCGTGCCATCGGGGCCGGTAACGGCCAAGCCTGCCGACGTGCACAACAGCCGGAACTCGCTCGACTGGGCCGGCACCTACGAAGGAGTTTTGCCGTGCGTCGACTGTCCCGGTGTCAGAACAAGGCTGACGCTCCGGCGCGACGGTTCCTACCGGCTTGTCACCCATGCGCAGGGATCGCAAAATACGGCAAAGTCTGTGGATGGGAGCTTCACTTGGCAGCCCAGCGGAAACGCTATTACGCTCGACGAGGGCGGGGGAGGGCGGCAGTATTCCGTGGGCGAAGGCCGGCTGACTCTGATTCAAGGTAGTGGCGGCACTTCTCAGGCGCCCGCGGCCAACCTGGTGCTGACCCTTGTCGCTCCGGCGCCCGACAGCGATGGGTTAGCGCAGCGACTCGAGCGCTATCACTGGACGCTTGGCTCGGCAACCGGAGCCAACAATCAGCGCATTGCGGGCCTCCCTCCCGAAGGCCATCCCGTCGTGCTGAGTTTCGCTGGCTCGCGGGTGAGCATCCAGGGGCCTTGCAACCGGCTCGTCGGGACCTACCAGATCGCTGGCGCAAACCAGTTGACGGTGAATGCAAACGCGTCCACGATGATGGCGTGTGAGCCTGCATTGATGCAGGCTGATACCGCTTTGTCGAACCTGCTGTCGAAGCCACTGCAAGTCCGGATGACGGCCGGCTCCTCGGTGCGGCTGCGGCTGGTCTCCCCCGGCAACGGCGCGCTGAACTTCACCGGCCAACGAACCCCCGAATCGCTCTACGGAGCCGGCACTACCGTCTTTCTCGAAATCTCCGCCCACTCGGTTGCCTGCCAGAATCCGCCGCCCCCAAACACCCGTTGTCTTCAGTACCGCGAGCGGCACTATGACGAGAAAGGCCTGGTGGTCGGAACCCCGGGCGAATGGCGGCCTCTTTACGAAAATATTGAGGGCTTCACCCACAAGGAAGGCGAACGCAACGTGCTGCGGGTCAAACAATTCCAGCGCCCTGCACATGCTGGCGGCGTCGCTTCCACCGTTTATGTGCTCGACCTGATGGTCGAATCGGAAACCGTAAAGCCGTAAAGCGAAGCCTTGCTGGGGCGATGATGGTCGCCGCGAGCGGGATGAATGGAGTGGGCTGATGTGCGGCTGTCTGGTTGCAGCGGGTAATGGGGAAAGGAATCCGGATTGATTTCACGAAGAACTGGCTTGACAGTGCTGTTGGTTGTCACCCTGGGCGTGGTTGTGGTTGACCTTATGTTGCCCCGAATTCCGCAGCCGCAGTCCTATCACAACTTCGCCGACCAGCGCGGCTTTCTGGGCATTCCGAACTTCGGCGATGTCGTTTCCAATGCGCCTTTCGCCGTCTTTGGCGTCATGGGGCTGCTGTTCTGGTGGCGGTTGTTCCGGACGCGGTCCCAATCGGAACCAGACACCACGCATTTTCTCGATAGCCGGGAACGCTGGCCCTACTTGATTGTCTTTGTTGGTGTCCTGCTGACGGCGTTTGGTTCCGCCTACTACCACCTGGAACCCAGCAACGCCCGGCTGGTGTGGGACCGGCTGCCGATGACGATTGCGTTTATGGCGATGGTGGCGGCCATCATCGCCGAGCGCATTAGCGTGCGCACTGGCCTTTGGTTGCTTCCGCCCTTGATCCTTATTGGCATGTCGAGTGTGTTGGTTTGGTATCGCAGCGAGGTGAACGGCGTCGGCGATTTGCGCTTCTATGCCACGGTCCAGGCGTATTCGCTCCTGTTTCTCCTCATAGCGCTGCTGCTCCCGCCGCGCTACACGCGTTCTTCCGACTTGGCGATTGTGGCCGGTTTCTACGCCCTCGCCAAGGTGTTGGAGACATTCGACAAGCAGATATTCAATGCATTGGGCCACATGGTCAGCGGCCACACCTTGAAGCACCTGGCCGCGGCAGGCGCAGCCTACTGGATCCTGCGCATGCTCCACCGCCGTCGGCCCCTCCCGAACGTGTCTGCGGCTTCTTCCCTCGCCTGAAGCTGGGCCTGGCCCTGCACAGCGGTCACACCTGTGAATCACCCCGGCCCGCTCCCATAAATTGTGATCGGGCAGGTGACATCTGTCCCTTGCGCGACCCGAATTTATGGGAGTACACCCAGGTGAATTCCGCGCCGAACAGAAAAACCTGTGCGGAATAGTAGACCCACAGCAGCACCACCACGAGAGAAGCGGCTGCTCCGAAGCCGGTAGCGATGGCACTTTTTCCGAGGTATGCCCCGATCAGAAACTTGCCGGCGACAGAGAGAAGCGAGGTGACGGCAGCGCCGATCCAGACGTCTTTCCAATCGACCCGTACCCGCGGCATGGTCTTGTAGATCATCGCAAACACCGCGGTCGACAGTGCGTAGCTCACAGAGAGGTCGATGGAGTACGCGACGGTAGTCCATCCGCCAAGCAGCGGGACCCACCACTTGCTCAACGCGGCCACGCCGGCGCTGAGCACTAACGAGACCATCAACAAGAAGCCGATCCCAAGTATCATGCCGAACGACAACAAACGGGCCCGCACCAGTCTCCACAAGCCTAAGCCCCCCGGTCTGGCCGGCGCACGCCAAATACGATCGAGCGCGTCCTGCAGTTCGGCAAATACCGAGGTTGCGCCGATGAACAGAAAAACCGCACCGATGACGGTACCAAGCACGCTTTCCGACGTGGTGCGCACGCTTTCGAGCAGGTCCTGTATTACCGACGCACCTGGCGTGCCCAGCACGCCTTGCAGTTGACCGAAGATTTCGCCTCGGGCGGCTTCTTGGCCGAAAACCAATCCAGCTATCGAAATCACGATCAGCAAAAGGGGAGCGATCGAGAACAGCGTATAAAAAGCTAACGCCGCACCCATGCTCTGGGCGTAGTCATCCACCCAGCTAACGGCGGCTGCCTTGAGCAAATCCCAAACGTCCTTAAAAATCATGTTTGCTTTCCACGTCATCCCGGCGATCACGCCTTCGTAGTCGCTGGAGAACATGAAAGCTCTACCCGGGGAGCGGTATGGTAAACCCCTTCAAGTTAGCCTTCATCACGATTCCGTCTGATTTGTACTTCCTGTTACGGCTTGAACATTCGTGCTTACTAGGGCCGCTGCGGTTCGAGCAGTGGACTCTCAGCGTCCTCGTCATCTGGCCGTCCGTGTTGATTACTTCTTCGGCGCGGCTTGCTGCTCCTGTTCCAGTTGCTTCAGCCTCATCTGCAGCATCTGTTTCTGCTGCTCCTTGCTGAACTGGGGGAAGAGGAAGGCGATTTGCAGCCGCATGCCCCAAGGCGAACCTCCCGCGGGATACACCGCGTTGCCGTAAAACTGCGCCGTCAGATTCACCGGCTGGAAGCCCAGCTTCATGATGCGTCCCACGCCGCCGCCGAAGGGGACGGTCCAGACATTGCCGCTGCTGGCCATCCAATTGGCGGTGAGGATCGGCGACAAGGAAATGTACCAGCCCTTCTTCAAGTTGTAGTTGACGAAGTACTGCAGCACCATCTGGTTCACCGGCGCACGGCCGCTCTTGCCCGCCACCGACCAAACGTTGTTGATCAGTGCGCCAATCGTCCAGTGCGCGGGTTGTGCCAGCGCCACGAAAGACGGTCCCAGGCTGAACTGGCCCTGTCCCGTAATGTCGCTGGTCGCTGTGGGAATCACAAACGCCGGGCCAACGCCCCAGATGACTTTACCGGGCTTGGCCGGCGAAAGAAAGAAGGTCGGGTTCATGTCGCCCAGTCCGTACTCGCCCCCGTTTGGAAGGCTGGAATAGGGCTGCCACACGATCGGTTGAATAATGCGCGTAATCAGGTTCCAGTTTTCGCTGATGTGTGCGGGGATGACCGGCTGAATGTTGAGTACGTTCTGTGTGCGGTCGAAAGGTCCGATACTGAAGTTGGTGTTGTTCTGGACGGGAACGCTTATGAGGTTGGCGACCGGGTTCTGCGTCGCTCGCTGCAAAGCCGCCGCCTGAGCTTCCGCGTCGGCGGGTTGGTCTGTCGCGACCGTTTTATCCGCCGCCGCGGCGGGCTTCGCCTGAGTAGAGGGAGTGGGTTGATCTTGCGCCAACCCAAAAACGGTCAGCAAGGAAAGCAGGGACAGCAATAACGGCAAAGTGCGCTTCATGATTGATTTCGGTCCTTTCAAGACAAGCTCTTTCAGAATCGTCGCGGCCCCGCAGGGCCAGGAAACCTAAGGAGAGCGCAACGAGGTCGTACCTCCCCCAGTTTCCAAGGATAAATCAAGGTGCCTTGTTAACCGGAATTTCTCTCGACTGTTCGCGGCCGGAGTGAACCGCCAAACGGAGACACTCGTTAAGGCACAGTAGCGGGAGGGAACAGCTGGCAGATAACCTGCAGGCGATGCAACCGCCCCAGTCCATCGTCACGACCGATTCGGATCACCCGCTGGAGCTGTATCTCAACTTGGCGCGACGCATGAAGCTGACGGGAATCGATCAGCTTTGGGCGGCTGACATTACCTGCACCTGATCGAGTGCCCCCGTCACTCTCCACGACCGCCTCGTAAGAATGACAACCGTTAGAGCGATTCCGGTTTCGTCGTTCACAATGCCCTGAGAATCCTGCGCCTTCCTGGACACCCGCTTCGATGAACTTGCGAAGCTATTGCAAACAATCCTCACCGATTGCCAAAGGTCCAGCTTAGTCCTGAGCTGGTGCCGTAGTCGCTCCCCGGGAAGCTGGCTGGAGGCCGATTGTCCCAGTTGCCAAAGAACGAAACATCCCACCTCAGGTTGCTGAAGAGCCTCACGTAATAGGTGGCATTCATACTGAAGTGCACCCGGCCGGGTTGGGAAATGGCCGGCAACAAAGTTCCGCTAACTTCTAGAGCGGTCTGGTTGAAGCGGAAAAGTTCCGCATCTGCGCTAATCAAACCGGTGGCTACGTTTTGCTGGCCGAGCGGGACCAAGGATTGATGATACTGCGTGCTCTGCCAAGCGAAACCGCCGAGTAGTGAAATGGTGGCGTGGTTGGTCCTAGTCAGATAGCGTCCAAAGCCCGCTCCCAGCGTGGTTTGCAGGTTGATTTCCTGCTCCGAGCTTTGCAGAAAATTTCCCTGCACCGCAATGAACCATTGGTTCCAGGGCAAAACGTGCGTGGCAGTCGCGCCCGCCAGGTTGCGGGTGGAAGTGCTGACGCCAGTGCTGGACGACAAGCTCGAACTGAAGTTGGCTGCCGCCGCCCACTGTTCACGCGGGTAGTAGACCTCGGAGCTAAGGGTGTACTGGGTTGACTGATTTCCCTTGGTATAGATCATTCCGAAATTGATCTCGCCGTTGAAGCGCTGTAAGAACTTAGTGGAAGTCTGGTCCATTTCAACGATCTGGGGCCGAGCGATCGCCACCGCGTTCCCCGAAGCTTCAACGATCTCAACTTTCACCGGACGTGCCTCAGGGGCCCCGCCCGTGGAGAGCGTTCCGGTGTACACCGAGCCGTCCTGCGTCGTCACCAGGAACAGCTGCTGGCTTTCCACGCGCACCACATTGGACCAATCCACCGCGCTCGTGCCCAGAATGTACTGCATGTTGATCTGCAGTATGCCGCTGCCGAGACCTCTGATCTCTCCCGTGAGGCGGTCGCCATTCTGCATGACGATCACATCGGTGCGTTCCCGTGCGAAGACTGTTGCAGCAAGCAAAATCAAGGACAGGAGCAAAACGGCACGGAGCTTCATGGCGGTTCACCTGATCGTATGGGTTCTGCCCTCACGGGCCAACGGTGAGGCAGGAAAGCCCAGGAATTGGATTTGGATAATCTTCTCACAGGGTCTTCTTGCCTCTTCACCCTCCTCGCCGACCGGCAAACTCGATTCGCATGAAACTCCGTCGGAAAAAATGGCGCCCGACTCATATTCGCGGTTCTCGGTCGATAACTCCACTTTTTCCCCGGCGCCCGGGGCGATTCGGCGGGCGGCACTGTGACCAAACTCACCCGGCTTGAGGCTGGATTGGGCATTCGCGTTCCCCTCTTCATCGGCCAAACGCGGGCGATTGTCTCCGCGAGCGGCGGTTGGCGAACATAAGCGGCGTTCAGTGCGGCGTTGAATCACGCCGAAGTGAAATTCGTTTCCCCATCTGCCATTGAGGGTGTAGTCTCACCGTCTGGTCTTGCTCTAGGCGGCGTTGGAGACCCAGCAATGCGTACTGCGCAGCCTCGTGGGCGCTGAGGAGAGCACGTCTCCCTTTTTCATTGCCGCCGATTGCTTGCGAAGCCGGAAGGGTATGGGGTGGCTGCCGAACGGGTGTTGTCGGCTCGAGTGCTTCCCGTAGACAGCGGCTTGTAACCGCCAGCGCCCTGCAAGGAGTGGTGTGCGCCATGAAGGAAGATTCTGCCAGGCCGGACTCACAGTCGTTGCCACCGGCAGCAATTAAACCGCGGTCGTACCACGTTCATCCGCCACGAGCCGAACTCGTGGCGATCGGCAAAGAGTTGCGGAGCAAATGTCCGCGCAAGTCACACGCCGACTGGACTCGTCCGCACGGCCGGCCAAGCGCGGTGCAACTGGTCAAACAGAGTGACCATGGACGCATTCCAGAGCTTGTGCCTATCCGGCACGGACGAATGCTGCAATCGCCCTTCAGCTTCTATCGTGGGGCCGCACTGAACATGGCAGCGGACCTGGCGTGCTCGCCGGCCACCGGGTTGTACGTGCAGACGTGCGGCGACGCGCACCTCGTGAATTTCCGGGGTTTCGCGACAGCCGAGCGACGGCTGATCTTTGACATCCACGACTTGGATGAGACGCTTCCCGCGCCATGGGAGTGGGACCTGAAGCGGCTGGCGACGAGCTTCGTGTTGGCAAGCCGTGAAAACGGCTTTGATGACGTGAGAGGCGCAGAGGCGGCTCGAGCCTGCGCGCAGTCGTATCGGGAGCACGTCATCGCCTACAGCAAGATGCGGGTCCTCGACGTGTGGTACTCGAGCATCGGCCTCGAAGAACTTCTGCCCACTGTTCGAGATGGAAAATTCCGCGACCGCTTGTTGAAGCGGGTCGACAAGGAACAACAACGCTGCACTCTGGAGTACGATTTTCCTAAGCTGGCGCACACCGTAAACGGGGCGTCCGTGCTGCGGGACAACCCGCCAACAATCTTTCACTTTCACCGCAAGTTCGGTAAGGACGAGTTCCAGTCCATCATCCGGAAATCGTTTGAAGGATACCGCAACAGCCTGCCGCCGGCCCGGCACGCGCTTCTCGACCACTATGACTTCAAGGATGTGGCCATCAAGGTGGTCGGCGTGGGCAGCGTGGGCACCTTTTGCGCCGTGGTCTTGCTGATGGCCGGCCCCGCGGACCCGCTATTCCTGCAGATAAAGGAGGCGCGCGCCTCGGTGCTGGAGCCCTACGCCGGAAAGAGTGTCTTCGCCAACCACGGGCAGCGGGTTGTGAACGGACATCACATGATGCAATCAGCCAGTGACATATTCCTCGGCTGGAGTACGGGTAAGGCAGTTGTGCAAAATTTTTATGTCCGGCAACTGCGTGACATGAAGATCAAGCCCATAGTGGAGAACTTCAGCTCGACGGACATGATTACGTTTGCCGAGTGGTGCGGCTGGACATTGGCGCGCGCCCACTCCCGCAACGGGGAACCCGCGGTAATGGGCGGGTACATGGGCAAGAGCGAGGCGTTTGATGAAGCTATCTCCGGTTTCGCTATCGCGTATGCCAATCAGACCGAGCGTGATTACGAGTCCGTCAAGAAAGCGGCCAGCCAGGGAAAACTGGAAGTGGTGATGGAACGTTGAATGCCCGTTCGAAGCATGTCAGATGTGCTTGCCGCATAGTCGCCCGAGATGGGCCGGCGGGCGGGTTGGCGCTCGTGTTCCTGCTGGCGGGATTTATGATGTGTGCGATGCTGCGTTTTCGTACTGGCCTTAGTTAGCGGGCAGCGTAGCTCACGGGGGGTCACAGTTGTCCACTTCGCCACGCGTCGTCAAAGAACCTTCATATGCCGATGCAGTCATTCCTGTTGTTACCTTAATCGTCCTTGTCGCTGGGGGTGTGTATCTGTTTGGCCTAGCCGCTGCTGACGGCCCCATGCAGGTCGCATTGATTTTCAGCACCATGGTCGTCGCCCTGATCCTTCTCAAGAACGGGCATACGTGGGAAGAGATCTCCAAATCCAGCGGATCGGCACTTGCTTCCGTCTCCACCCCGTTTTTTATTTTGTTCGGGGTTGGCGCCTTGATAGGCACCTGGAACATGTCGGGCACGATCCCGACCATGGTTTATTACGGCATTCAATTGCTGCATCCCTCCTATTTCTATGTCGCTGCGTTCGTTATTTGCGGCATCATATCGCTTGGCATCGGGAGTTCCTGGACGACGGCCGGGACAATGGGTGTGGGCCTGGTTGGACTCGCGGCGATGGTCGGCGTCTCACCCGTCATCACCGCCGGAGCAGTCATTTCCGGCTCCTACGTAGGTGACAAATTGTCGCCACTTTCCGAGACGACCGTGCTGACAGCCGAACTCGCCGGAATCGACGTCCTCACGCACA
>Ga0302163_10000167_pt1 | contig 14060 bp, 9 predicted proteins | sample I_Fen_E2_3_FD_193497 | JGI IMG/M metagenome (GOLD analysis project Ga0302163, IMG submission 193497) | Peat permafrost microbial communities from Stordalen Mire near Abisko, Sweden - I_Fen_E2_3 | ecosystem: Environmental > Terrestrial > Soil > Wetlands > Permafrost | place: Sweden: Abisko...
AAACCTCTACTTTCGCCGGATAAAGATTACCCGGAAGTGAATGTTCGTTCGGTATCGTGGGGATTGCTTATGGCAATTCTTTTTTCGGCTGCTGCAGCCTATTTAGGTTTAAAGGTTGGGCAGGTGTTTGAAGCTGCCATTCCGATAGCTATTATAGCCGTTGGTTTGTCGAGTACTTCTAAACGGAAAAATGCGTTGGGCGAAAACGTCATTATACAATCTATTGGTGCCAGTTCGGGGGTTATTGTTGCAGGGGCTATTTTTACTTTACCTGCATTATACATTCTTCAGGCTAAATATCCTGAAATTACCGTTAGCTTTTTGCAGGTATTTCTCAGTTCTTTACTGGGTGGTGTATTGGGTATTTTGTTTCTGATTCCTTTCCGCAAATACTTTGTATCCGATATGCACGGTAAATATCCTTTTCCTGAAGCAACGGCAACTACGCAGGTGCTTGTATCTGGAGAGAAAGGTGGTGATCAGGCCAAGCCATTGATCATGGCTGGTATTGTTGGTGGGCTGTTTGACTTTCTGATAGCCACATTCGGAACCTGGTCTGAAACCTTCACATCGCGTGTATTACCTTACGGAACGCTGCTTGCCGATAAACTGAAGATGGTATTTAAAGTGAATGTAGGTGCTGCGGTTTTAGGCCTTGGTTATATAGTTGGGCTAAAGTATGCTGCCATTATTTGTGCCGGTTCGGCTCTTGTATGGTTTGTTATTGTACCTGTGTTACCCATATTGGGACCGGATTTACTGCATGCCCTGAACCCTGCTTTTTCCGGAGCATTGTCGGGCTTGCCTCCTGAAGTTATTTTTAAAACCTTTGCCCGCCATATCGGAATCGGTGGTATTGCTATGGCCGGAATTATCGGTATAATTAAATCAAGAAGCATAATCAAAAGTGCTGTTGGGTTGGCTTCGAGCGAATTTAAAGGCAAGGGTCAGGCTGTAAGTGCTCAGGTAAAACGTACACAACGTGATATCTCCATGAAGATTATCGTTATTGGAGTTATACTGGCTTTGATAGCTACCTTTATTTTCTTCTATTTCGGAGTGGTCGATAATTTACTTCATGCCATTGTGGGTATTCTTGTTGTGGCTATTATAGCGTTTCTGTTTACAACCGTTGCGGCCAATGCCATTGCCATTGTGGGTACTAATCCGGTTTCGGGCATGACTCTGATGACCCTGATTCTGGCTTCGGTGGTTATGGTAGCTGTGGGTCTCAACGGAACTACGGGTATGGTTGCGGCTTTGATCATTGGTGGGGTTGTATGTACAGCCTTATCGATGGCCGGAGGATTTATCACCGATTTGAAAATCGGTTATTGGATTGGAACTACGCCTGCCAAGCAAGAAACCTGGAAGTTTCTGGGTACGCTTGTCTCTGCTGCAACGGTGGGTGGTGTAATTATGATCTTGAATAAAACTTACGGATTTACGGGCGATGGTGCTTTGGTTGCTCCACAGGCCAACGCTATGGCGGCTGTTATTGAACCGTTGATGTCGGGAGTGGGAGCTCCCTGGTTTTTGTATGCCATAGGTGCCGTGATAGCGTTAGTATTGACTTATTTCAGAATTCCGGCTTTGGCTTTTGCATTGGGAATGTTTATACCCTTGGAACTGAATACACCGCTTCTGGTAGGTGGAGCCATCAGTTGGTATGTGTCTACGCGAAGCAAAGATAAAGCATTAAATACTGCCCGCCAGGAAAAAGGTACTTTACTGGCATCGGGATTTATTGCCGGTGGAGCTTTGATGGGTGTGGTAAGTGCTGCTTTGCGATTTGGCGGTATCAACGTGATGAATACGCAGTGGGTCGAAAGTGCCGGAGCCGAATGGTTGGCTTTGGTAATGTATGGAGCAGTTATCGGCTATCTCATTTGGGATACAATGAGGGCTAAAGTACAAGAGTGATAACCCCGGGAATGTAAAACAAACGAGAGTGCATCAAAAGTCTATTTGCTTTTGAAATACTTACATATTAGATGTGCAGCCTGCAAGGCTAATATATACTAGCCCAAGGTGAAGCCTTGGGAAATGTGCGAATGAAATCGGTTTTCGGGCTGTAAGCCCAGTATAATATATTGAAATGAAATATATTGCCCTTTCAGGGCGCATTGCGTATTTGTTACATTAAACCCAACGCATCACTTCGTTTTGCATTGGGCTGACATATACCGGGCTTCAGCCCAAAGATACCCTTTCAATTTGAAGAAATAAAAACAGACGAGGATGAATCAAAAAGATCATCCTCGTCTGTTTTTATAGTTAGTTCATTTGTCCCAAAGGGGTGTTATCATGCTGTTTCAACCTGCTTCGGAGCTGGATCGTTCCTACTACAGGACTAAGTGTTAGGGACAGTTTTTTTATATCTATATTTCGTTAAGCGTTTGTCTCCTGTTTTTTCAATAATGTCGTTGTCCACAGCTTCTTTTAAATCTCTACTAGCTGTAGCAGTCGAGATTTCTTTGTTATGTCTTAAATAATCTTGCCTTGTAAATAATTCATTTCCAATAAAATTCTTAAAAATGTTTATTCTGTCTGTACCGGTTAATGTGCGGTTTTGAGTCTTCAATAAATCTTCTAAAGCTATATTGATGATTTTAAGCATGAATTCAATAAACCTGGTAGAGTTTCCCTGATTGTCTGATTTCCCGAGAACATCATAATAATCTTGCTGACGCTCTTTAATTAACGATTCAATCGGTAAGAATTCAAAAACAGGAGAATAATCTTTTAATATCACAGTCTGCCATAATCGTCCCATTCTTCCATTTCCATCAACAAATGGGTGAATAAATTCAAATTCATAATGAAATACGCAACTTTTTATTAATAGTATATCTTTGTCGTTTTTCAAGTAATCAAATAGATCTTTCATTAGAGGGTAAACAATATCTCCGGGAGGTGCTACATGTGTGATATTATTTCCTTTTATAATTCCAACCGCAGTCCTTCTGAATTGTCCGGCATTTTCAATTAATGTATTCATTAATATCCCATGAGCACGACACAAAGAGTCTACTTCATAAGCATTAAATTCATTAAGCTTAGAATATAGTTCTATAGCATTTTTTACTTCAATGATATCTTTCTGAGGAGCAAGCACTCTTTTGTTATTAATCAAGTCCGTAATTTGCTCAATAGTCAGTGTATTTCCTTCAATTTCAAGCGATGATTGTATAGACTTTATTCTGTTTCGCTTTCGTAGTTCAGTAGGTGGTTTAATTAGTTTCGCAGATCTGATTTCTCCTATTTTTTCTGAAATAGACGATGTTAGTTTTAAAATCTCACTTGTTATTTCATACGGTGGTTTCATACTCTTTTATTTGTGATAGTATCATTTGATAGTATCAAAGATATGCGATTCTGCTGAGACTGCAATACTGAATTCGTTTTTTTTAATTAAACACACACGACTGAGGCTGTGAGCACCTCCTTTTTGCTGCCCCACGACTCCTTTCGTGTATACCATTCTTTCTTAATTCTGTAGAACCAGAAACTGTCCTATATCAATAAACTAGTTGCGTTTCCCATTGCTACTACTGGTTTGCCTACGCGATGCAATCGCGCAGGAGCTGCGGTTTGCAAACGACGCTAGATTTTAAAATTTAAAAAGATTAATCCTAGGATACCCAAAAATCCAAAAATCAAACAAAGAGAATAAATTAAGTCGTATGCATCTGATTCTCTCTTTTTTTCTCTGTCATACATGCCTGCTTCCAATATTCTACCAATAAATATTGGTTCTCGACGAAAAACGATCTTATAAATTTGTCTTATAAGATGATAATGTAACGTTGCACATAGAGGTACAATATATTGAATTGAATACGCTGTCAAATTCATTTTTGAAGATATAATCGGGATTAATGAAAATAAAACAGAAATAGAAATCCAAATAAAGTTGAAGTGTTTCTCTCTTAATTTATTTGAGAATGGGGTAAAGATAATCAAGAACGTTGGAATAAAGATTGATAAATAATTCAACAAGTTGTCGTCTTTGAAGGATAAAAGTCCCCAAATAAACAGTCCAAAATACAGTCCTAATATTATTTTGTTAGAAGTTTTCATTGAAATTACTACGTTTTTTTTATGCTTACACATAACAGCCTATAATATCGGTATTTGGTGGTTTATTGGAGCGTTCTCTGTCACTGTCTGAACCACGATTATATCTGATTAAAATGATTTAGCAGATAGTCTGGTAATTCAGATTTGTTTATATTTTGTATTGATTAGCCTTTTGAATTCTAAGCTTCTTTTCTTCCCCATTAATGTGATTTCAGAGTATCTGTTTCTATCTGATTAATCAGCTGAATCCGGGTTCAGACAATGCCCCGCTGCCGCACGAATTGCATCGTGTGGCAACCTTATACCTTCTTTGTTTTAATGCCCACCTCACGTTATTCTCCCACGCGATGCAATCACGCGGGAGCAGGGAGTAGTTCATCCGCTGTTTTATAATTGTCAAATCAAAATCAGATTACGTTTTCAAATTTAGGGTCTTTTTCTAATGCTTCGTTAAGCACAAATCGGTTTTCTTCGCCCCATTGTTCGATGGTTAAAATTAATGGTAAAAGTTTTTTGCCAAGTTCTGTAAGTTCATATTCAACTTTAGGAACTTTGGTGTTGAAAGCTTTTTTATTGATGAATCCGTGTAATACTAATTCTTGTAATTGTTTATCCATAACTCTTCTGTCGGCATTTGGAATGATTCGTTGCAATTCACTTGGACGTTTGAAGTTTTTGGAAATATAATAAACAAGCATCAGTTTCCATTTGCCATTTAGAAGTTCTTTGAAAAACTGTAATCCACAATCAAGTTTAACCGGTGTTTTCTTTTTATACATAAATAATGATTTTGCCGTTGTAAAATTACATTTTTTTCAACCGGTAGGCAACAGGTAGGATACGCATAAATTTATGCGTAATTGTCTAAATAAGTGAAGTGTTTTACCTTTGCACAAATCAAAATTAAAATAGAAATAAAAATTATGTTGAAGTTTACGTTTTTAATCCGAAAAATTGCAGGAATGAGTAGAGAAAATTTTGTTGATTATCATAGAAATCATCACGCACCTTTATTTATGTCTATTCCTGAGACAAAACAATATGTAAAGAAGTATGTTGTTTCGCATCCTGAAATAATTGAAGGTTTTCCAACACCTGCCTATGACGGAATAACTGATATTTATTTTGCCTCAATGAACGACTTTAATAGCTTCTTTTCAAGTGAAAACTACAAACAAAAAGTCCGCCCTGATGAAAGTAATTTAGTTGATTTGAATAATGTGGTAACGCTTGTGTCCGATGAATTAATTATTGTAGATTAATTTGAAGCCTTGTTTTTTATAGGAAAAACCATAAGAAAAATATTAGTGAAAAATGAGAAAGGCCCACATATCCTATATTTGTGTCATATGACACAAATATAGGAGCGGCCTGTGGTGTTATATCAGTTTCTGTACAATATGTGCCTGCCACAAAGATGTGGGAAAAACAGGTCGCTCCGACGGAGCTTAATTCAGCTTTTCGCACGGTTTCTACAAACAGTATGCTCCTACGGAGCAATGTTGATTAAAACAGTTCGTTTTTTTCTCTATCTTGTATCGGAAAAACAGCTGAATCAATCGGGAGGCTGCTAATTCCGGGTCAAGCGATGTAATCACGCACCTAAAAGCTGCAATCACACAGTAAATTCGTTAAACATCGCAGCTGATTGGTTAAACATCGCACTGAAAAGCTGCGGTATCGCAGTGGATTCGTTAAGTATCGCAGCAAATACCTGCGATCACGCAGCAAATTGGTTAAACATCGCAATGGATTAGTTAAACATCGCACCAAAAAGCTGCGATCACGCAGTAGATTCGTTAAACATCGCAGTGAATTGGTTAAACATCGCAGTAAAACGGTGCGATCACGCAATGAAAAGCTGCGATCACGCACCAAATCGGTGCGTGCACGCACTGATTTGGTGCAATTCCTGAAATCGAAAGTAGAAACTCGGCGACAGGCTCAGGTATTTAGTTTCTTTATTACTCTTGCCGGATTTCCTACGGCTAAGCTGTCGGCAGGGATGTCTTTTGTAACTACCGAACCGGCTCCAATTACCACTCTGTCACCAATTGTTACTCCGGGGCAAATAGTTGAATGACCACCAATCCAACACTCTTCGCCAATGGTTACCGGCTGGCAGTCTTCCCAGATTCGGCGTTCCTTAATATCGACAGGATGCCTTGCTGTGTAAATATGAACTCCCGGTGCTATCAATGTTTTTTTCCCGATGGTTACTTTGGCTCCATCCAAAATACAAGCTCCGGAATTAATAAAAACTCCATCGGCCGCAAGAATATTTTCGCCATAATCGCAATAAAACGGAGGAACAATATTCAGATCTTTTGTCGCATTGGGACACAAATCGTGTATGGCAGTCTGAAACTTGTCTGTATAATATTCTGTCACATTTACTCTATGAAGAATGTGTTTAACCCGGGTACGAATATCTGTCAATTCCTTACAAAACGCATCGTATGGTTCTCCGGAGACCATTTTCTCTTTTTCTGTTTTCATCTTAATAATTTTTTATCCGCTAAAAATACTGTTTCTTGTTGGGTAATAATACATGCTAAAGCTCTATTCTTTGCCACGAAGTGGCTAAATGTCAATAACCCCCGGTGAAACTTGCGGAACCGGGGATATGAATGACCCTAGTCTTTTTAGAACGCAAATAACACAAAGTACGCAAATTAACGCAATCTGATTGAATTGAAATTCAACAAATAATATTCTAGTTTACAAATCTTATTTGCGAAGATTTGTGTTATTTGCGTTATTTGCGTGCTTTTTATATAACCACCTATTTACATTCAAATCCTTCGGACTTGAATGGTTGAATTCTTTCCGTGGTTACGAATCCTGCATTGTATTTCGCTAAAAAAGGCTGACCTGAATTATTCAGATCAGCCTTTAATTGTAATTATAAATTACGCATTATGCATTATAAATTATGAATTATGCATTACAAATTATGCATTATAAATTTATTTATAACCATCTTCATGAACACTGCTTACTGAGCGTCCTGAAGGATCATTCAGGTTTTTGAATGCTGCATCCCATTCCAGTGCAATAGGTGTGCTACATGCCACCGAAGGTACCGAAGGTACACACAACGAAGCTGCTTCAGAAGGGAAGAAATCGGTAAAAATAGTCCGGTAATAATATTCTTCCTTATTCATTGGCGGATTGATAGGGTAGGTTTCATCCACCTTAGCCATTTGCTCGTCGGTAACCATTTCTGTAGTCATGGCACGCAGGGTATCAATCCAGTTGTATCCAACACCGTCGGAGAATTGTTCTTTCTGACGCCATGCCACGCTTTCGGGCAGGTAGCTTTCAAAAGCTTTACGCAAGATCCATTTTTCCATTTTTCCATTTCCACACATTTTATCTTTTGGATTCAGGCGCATAGCCACATCGATAAATTCTTTATCCAGGAATGGTACGCGACCTTCGACACCCCACGAAGCCAATGATTTGTTGGCACGCAAACAGTCGTACAGGTGAAGCTTGTCAATTTTACGTACAGTTTCTTTGTGGAATTCTTCGGCACTTGGAGCCTTGTGGAAGTACAGATAACCGCCAAAAATTTCATCGGCACCTTCGCCCGAAAGAACCATTTTTACACCCATCGACTTGATAACACGAGCTAACAAATACATTGGGGTACTGGCGCGGATAGTTGTTACATCATAAGTTTCAACGTGGTAAATTACATCGCGAATAGCATCCAACCCTTCCTGTACGGTAAAATGAATTTCGTGGTGAATGGTACCAATATGATCGGCTACTTTGCGGGCAGCAACCAGATCGGGAGAACCTTCAAGACCAACAGCGAAGGAGTGAAGTTGTGGCCACCATGCCGCTTCTTTGTTACCCGATTCAATTCTTTTGGATGCATATTTTTTAGCAACTGCAGAGATGATAGATGAATCCAATCCTCCTGACAGCAGAACTCCATAAGGCACATCAGCCATCAACTGGCGTTCTACGGCAGCTTCCAGTGCATCGCGTAGCTCATCAATGCTCGATTGGTTATCCTTAACTGCATCGAAATCTTGCCAGTCGCGGCTGTACCATTGAGTTGGTTTGCCATCCGGACTGTAATAGTATTGACCGGGTAGAAATTCTTCGATCTTATTGCAATAACCTTCGAGAGCTTTTAACTCGGATGCTACATAATAAGTTCCTTCAGCATCCCAACCCTGATAAAGCGGAATAATACCGATATGATCGCGCCCAATCATGAAAATATCTTTTTCAATATCATAGAGTGCAAAAGCAAAGATTCCGTTCAGATCTTCCAAAAAGTTCGGACCTTTTTCGCGATACAGAGCCAGAATTACTTCGCAATCGGATTTAGTCAGAAACTCATATTTTCCTTCGAACTGTTTTCTTATTTCCTGATGATTATAAATTTCACCGTTAACTGCCAAAACCAATTTACCATCTTTACTCAAAAGTGGTTGTTTCCCTGATTCGGGATCCACAATAGACAAACGCTCGTGTGCTAAAATAGCTTTATCGTCGGAATATACTCCCGACCAGTCCGGCCCACGATGCCGTATTCTTTTTGACATTTTTAAAACTTGCGGCCGCAAAGCCTGCGCCGATTGCTTTATATCAAATGCACATACAATTCCACACATAATAGTTCTTAGTTTTGTGTTACGAGTTTAATTTAAGTGAGTAAATGTACAATTAAACGAGTAATCAGTTGTTATGTTTTTTAGTTTTTTTGAAGTATTCTTGATTATTTGAGCTACAAGTGAAGCGTTGAACCCAACACTATTACAACTTATGCTCATTACTTATTTAATCATAATTTAAATTATGCCACTAGATTAATGATTTGTGAATGTCTTCGGCTACTTTGCGCCCTGAAGCTATGGCACGAACTACCAAGCTGGCTCCCATAGCAGCATCGCCGGCAGCAAATACTTTGGCTACATTACTTCTGTTTTCTTTATCTATAGCTACATTTCCACGTCCGTCAAAGCTTACACCAAGTTCGGTAAGCAAGCCTTCGTGAACCGGATGAATAAATCCCAGCGCAAGGAAAACCAGGTCGGCTTTGATGGTATCGGTTTTGCCGGTTGGTTTCATGCTCATGCGTCCGTTAGCATCTTTGCTCCATTCCACTTCTTCTACCAGTACTTCGGTCAGTTTCCCATTTTTGCCAACGAATTTGTTGGTATTCAAACTCCATTTACGTATACATCCTTCCTGATGTGAACTGGATGTTTTTAAAATGGTAGGATAATAGGGCCAGGGGGTATCCGGATTCTTTCCTACCGGTGGTTGTGGCATGATTTCAATTTGAGTCACTTTTACCGCACCCTGACGAATAGATGTTCCAACACAGTCGGAACCGGTATCGCCACCACCAATTACCAATACATGTTTATTTTTGGCCGAGATAGCAGCTTCTTTTTCCACTTCCTCGCCCATGATAAGCTTGTTTTGCTGGCTTAAAAAGTCCATGGCAAAATAAATACCTTTCAAGTCACGTCCTTCGGGATTAATGTCGCGTGGATGACCTGCACCTACAGCAATACATACGGCATCGAAATTCTTCATAATTTCATTGCCCATAATATCTTTGCCTACTTCGGTATTGGTTTTAAATTCAATACCTTCTTCTGCCAACTGAACTAAACGTCTGTCGATAATATTCTTATTCAGTTTGAAATTTGGAATGCCATAACGCAACAGTCCGCCCAGCGAATTGTCTTTTTCGAAAAGAACAACAGAGTGCCCTTTGCGATTCAGTTGTTGAGCAGCAGCCATCCCTGCAGGCCCTGAACCTATTATAGCTATCTTTTTTCCGGTGCGTGTTTTGGGTGGACGCGCCTTAATCATTCCCTCAATAAATCCAACTTCTGTAACAGCTGCTTCGTTTTCGCGGATGGTTACGGGAGCTTCGTGTAATGCCAATACGCATGATTTTTCGCATGGTGCAGGACATATACGGCCTGTAAAGTCCGGAAAGTTATTTGTTTCGTGAAGCGATTCAATTCCTTCTTTCCATTTGCCCTTATAAATTAAATCTTGCCATTCCGGCATCTTGTTTCCAAGTGGGCATGCCCAGTGGCAAAAAGGAATACCGCAATCCATACAGCGTGATGCCTGAATCTTCCGGTCTTCATGATTTAATGTTTGTTCAACCTCCCCAAAGTCGTAAATTCGTTCGTTCACAGGTCTGTAACCTGCTTCCTTGCGGGGTATTGTTATAAATGCTTTAGGATTTCCCATGATGTTTTTATTGTCTTATTTTAGTAACTTTTCCAACGGTTCAACCATTGGAAAAGTTATATAAAGTTGATTAATAATCTCTTTCTACCTGAGCAATTTTCTTGTTGATAGCTTCGATTTTTTCTTCTTGCAATACTTTTTTGTACTCAATTGGAACTACTTTGATAAATTTATCTACATAATCTCTCCAATTGTCCAAAATACGTTTGGCAAGCTTACTGTTAGTGTATTTATAGTGATTTTGAATTAACCCTTGTAATTCTTTACTGTCAATACTGTCTTCGATAAGTGATAGTTCAACCATTTCCATATTACAGAAGAAGTCGAAATCTCCTTTTTCATCGAGCACGTAAGCAACACCACCACTCATACCGGCTGCAAAGTTACGTCCGGTGGTACCAAGTACTACCGTGCGGCCTCCGGTCATATATTCACAACAGTGATCTCCGGCACCTTCAACTACTGCAACCGCACCAGAGTTACGAACGCAGAAACGTTCGCCCACTACACCATTTATATAAACCTCGCCTGAAGTAGCACCATACAATATGGTGTTACCGGCAATAATATTCTCTTCAGGGCTAAAAGTACTCTCTTTGGGAGCAACTACCACAATTTTACCTCCCGAAAGCCCTTTTCCCAGATAGTCGTTTGACTCACCGGTTAAGCGGAAGTACACACCTTTGCTTAAGAAGGCACCAAAGCTTTGACCTGCAGAACCCGTGAAATGAGCAACGATTGTATCGGTTGGTAGTCCTGTTTGTCCATAACGTTTGGCAATCTGACCCGAAAGCATTGCTCCGACAGCACGGTCGGTATTTTTAATTTTATGTTTAATCTCAACAGGCATACACAAATCTAATGCCGGAAGTGATTTTTTTATTAATTCATGATCAAGAACTTTCTCCAACTTATGATCCTGATCTTTGACATGGCGTAAAGCCGAGTCGGTGTGTAATGCAGGAGCATAAAGGATTTTTGCTAAATCAATCTTTTTCAATTTAGGACTTCCTTCAACATTTTTACGTTCAAGCAACTCGGCATGTCCAATAATTTCATCCATGCTGCGGTAACCTAATTGTGCTAAATGTTCGCGTACATCCTGAGCAATGAAGTGGAAGAAGTTTACAAGATATTCATGTTTACCTGTAAAATGCTTGCGTAGTACTTCATCTTGTGTGGCTACACCAACCGGACAAGTATTTAAGTGACATTTACGCATCATAACACAACCCAAAATCAGTAAAGCACTTGTTGCAAAACCATATTCTTCAGCTCCTAACATGGCAGCAATCACAATGTCACGTCCGGTTTTTAATTGTCCGTCGGTTTGTAATCTGATTTGACCGCGCAAATTATTCATCACTAAAGTCTGCTGTGTTTCAGCCAACCCTATTTCAACAGGTAAACCTGCATGCTTGATAGAGCTCGACGGACTTGCACCGGTTCCACCTTCGGTACCGCTGATCAGAATTAAATCGGCTTTAGCCTTGGCCACACCTGCTGCAATGGTTCCAACTCCTGTTTCCGAAACCAGTTTTACACTGATTACTGCTGCCGGATTGATATTTTTCAAATCAAAGATAAGTTGAGCCAGATCTTCGATAGAATAAATATCGTGATGCGGTGGAGGTGAAATCAGCGAGATACCCGGAATAGAGTGACGGGTTTTAGCAATGATTTTATCTACTTTATGTCCGGGAAGCTGTCCTCCCTCACCTGGTTTTGCTCCTTGAGCAATTTTAATCTGAATCTCATCTGCATTGATCAGGTATTCGGCTGTAACGCCAAAACGTCCTGAAGCAACTTGTTTGATGGCGCTTCGGGTACTCAATCCGTCTTCTCGTTTTTTGTAACGTTCAGGATCTTCGCCTCCTTCACCTGTATTGCTGCGTCCCCCGATTGAATTCATGGCCATAGCCATCGCTTCATGAGCTTCGCGGCTGATAGAACCGTATGACATAGCTCCGGTAACGAAGCGTTTCATGATTTTTTCTACAGGTTCAACTTCATTTATATCAATTGGATTGTGTTTGTAGTCAATTAAATCACGAATGAAAATAGGAGCTGCTTTATCGTCAACAGCATTAACGTACTCTTTGAATTTTTCGTAGCTGTTTGTTCTTGTTGCAATTTGCAAACGTGCAATCGTTTCAGGATTCCATGCATGATCTTCTCCATCGCGGCGATAAGCATATTGTCCCAGATTTTTTAGCTCTGTAACATCTTCTCCTTCTTTAGGGAAGAAGGCCTGAGTAAATGGTTTCAGAACTTCATTGGCAATATCATCAATGTCAATACCCTCTATAGAAGAGGTGATACCCTTGAAGTATTTGCTAAGCAATGAAGATGAAATACCGATAGCTTCAAAAATATGCGCTCCACGGTAACTACGCAGAGTCGAATTACCCATTTTCGAAAGTACTTTCAATAGTCCTTTGTTTACAGCTTTGATATAATGTTTTTTAGCTGTATCAATATCCATTTGCAAATCACCCGATTTTATCTTTTCGTTGATGATCGAAAATACCATGTATGGATTGATTGCATTGGCACCAAAACCAAATAGCAGTGCAAAATGCATTACTTCACGGGGTTCTGCTGTTTCAACTACAATGTCAATTTGCATTCTCTTGCGTTTCTGTACTAAATATAGATGTACTGCCGAAACTGCAAGTAGCGATGGGATAGGAGCATGGTTTGCATCAACACCGCGGTCGCTTAATACGATATAATTTTTTCCATCGTCAACTGCTTTTTCTACCGACAGACAAAGTTCCTGAATGGCTTTTTCAAGACCGTTTGATCCTTCAGCCGGGTTGAACAGCATTGGAAGCGAAATAGTAGAGAAACCTTTGTACTGCAAATTCATTAAAATCTCGAACTGCGTATTTGTAAGTACCGGACTTTTCAGTTTCACCATCTTACAAATTTCGTGCGCAGGTTCCAACAAGTTTTGATTTACGGATCCAACGAAACCGGTCAACGACATTACTAATTCTTCGCGAATAGGATCAATTGGCGGGTTGGTTACCTGAGCAAATTGTTGGCGGAAATAATTGAAGAGTCGTTGAGGTTTATCTGAAAAAACAGATAAAGCCACATCATTACCCATAGACGACGTTGGTTCGTATCCATCGTTTGCCATTGGAATAATCAATTTTTCTACATCTTCTTTCGAATAACCAAAAGCATGTAGAAGTGTATTATAGTCTTTCAGATCGTATTTTGCTGTACGTCCCGAAGATATATTATCCAGATTGATACAGTTTTGATTCAACCAGTCGCGATATGGAAAGGCTTTAGCCAATCCTTCTTTTAATTCGTTATCGTAAAATATCTGACCAAGTTCAGTATCAACCATGATCATTTTGCCTGGTTTCAAACGGCCTTTGGCTTTAATATTAGCCGGGTCAAATTCAATGGTTCCTGTTTCGGAAGCAATAACCATAATGTCATCGTGCGTTACCAAATAACGAGCAGGACGCAATCCGTTACGATCCAACATACCACCTGCATAACGACCATCGCTGAATAAAATAGCTGCAGGGCCATCCCATGGTTCCATAAATGTACTATGGTACTCGTAGAATGCGCGTAAATTATCGGAAATAGGATTCTTTGCATTATAGCTTTCGGGTACCAGCATAGCCATAGCATGAGGTAAACTTTTGCCCGACATAACAAGGAACTCTAGTGTGTTATCCAACGAAGCACTATCACTCATCCCCGGT
>Ga0302163_10000169_pt1 | contig 13958 bp, 6 predicted proteins | sample I_Fen_E2_3_FD_193497 | JGI IMG/M metagenome (GOLD analysis project Ga0302163, IMG submission 193497) | Peat permafrost microbial communities from Stordalen Mire near Abisko, Sweden - I_Fen_E2_3 | ecosystem: Environmental > Terrestrial > Soil > Wetlands > Permafrost | place: Sweden: Abisko...
AAACGGATTTTGGTAGAACGACGCGAAGGCATCTTCTTTTCGCTGCAAACTACTTTACCACCGATAATTCCTTCGGCCAACAGGCTTACCTTTTGCCAGTTTTTTTGCTTATAGCTATACTCACGCGCCTCCCAAAAATCGAATACATTTTCGAAAGTCACCGGAGCATAAGGCATAGCTCCCTGTTTGTGCACCACCGGTTTTGTCCACGATTTACCTTCGTAAGCCGTAAGTCGCACCGAGTCGCAATTGCTGAAAACAGTGACAGCAGCATCCGAAAAAGGAGTCATTTCATTCATCACATACACCATCGGTCCGCTTGCCACATCGGGCACCTGTATTTTGGGGTTCACCTGACTTTTGAACATATAATAGGCATATTTCGGCTGACGGAAAGCATCAAAAATACCGCCCCAATACGGATCGGGATGATAACCGCGCTGATGGTCGAACGGATGCCACTGCGCACCACCGATAAACTGTCCCGTGCTGTGAAACATCTCGTCGTAGGACTTTGCCAGCGACAGGGCTTGCACCGCCATGGGACGTTCGCCCCAGCTACGGCTGGCGCGGTTGTTATTATTATGCGCATACCAATCGTCGACATTCTCGCCAAATTCGCGGGTAAAAATACATTGTTTGGCTTTACCCTCGTCGGTAGGCCAACCGTATACTACATCGTAATTTTCAGCCACTCCCTCCGAATGCAAATCGGCAGCAGCGCCCGGTGCTCCCGGATACGGAAACTCATCTTTGGTAATTTTGAGTGAGTTCAGCGAAAAATCTTTCGGGAAACGAGTTTCATTCAGGATGGGTTCCCAAAGCAACACCGAAGTATGATTGCGATCGCGACGAATCAGGTTGTGTGTATTCTCATACACCGCCTGCTCAAATTTCGGATCTTTATTCCAATATTGCCAGCCCGGAGTAGCCACAATGATAAACATGCCCAGTTCGTCGCAGGCATCCATAAAAGCAGGGTCTTGTGGATAGTGAGCCGTGCGGATAATCACACAACCGGCATCACGAAGGCGTTTTACATCGCGCCATTGTTGAGAGTTAGGAACAGCATTGCCCACATAAGCAAAATCCTGATGACGGTTTCCGCCCAGCAATTGCCCATAGGGTTTGCCGTTCAGGTAAAAACCATCTTTGCCCCTAAACTCGGCTTTCCGAATACCAATATGAACGGTTCCACCATCCAGACCGGTTTTTCCTTCTTTTACCAAGATATTGACACGATATAAATTCGGTGCTTCGGGCGACCAAAGTCTTGGATCCGTAACCGTTGTTTTTTGATAAACGGTTTTTGATTCGCCTGCCTGAAGTGCAACACCGGAACTTATTTTTTTGATTACTTTTCCCGCCATATCAATCAGTGTGGTTTCCAGCGTAATCGTTTTGGCTTTCGAACCCTTGTTTTTCAATTCGGTATTTACCAACACATCGGCACTTTTGGCACTTATATGATCGTAATGTACAAACACACCGCCACCGGCTGTTTTTCCGGCTTCGATGGCATCGGTAATGGCAACTTTATTTTTACAAATCATCCACACATCGCGATACATACCACCGTGGTAAGCAAAGTCCATAGTCATTTGAGGTTTGCCTGGAGGGAATGTTTTATCGTCGCTGTTATCGGCCAACACTGCCAACTGACAGGTATCACCCGCCTGAACGCCATAATCACTAAGCGAAATGGTGATGGGAAGATAACCGCCCTGATGCTCTTTGATCAGCTTACCATTCAGATACAATTTTTGCTTTCCCATGATGGCTTCGAAATGAATAGTCACATCCTTTCCTTTAGCCGCAACAGGCACTACAAAACGCTTGCGGTACCAGGCAATGCCCTGATAATTCCGGCATCCGCTGGCTTCGGCAGGCATCAGTTCCACGGTATGCGGTGCAGCCACCACTTCCCAGCGCGAATCGTCGAAATCCGTTTGATCGGCATTTTTTACATCACCCCGGTGAAAACGCCATCCGGTATTAAAGTTATATACCTGCCTGCCACTGCCTGCCAGAGGGAAAAACCCCGCAACGGAAGTTTCGGCAGCAGATAGTGCAAAACAAGCACTTTGAATACATACAAGAATGAAAATGTGTTTTAGTTTCATGATATATTGTTCTGTTTTTTATTCCATTTGCTCATTCGGAGTAAACGATTGCTCGTTGAGAGTAAAACTTTGCTCAATCGGAGTAAACGACGGCTCCATCAGAGGCGATCACGGCTCTTTAGGAGGCGACGACGGCTCGATCGGAGGCGACGGCGGCTCAATTGGAGGCGATCACTCCCGAAAGGCCTTTGTTTTATTTGCAAAAATAGTCAAAGCATCCAACAAAATAGACGTTTAGCATAGACAAAATGTAACTGCAACTGACGTGGAGTTTATATTCTTTTAATGATTATCTTCATTTTGTTATGTAGGGCTTAGAAGTAATGGTACGAAATATAATGTCATTTAAATATTTCAAAGACAATGGTATTTCACATCCCCTTTAGGGGCTTGGGGCGGAAAATACAGTTGAAAAACGCCCTTATATCCCCTAAAGGGGACTTAAAATTACAACCGTATCGTATACATTTCTATGAAAAAAACGACATCATTTAATTCGTGTTACTTCAACAACCAACTCCCAAGGAAATTAAGGCACAACTACATCTTTCTTTCGGCTTTCCGGCACAACGCTTATCACCCACACTCTTCCATCTTTCAGCTCTGCCTCCACCGTGGTATTCTTCGGAGCACGAAGTTTGAAATGTACATTCCACTCACGGGGCCAGGCGGGGAAAAGCAGTATCCGACCATCATCGGCGATTTGGAGCAACATTTCCTGCATGCCTATCATACCACTTCCACCCCAGTTATGGTCGGGACTCCAGTCGAAACCGGGACCCCAGAAAGCAGGGAAACGATACGGCCCATTCGCCAGCTTGAGTTTATTCAGGCGTTTGGCTTCGTCGGTCAGACCGAGACAAGCGGCAAAGATATTATCTTGTTTCCAGCCTACGTGATTGCGAAATTTTTGCAAATCCGTATCGTATAAATAGGTATTTCGGGCAATATCCAGACTATCTTTTCCCACTCCAAAAATATGCCAGGGAAAAACAGGATAGAGTTGAGGAGCTTCGGTGTTATTTACCCGTTCCCAGGTTTTAGCGGGCGAAATCATTGTTTTCCCGTTGACCGTCCGAAGCGGAATAGGCGGAATGGTTTTCAATAAAGAATCTCTCGTTCCCATTGTTTTCAGCACTGTGCGCAAACCGGCAATGGTATTGGCCGGATTATTCGCCATTTTGTAAGTCTCGCAAGCCGAAGCAGGGAAAAGAATCAAATGTCCGTCGGCATCCAGCGCTTTCCGTCCGCGATGCAAAGCCAGATAACGGTAATGCTCATCAAAGAAAGTAACTACACTTTCTATCAGCGGCATATATCTGCTTATATCGGCATTATTATAGTCTTTTGTTTCCAATATCATCTGGCAAAACTCCAGGGCAGTTTCCCATTCATATTCGAGCCAGGCATTATATTCCAACCCTTTATCAAAAAAGTCGGGACGCTTCCAACCGTATTCGCTGGGATTTGGCAATCCGAAGTTTTCCAGTTGCTCCGCAAAACAAGCACCGCCGTGTCCCCAATAAACTCTGGAGCGCAGTTCGGCATTTTTCAATAGCTTATTGTAAAAGTCGAATTGGAGAATCATCAGATCAAAGTCGCCGCTTTTCAACATAGGCCAGTACACGAGCCGTTGGTTCTGAGCGGTAAATGTGCCACCTCCCCACTTACGATAATCGGGTGTAAAGCCCTGCATCGAATCAACAAATACCGGATCGAAAGTAAATAATCCGCCATTAAAACGTGTCGGTGTCGTACCCAAAGCATTGCATCCAAGCATATAGCGGAACAAAGTGTAATTGCGCGTAAGCTCAGCCGCTTCACCTTCCGCACAGATAAAACTGCGGTTCCAGAAAGCATTCCACCAGGCTATGGTTTGTTTGCGGTCGGTTTTCGGGTTGAGCGTTGATGCTGTTTTTGCCAGATCAGCTTTCCACGAATCTACCGTTACAGCTTGCGAAGTCTGCAAGGCTATGTTTATTGTCTGTTTTACAAAGTTTTTTTGGCTTCTGAAAACCCAGGCCTGAAAATCCGTTCCGGCATAAGTCCCTTTTTCCGTTCCGGCAAAAAGGAGATTATCGCTCCACATTTTACCTCCCGAAGTCAGGTTGGCAATGGGATTATAAAGTTGCGCTTTTACGCTTTCCAGACCCTGCTGCGCAACGGTAATATCAAAAACCGTTGTGGCCGGATTACGGTGATAAAAAGTAACTGAATTTTCGGAGGCTGCAATAGAATCTTTCGTTGTTAGTAATCCTTTAGGAGGTGCCCATTTATAAGAATTCTGTTGACCTTCACCTTTGCGAATCAGGCGGTCGGCATAACGCCAGTTTTCGTAACGCACTTCGGAAGAAATATTTCTCCCACTTTTAATTTCAAGATGAATAATCGGTTTGAAAACATCCGCCCAAAGCTGCACGGTGGTTCCATTGGACGAAATCTGTACATACCCGTCATTGAGTTTCAGTTCCTGTCGAAAGTCGGTAGCATTGAGGAATGGATTGGGCGAAAGTCGTACCCGAAAACGACCTTGTTTAAGCAGGGTATTGTTTTCATCGAAAGCCCCACTCCTACTTACATAAAACAACACATCACCATTCTCCACCCACACATTCACACCAATATCGCCACCTCCGCAAGGCATGGATTCGGAGGAATTATGCGAAGGGGAAGTCCAGGTAAAGTCCGGCTCAGAGGCAAAAGCAGAAGAACAGACTAACAAAAAGAGAAAAAGAAAACACCTCACCCCCAACCCCTCTCCTTGAGGAGAGGGGAGCAGTGACTGCAATATCTTTGTACAAATTTTCATAGACAAACTATTTAAAATTCCCCTTTAGGGGCTGGGGGTCTTAGGAATTAGGGGTCACCAATTATCACTTCTGAAACTTGACACTGGCAAACCTTCGGTGCTGAACAAATCGCCTTCTGCATAGTTTTCAAAAGCATAACGTACCGCTACGGGCTTCTTCACATCTTCACTCTTTACATACATTTTGCTGCGCACAATCCAGGCTTTAGCCGGATGGAAAACCTTATCGGCACCGGCAACCGTAAACAGTTTCGATTCAAAGTTCTTGGCCGAAATCCACATAGGCGCGCGCTCAAAATTGACTATCACTGTGTCGCCCTGTATTTCAATATTTTTATAAACCGGACTTTCAGAAGCAACACCTTTCAGTCCGTATGTTTTTGTCAAAGCCTGCAAAGCCAAGCGTTCTCCGGGAATCTGTTTTTTGAAAGGATGAATACCACCTTTGTAACCAGCATCCATCAATACCGCCATACCCGATTGAGGAATCATTGTTTCGGCTTTCAGTTGTGCTTCACGAAGATAAGCAGAATTAATGACTTCTTTCCCTTTTTCAGTAATAAGCGAATAATCGTAAGGCGCAATCTGACAATAATAAAATGGAATCGTGTCGGCTTGTGCCCAATTCTTCCGCCATCCGGCTACCATGGTGCTGAACATAGCAGCGTAAGAGTCGGCACGATCGTAGTTCGTTTCACCCTGATACCAAATCACACCTTTGATGGTTAGTCCGGCAATCGGGTTGATCATAGCCTGATAAAGCGTCGTTGGCGTACGGTTTTTCTCCTTGATGTCAGCTTCTTTTTTCGGAATTTTCACCGACGGAAATGCACGCAACATATCTTCGGTCATCCAGGCTTCCACGCTCGAACCACCCCACGAACTGAGCACCAACCCTACCGGAACATTGATCATCTGATTCAGCAACCGTCCGAAATAATAACCCGTTGCACTGAATTCTTTTACCGTTTCGGGCGAAGCTTCCTGCCATTGCCCGGTCACATCGGTTTGTGCCTGAATAGTAGAGTTACGCTTTACAGTGAATAAGCGTAGGTTCGGATTCGTACTTTTCAGAATATCCATGTTGGCTCCTTCCACGCCCTGGTTTTTAAAACCCTTCATAGGCATTTCCATATTACTCTGACCGGAGCAAAGCCACAGTTCACCTAAAATAAGATTATTCAGAGTCAATGATTTTCCATCACTCAAAGTCAATGTGTATGTCTTGCCGTCTGCTTTGGGTGTAGTTATTCTGGTTTTCCAGTTTCCATTGGCATCAGCTGTGGTTTTAATCGCAACTTTGCTCCACGAAGCTTTGATACTAACAGTTTTGTTGGCGTCCGCTTTTCCCCACAGATTCACCTGCGTGTTTTGCTGCAGCAGCATATTATCGGAAAAAATAGCGGGAAGTTTGATTTCGGCATGAAGTGCCGAAATAGAGAATAGACCTATGAATAATATTTTTGAAATGTGTTTCATGTGTAAATAATTATTTTTAGATGTCGCACGGAACTAGCATGGCAGATTTTCTTGTTATTTGGTGAATATCTGTATTCATGCTCGTTTCATATAATGTTGTTTTTATTTTTGTATAATCATCAACGGCCCTATTAACCCCGATTCAAGTAATTTGTCTTCCTTCAAACGGTATTTACCGTCTGTCCAGATGCCTGGAAATGGCGGCGTACCCTTATCTGAACCATTTATGGCATTTGCCCAGGTATTGCATACTTCTATTTCGAGTGTGTTGATTCCTCTTTTCAATGCTTTGGTAATATCAACCTGATAAGGAGCCGTCCAGACTGTTCCACAGTCAATGCCGTTGATACGAACAGTGGCCAGATTACCCACTTTGCCCAGATTCAGAGATACAGATTGAGTTGTTCCATTCCAGTTGAAAGTGGTTTGGTAAACAGCCGTTCCCGAATAAAACCGGATCAGGGGATTTTCGCTTTTACTCCAGTCAAACAGCTTGTCGGTGCTTACAGTTTGTTTATTTCTTGCAAATGATACATTCCAGTTGTGGGTTAACAACGGAGAAGCAGAAGCTGTTTTTGATGGATTTGCTTCGGACTTATTCAGTTTTCCGCCTTTCTCAAATACCACAAAAACGGATTGATTGGCATCCAACGAAAGCTTCAGCTCTGTTCGGTTGCCTGTTGCTTTCCACTGCTCCGGACTACCGATTTCAGTTGTAACCGGATTCAGTATCTGAGGTGTTTTCCCTGAGATTCGGAATGAAACATCCACCATTCTGATGGTGCTTTCTTGATTAGATATAAAATAAATGTCGGCCTTCTCATCCTGACGATGTGTCCATGCCAGATTTTTCGGAGCAATAACATCCCGTTCTAACCCTAGTGCCGAAAAATTATCAGATTGATAAGGCAGTTCCGGTACAATCACTCCGGCTTTTTTCAATTCGACAATTTTATCCTGCACTTCTTTTGAATAGGCTTTTCCATCAGGATTCATCGGATGCTGAGCAGGCACTACCAACATCTTGTATGAACCGCCACCGGGCACGACCATCCGACCATCTTCCTCTTTTGCCAAACGCAACAAAGCGTCTTTATTAAAAGAATCGTAGGCATAGCCGTTTAATGGATTCACCCAATTATTAAGCGTAAAACTATTGGCAGAATTGGAAACGCCTGCAGGCATTTCGCGCATGGGCTGACCAACATTAGCCAATCGTTTTTGTTCTGCGTCCACACGTTCTTTGCCAATTATCCCGGGAAGAAAAGGCACCAAACGATCGGGAGTAAAAGCACGACGGGGCACTTCTTCGCCTGTAAACACGGCAATGTCGGCAACGGGATGACCATATTGCAACAAAGCCTGACAACGTGTTACATAATCCACAAATGCTTTTCCCTGTTTCCACCAGGTCTGGTCGCGCTGAAAATACAGTCCGATTCCGTCGAGCGTTGTGCCCGGAGCTTTATCGATATAAGGATTATGTACAAAAACATGGAAAAACACTTTATTAATTCCCAAAGCAAAATTACGATCCAAAAGCGGTTTAAGCATAGCCGGATCTTCGTCCCAGTTGGTACGCAACTCTGTGAAGCTTTCGGACTGAATAATGTTTTTACCATAGATATGCGCCCCGCTTATCGCATCAAGCATATCGTTCGGTTTATCGTGTGTCGGACTACGCAACCAAAACTCACCCATCGGGCGATCCACTTCTTTGAAATGCAACAATCCGTCGGTTACCATCGTAGGGGCAACACATTCCGCCGAAGTCTGGCAACCGTAAGCAACGGCATTGTGTTGCATTACCTTGAAAAATACATCGGAAACCAAATCCGAAATGGTGGTACGAACATCGCGCAACACCTTTTCCGATACGGCTGCACTCTCCACCGGATAACCAGCCAGTAAAGGCAGATAAGGCATTAAATCATATCCGCGACGGGTACGAAATTCGGAAGCAAAAGCAGGACTCCAGTTCTGACTACCACATTCCCAACTATCGATGTGCATAAATTTCAACACGCGATGAGCCAGCGCCGAATCTGTTTTGGCAAATGCAGCCCCGAACCAGTTATCAAATTGTTTCTGAACGGCAGCTTGCGAGAATTTATCACACTCCAGTCCTTTTCCTCCGCCACCGGTGGCATTCGTCGTGCCGGTAGAAGTATGCCCCATACGCAGAATGCGCCAGTTGCCTTTTGGCAATTTACAGTTCAGCTTGCCATCCCGAACAAACGCAGTCAGGTTGATAATTTTATCTTTCGGTGTACAACCGGCAGTTGGAACTTCCTGTTCCGTGGTTTCATTTGCCACACGCCAAACCACTCCCGATTTAGCTTCCCATTGGTTTATCCGCGGTTCGGAACTCAGTTTGATAGCTTTTATCTTCAAAGTTGGTTTCCATTTGGCAGCATCCAGATCTTCGCTGCCCGGTTCGCTACCAACAGGTGTCCACGAAAGACGAAAATAGCGCGCTGTTATAGCCGGCACACTGAACGTACTGTTGAAACCTGTGTTCTGCCAACCCTGTCGTGCAGGAACCAGTTGTTTGACCAACCGGAAGTGTACACCATCATCGCTGACCGAAACCGCCAGACGTTGCGATTGAATATTGTTTCCACTAGGCGTTATTTCAATAGTTCGCAAAGTGAATGGCTTTGCATAAGTGTATTGAATGTAACAAGGAGATTCAGACCTCACCCCCGACCCCTCTCCTTGAGGAGAGGGGGGAAGAGGAGAGGAAAGTTTTTTCCCATCTAAAGTATAGACATTACAAGTTGGAGTATTGACCTCACCCCTCACTCCTCTCCATGAAGAGAGGGGAACAGGAAGTGCATAAACAGCAATATCCTCATAATAATTCTGAACGGTTTCGGGTTGGCAGAGTTGCAGGTTTTTGATTACCCCTCCCCCAACAATGGTATCGGAGAAAACCACTTTTTGCATGGACTCAGCAGGTTTAATCCACGGTCCGCCACCCAGTGCAAAACCATCGGAAATATGCAGACCCATTTTCAGACCCAGACTGTCGGCTACCTGAAAGCTATAACGTACCATCTCCCACCATTCGGGAGTAAGCTGCGAAACTGATTTAGGATAAGTACTTCCTTCCACACCCCGAATCGGCATCAGATAAGCTCCGCCCAACCCTATTTCATGCATAGCTTTCAGATCGGCTTTGATGCCTTCCTTTGATACGGCTCCGTGCATCCAGTACCAAAAAGTCCAGGGTTTAGCTTCGGCCGGAGGTGTTTTGAATTGGGTATAGAGTGAAGATTGGGCAAAGATTGAACAACTAAATACTAAAAGCAAAAGAACCACAAAAGAACCCCTAACCCCTAAAGGGGAACAGAAGTTACTTTTGTCAGGTATGTTTCTAAGTTTAGACATCATTATATTTTTTGAAAACGAAGATAAGAAATGGTACTAACTTAATTCCCCTTTAGGGGTCAGGGGTTCATTTCCCGCCTTTAGGGGTTAGGGGTTATTTCATTTAAATTTCAACACGATTCGCCCATTATACACCCCATCCGCCCATTTGGGTTGCGATGAAGGTCCGATTAAGTCGGTTGTATTTACTTTATTGCGCACAGCAGGAATAACATTCAGAATAGAGATCCCGCTCTTTGGCAAGGTGTAAAGTAATTTATCGCGTCCATCACGGGGTTCGTAAACACCCACATACGAGTTTGGCGTTTCGTTGGTAATACTGATTTCGCCTTCCGAAGTTTTCAGATTCATCCAGCTTACATTGGCAAAATAGCCTTTGAACTCCGGATAAGTAAAAGTTTCGCCCGGAATAGGATCATTGTAATCATTTTCCCAGATATCGTAGGTCGGACCTTGCAAACGATTCTGCCAAACACGGTAAGGCCCATTACCCAACCAACGTTTGTGTTGCATTTTTTCCTCCGGATAATCGAATTTCACGCCCATCAGGTCAACCACTGCGCTAAAATTATAGCTGTAATCCAGTGTCATCGTTCCATCGGGAGCAATAGTCCATTGTGCTTTATCCAGATTGCCCAGCTTATAGTTAGCCGTAACAATCAGGTTTGTACCGTCTTGTTTTACATCAAAGCCTTTGAAAACAGCCGCCTCGGTAAATTCGGTATACGTACGTTCTTTGGCATGTGCCTGTTCGTCGTCGTGATTGTAGAACTGATCAAGCGAACGATCGGCACGACGGGCGGCAATAAAGCGCGGACCGTTGGCAAAACTTATTTCGTGACCAGCCACGGATACAGCCTTCAATTCACCGTCTTTAGCACTAAACGTATATTTGTTTTTTCCTGCCGACACCACAAGTTTATCTTCCAATTTTTCGCTTCTGGGAGTAACACCGGCTACGGTTTTTGGTGTCTGTGCGGCAACAGTCAGCGGGAACGACCAACGCCAGAGCTCTTCTCCACGATAATCCACAACACTCAGAAACAAAGCTTCTGCCTGCGGATCAATCGTCGTATTCAGATTCAGCTTTCCGGTGGTGTGAGCTGCAATATCAGCTCCTTCCACTTCGCCTTGTTTCAGCACTTTCACCGTTCCTTTTTCGTCGGCAGCTGTTGGAAATTTCACTTGTTTCCATACAAAGCGGCAAGTGTTTATATTCAGAAAATCATACCGGTTTTCAATGCTAAAGATGCCATTAAAATTCTTATCAATCGATTTTTCTAGCACTTGCACCGGACACCATATTTCTTTCACCGAAAAATAGCTGCCTTCTTTTTCGTAATGTGGTCCCACAATACCATCGCAGGCCCAGTTTCCCTGATTATCAATAAAACCATTCATATCTACACGCTTCACACCTTCGTCCACCAGTGCCCACAAAAAGCCTCCGACAAAGCGTGGATGACGACGCATCATATCCCAGTAATCCTGCAATCCTGCACCCAAACCACCGTCGTACAAGCCGTGTAAAAACTCAGTAGGCATAAAGATTTCCGGTTTACGCAGGTAGTCCTGTGTTTCGCCATACGAGCGGTAATGCATGGTTTCAAAACCGCCAAAATTACCCTGAGGGTGAATAACCGGACGTTTCTGAACATCATATTTATGAAATTCACCGTTCAACTCATCATTCCATCCTTTTTCATTCCCGTTGCTCCACCAGGTCACGCAGGGATGATTTACATCACGCTCCACCATTTCTTTGACCAGTTTTACGCCAACAGTCGTATCGTAATGACCGTGCCATCCACCCAATTCATTTTCAACATACAAGCCGAGTGAATCGCAAGCATCCAGAAATTCAGGATCCGCCGGATAATGTGACAACCGAACCGAATTCATATTCATGCTTTTGATCAACAGCACATCTTCAATATTTTTAGCTTTGGAAAGTGTACGCCCTGATTCCGGACGGAAGCTATGTCGGTTGATTCCGCGAATATTCACTTTCACTCCGTTGATATACAATCCGTCGCTTTCGCGCACTTTTATAGTTCTGAAACCAAATTTATCCGAAGTCTGATGCAAAACCGTTCCGTCCTTTGCAATCAACGAAACCTGAGCTGTATAACGATCAGGGGTTTCGGTAGTCCAAAGTTTTGGATTCTTCACCGATAATTCAATGGCAGACCAGTCGGCTGCAGCTTTCAGCGCTGAAACCGATTCTGCCACTTTAGTTCCCTTGTTATCAAATAAAACTGTTTTCAAACTGGCACCTTCCATGGCACGGTTCAGGTAACAGTTGGCTTTAAACACGCCATCCGCGGTTGCATCAATAGAAAGCTGAGCAATATACATAGCCGGATTAACTTCCAGAAAAACCGGACGGAAAATACCACCAAAGTTCCAGTAATCGGCTCTGCGCTCAGCCAGATTCACGCCGGCATTGGCACTTTCTTTGCTTACCGTGACTTCGAGCAAGTTCTTTTTCCCAAATTTTAATCGACGGGCAATATCATACGAAAAGCGGTAAAAAGCACCCTGATGCATTTCACCCGCCTTCTGACCATTTATCTTTACTTCGGTATCGGTCATCGATGCCTCAAAAACAATCGAAATCTGTTTTCCTCTCCAGCTTTCGGGCACATCAAACTCGTATTTGTACATGCCTTTTTCTTTGGCAACACCGTCCGGAAAAGCTTTTCCATACCAGCGCATACCGTATTGATATTCTCCAAAACCCTGAAGTTCCCAGCACGAAGGTACCCCGATCTTTGTCCACTTATTAGAGTTCATACCATCGGTACAAAAGAAATCCCATTGCTTCATATCATCACACCCACGACCGGAAAGATAGATTCGTTCGGTAACAGGAATTGACTTCTGAGCAAAAGCGGAGGTAAAAAAGAGTGCGGCAAAAACAGCCAAAGTAAAGGTCTTTATACGATTCATTCTATTAAAAAAATTAGGCATGATAACTTAGTTAGTAGACGAAAAACAGGGGTATTTGTACCCATAAGTCCGCAGATAAGCATGTAAAAATCCGGTTCATTTCGCCATTACCGACTTGCGGTATTCGGTAGGATTCATGCCCGCATATTTTTTAAACTGCTTATTCAAATGACTGGCATCGCTAAAACCAAACTCATACACCATTTCATTTATCTGCATGTCGGTATAGCGAAGACGTGTTTCTATCAGCTTCATCCTATAGCCTGTAATGTATTGCTGAATACTTTGCCCGGTTTTGGTTTTAAAATATTCGCTTATATAGGTGGGCGAAACATGAAAATAGCTTGCAAGCTTTTGAGTAGAAAGTTCTTCCGGTTGATAGATATTCCGGTGAATATAGTTAAGCATCGAAACAGCATCCGTCACATGCTCTTTGCCGGCAAGCACCGGAGCAATAAGCGTTATATTTCTTGCTGCAACCGTAATGATGGTATTGATAAGTTGCTTGATAAACTCCTGCTGTTGCGGATCATGATGGGTTTGTTCTCTGATCAGTGCCTCCACCAGCGACCGAACCAGGGGTTTGTCAGTTACCGTCTTCAGAATACATCCCGGTAAATGATTATGATTATGAAAAATGAATTCAAGTTTCTGAATCCAGTCTTTACTCTGTGTTTTCAGATAACTGTCATTAAACCGGATAAAGAAAAATTTTGTAGTTGTTGAAATCTCAAAATCGTGCGAATCCTGTGGAAAAATCAGAAACAATTTATCGGCAGCATAAGGCAAACGATGATTATTAATGATCTGAACACCCTTCCCCTCCAATACAAATACCATCTCAAAGAAAGTATTGGTATGTTCGGTTACCTGATAGTCTTGCAACTCCTGTAGTTCCAGTTCAAAAGGCTGATGTAAGTTTCGTATTTCCATATTGCAAATGTACAAATAAATCCAATGATTGTACAAATAAACCCTGTTTATTATTGTCAACTTTGCATCGTAAAATAAATCATAAACAAATAAAATATGGAAACAACAACTTATTTAATTTTACGACTTGCCATTGGTGCAAGTATGTTTGGTCACGGATTGGTACGATTACCCAAGTTGACAATGTTCAGCAACTGGATGGTGAGTAGCTTTGATAAATCCATGTTACCCAAAGTGCTCGTCGTTCCGTTTAGTTACGCTTTACCATT